>Ga0210053_1002500_pt1 | contig 15706 bp, 13 predicted proteins | sample CryGeymeta201512_FD_185467 | JGI IMG/M metagenome (GOLD analysis project Ga0210053, IMG submission 185467) | Groundwater microbial communities from Crystal Geyser aquifers in Utah, USA - Crystal Geyser metaG 2015-12 (SPAdes) (version 2) | ecosystem: Environmental > Aquatic > Deep subsurface >... | reverse complement strand
CCGTATCGAGCTGGAAATTAAGCAAAACAATGGCATCAAGCGTGTGGTGCGCAAACTGGGCAAGAACGATAACCTTTTCGATATTTCCGAAGGGCTGGACCAGTACAGGGGCTTTGTCATTGCCGACATCAATGCGCACACAGATACCGTTTCTTTCACCAACGGCGTGGTGATTCTAGCGGGGGAGGCCACGGGCGATGTAAACGAGGCGGCATTGCGGCGCATTCAGATTCGTGAGGCCGTGAAAGCGCACTTTGAAAAAGAACAGGCGCTCTTTCACCAAGGTATCAAGGTGTTGTCGCTGTTCTTCATTGATGAGGTCGCCAAGTACCGGCGCTACGATGAAAACGGTGAAAATCCGGGTGAGTATGCGCAGATATTTGAAGAGGAATACAACCAGCACCTCAATGAAGTGCTGACGCTGGAAGACACGCCTTATAACCGTTACCTGAAAGGGATTCAGGTATCAAGGACGCATGAAGGCTATTTTTCCATAGACAAGAAAACCAAGCGCCTTGTCGATCCCGCGACCGGCAAGAAGTCCACCGAAACGGACGATGTGGATGCCTATGACCTGATTTTGAAAAACAAGGAACGCTTGTTGTCGCTGGTCGAGCCGGTGCGCTTCATTTTCTCGCACTCCGCCTTGCGCGAAGGCTGGGACAACCCGAACGTGTTTGTCATCTGTACGCTGAAACACAGCGACAACACCATTTCACGCCGACAGGAAGTGGGGCGCGGATTGCGCATCTCGGTCAACCAATCCGGCGAACGTATGGATAACCCGGCAACCGTTCATCAAATTAATGTGCTGACCGTGGTTGCCAGCGAGAGCTACAAGGATTTTGTCGCTGCTTTGCAGAAGGACATTAGTGAATCGCTTTCGGAACGTCCGCGAATAGCAGACAAGGCATACTTTATCGGCAAGGTCATCCAAACCGAGTCGGGCAATCTGGTAATGACGGAGGATCAAGCAACAGATATTGAGTTTTATCTCATTCAAAATGGCTACGTCGATAAGAAAAGAAATATCACTGACAAGTACCACGAGGCCAAAAAGGAAGGCACTTTGGCGGAACTGCCCGATGATTTGAAACAGTATGCGACTCAGGTTGTGGCGCTCATCGACAGTGTATTTACCGAGTCGCAATTGCCAACTCCCGATGATGATCGAAAAGGCAAGCCGAACCCATTGAGTGCGAACTTCGACAAGAAGGAGTTCCAAGACCTTTGGCGGCGCATCAATCACAAAGCGGCTTATACCGTTCACTTTGAAACGCCAGAATTGATAAAGCAATGCGTGACCGCGCTGGAAAAGGAACTCAAGGTCAGCCCGCTTCAATACACCATCGTTCGGGGCGAACAACTCGGCACGGCGACTTATGATGATGTGAAGCACGGTGAATCATTCAAGGTAAGTGAGACGACTACCGACTCGCATAAATACTCGATCTACTCGGCAGTCAAATATGACCTGATCGGCAAGCTGGCTGAAGAATCCCAGCTCACCCGAAGCACCATCGCCAGCATTCTTCAAGGCATCAACGTGGCGGTTTTTAGCCAATACAAAACAAACCCTGAAGACTTTATCGCCAAGGCAGCACGGCTGATCAATGAACAGAAGGCAACTGTCATCATAGAGAAGCTGAGCTATGACTCAGTCGGCGAGACCTACGGCATAGACATCTTCACTCAAGAAAAATCGAAAGAAGATTTCAGCAAGGCGATCAAGGTTGACCGCCATATCTATGATTACGTCTTCACCGATTCAAAAGGGGAGAGCAACTTTGTGAAGGAGCTGGATACCAGCTCCGAAGTCGTTGTGTATGCCAAGTTGCCAAGAGGATTTTTTATACCCACACCCGTTGGTAACTACAACCCGGATTGGGCAATCGCCTTCAAGGAGGGCGCTGTGAAGCACGTCTATTTCATCGCCGAAACCAAAGGCTCTATGTCCTCAATGGAGATGCGTCCTATCGAAATATCAAAAATTGAATGCGCACGGAAATTCTTCACCAAAATCACTTCTAGCCAAGTGAAATATGACTTTGTTGATAGCTATGGAAAGTTGATGGCGTTGGTGAAGTAATGGATTGAAGCTGATTATTGACTAACGTTTCGGGGTTCATTTTAATCTAAATACGCCTCTGTAAGCCTTGATTTACCTGACTTCAAGCCGCATTGTACGGAGGCCAAGTTGCAGGGCTTGCACAAAGAAGTTTTCCACGTGTCGCTCGATGGCTTCCATGATTTGTTCAAGCAAGTCGCCCATCTGTACTTTCAACTCATCCAGCGCGCCTGCAATCACCGCGTGAAACACCTGCCACAGCCGAGTGGCATGATCGATCGCGGTTGCATTCGCGATAATCCGGTTACGAACGTCAGAAATACCCCCGGTCTGTCCGCTCGATTTGGCTATCATCAGCATGCAAAAACGCATCGCCGTTAAATGGATGGAGGCAACATACGCTGCGTAGTGATTGCTTTGCTCCTGAAGAAATCCCAAATGTTGCTTGGCTTCCTTGAAATACACTTCGATTGCCCATCGCATCGCATAAAGTTCCAGTATTCGTTGCGGTGCCAGACTGATAGCGCTTGCGTCATTTTTTTGCTGATAAACAACTCGCTATCAACCGGCACGAATCCTTCTGTGCTACTCAACCCCAAGGTTAAAACCTGCTGCCCCATGACGCACCGTCCCGAGGTGTGGTCAAAGTGACTGGATACGCCGGGCATCTTTTTGCCAGAACGCATCTTGATCGAATCATCCAGCGCAAACGCGCTGGATGATTCGATGCTTTTAATGCGCTTGCCGTTTGTAGCGCCATTGCCAAATTCAGGCGACGCCAATTCCAGTCCTCATGATTCATTGCCGCATACAGCGCGTCTTTGCTGGCTTGCGAGTAAGTTTTCAAGGACTCCCGCGCGAACATGCCAACCGAATCCACTTTCAACCAAACCCACACCATCAATGCGTAAACCACTTCGTTGGCTGGCGAACCTGAGCGTTTGTGAAAACCCAAGCGATTCAGCTTCGCCTTCATGCCCAACTGCGTCCAAAGATCGGCAAACACGTTGTCGATGAGACAGCCGCCATCGCGAAGCAAGTTTGCCGTTAAGTCTGGAAGTGCGATTGATTTTATGCCATGATTCATTGCGGTCTCCTGAGTTTGTTTGTTTGCAAGACAACCATTATTATACTCTTTGTGATACCGCATTATTTATTAAAATCAATATGTTACATTGCTTTTTGTGGAATTTTTGAATCCCGAAACGTTAGTAAATTAGAATTAACCACTACCAGCATTTGCGCGGGAATGACGAATTTTTAGCGTTTTTTAATTCAAAAACTTGCCGATTCTGTCGTACAGGCTGAGCATGACCTCAAACAAAATCAGCCCGATCACGTACCACTCGAGCTTGTGCAACTGCTTGTTATCCCATACATCGGACAGCGTTTGCGCGGTGCCCGAGATGAGTCCCAGCTTGCGATCCAGCGCCGATTGCCGTTCCTTTAACTCAAACTCGTCTTCCATGTTGGCATACAAGCCTTCCAGATGCGGAAAATTCCACAGCGTTTCCGGCTTATCGCCGATCTCGGCGCGACCTACCATGCGATGTTCGATCAGCAGCATCCGGCCAATCTTGGACAACAGATTTTTTGAGTCGCCGCTCACCTTGCCATGCGTCGCCAGTTCTTGCGCCAGCGGTTCGATCTTATCGAATTCGTCCGCGACTTTTTTCTCGTAGAGCGTCAGCACCAGATTTTTGCTCAAGGCATCGGCGATGACCTGCAAATTTTCCAGTGAAATCTCGTTCAGCGACACCACGCCACTCTGTACGCCGATACCGTCGCCACCGATATGAACAGTCATTTCCTCGATTTCCGGGGTCGGATAGGCATTGCTCAACAGCGGCCCAAGCGTTGCGATGAATCTTGCCTCATCCTCAAGCGGCACGCCGAACAACACGATTACGCCATAGCGGAACAACACCGCGATGCCACCGTCGCCATTCAGCTCCAGCGTCAACGGTGTAGTCGCCAGACAATCGGTAATCTTGAACGACTTCAAATCCAGCCGGTCTCCCAGCAGCAAGGCGCGTACTTTCAAATCCCTGCGATTGTTGAGTTTGAGTTCCATATACGCGAATCCTCGATGACTATGACAATAGGCTGCTGCAATCCAATGACATCAGCCCACGCTCCAACCCGAAAAATATTACAGCCAGCCGGAACGCTTGAAACGGTAATATAAAAATGCGCAGGTCGCGGCAATCAGCAACAACGCCAGAGGATAACCGAACACCCACTGCAATTCCGGCATATGCTGAAAATTCATCCCCCAAATACCGGCAAAAGCGGTGGCGACAGCGAAAATTCCCGCCCATGCCGCCAGACGCTTATTGACCTCGTTCTGTTCGATGGATACGGTGGACTGACAGACCAGAATCGCGGTAGTGATGGTTTCGCGCACCGCTTCTATCGTGCTATTGATGCGCACCAGATGGTCCGAGACATCGCGAAAATACTCCTGAGTCGTCGCACAGACCGGTGGCACACGACCGCCGTGCAGCTTACTGACCGCATCCATCAAAGGGGTTACCGCGTGTTTGAGTATCGTGATTTTGCGCTTGAGTTCATATAACTGCGCGATGGTGGCCAGGGATTTACCCTTGTCAAAAAGATGTTCCTCAATGGATTCCAGTTCAGACTCCATTGCATCAATCACCGGAAAGTAGCGATCCACCACCGCATCCATCAAGGCATACAGCACGAATCCCGAACCCAGCCGCAACATCTCCGGTTCCCGTTCACAGCGTCCGCGCACCCCGAGAAACCCCTTGTCATTGCGATTGCGGATGGAAAGGATGAAATTTTGTCCGACGAAAACATCCACTTCGCCGACCGCCATGTCAATTCCATCAATCAGGTGCATCGCCACGAACAGGGTATCGCCGTATTCCTCGATTTTGGGGCGCTGATGGCCGTGGTGTGCATCCTCTATGGCCAGACTATGCAAACCAAACTCTTCCTGCATTTGCTTGAGTTCGACATCCATCGTATCGTGCAACGCCACCCAGACGAAACAATCCCCGCGCGCAAGGTAATCGCTGATTTCCTCAACCGGGAAATCAGCGAGCTTGGCACCATTCTGGTAGGCGGCACAGTTAATCAGCATGGCGGTTTAGGGGCGGTTATTGGCGTAAAAAGCAGTCGGTGCGAACCCGCTCTGACATGCACTGCTTGCAAAAACTGTTATTTCAAGCCCAGCACATCCTGCATATCGTACATCCCGGCGGGATGGGCTTTCAGGTAGCGTGCGGCGCGCAGCGCGCCCAGCGCGAAAGTCGCACGGCTGCTGGCTTTGTGGGTGATTTCGATGCGTTCGCCGATACCCGCATACAGCACGGTATGGTCGCCGACGATGTCGCCGCCGCGCACCGTGGCAAAGCCGATGGTGGAAGGATCACGTTCGCCTGTCACCCCTTCACGACCATACACCGCACATTGCGCCAGATCGCGTCCCAGCGTGCGTGCCACCACTTCGCCCAGTCCCAGCGCGGTGCCGGAGGGCGCATCCACTTTGTGGCGGTGATGCGCCTCGATAATTTCGATGTCATAGCCTTGCGCCAACACGCGCGTCGCGGTTTCCAGCAGTTTGAATACCAGGTTCACGCCCACGCTCATGTTCGGCGCGAATACGATGCCGATGTCCTGCGCCGCCGCACCCAGTAGCGCCTTTTGTTGCGCGTTGAAACCGGTCGTGCCGATCACCATGTTGACACCCAGTTTGCGGCAGATTTCCAGATGATGCAGCGTGCCTTCCGGGCGGGTGAAGTCTATCAGCACATCCGCGCCCCGCAAGGCCGCTGCCACATCCGCGCTGATCTTCACACCGCTTGGCGTGCCGGAAAATTCGCCTGCATCCCGCCCCAACATGGCGCTGCCGCCATGTTCCAGCGCGGCGTGCAGCGCCAGATCATCGGCCAGCAATACGTTTTCCAACAGGGTTTTGCCCATGCGTCCGCTGCTACCGGCGATGGCGATTTTGATTTTGCTCATGTTTATCCTCTGCCGGACAAGCCGGATCAAACGTGGGTCGGGCTACCGACTTGAGGGGCGTAGTCCGCCCTACCATTAACGTGAAACTCGCGCAGCGACGAACTGTACCCCTCTCCCTTTGGGAGAGGGGGGACGGGGGTGAGGGAACGGACATGGAGAGTTTCATCATCAGGGGTGGTTACTTTTCCATGCCCGTTAGTTTCAATTTGACGATTATTTGCCTTCCGACACGACTGGGGCGGCGGGCGTAGTCAGACCGCTGTCCTCTATGCGCGACAAGCTATCGCCCTCGAAATACAGCGTCAGGCGTTGCTGTTCGACCAGCTTATAGTCTTGTTCCAGACGATACACATAATCCCAACGGTTGCCGTGAAACGCGTCACTGATCAAAGGCGTGCCCATCACATAGCGCACTTGCACACGGCTCATGCCCAGTTTGAGCTTGTCGCGCATTTCCACAGTTACATAATTGCCCTGACGGATGTCCATTTTGTAAGGGGTCAGCAAGGGCACGGAAAAGCTGCTGCATGAAGCCAGCAACACAGAAATTAAAATAATGTTAAAGCGCATAGTCATAGTCTCGTTATTTGCAAAGCGAATCGGCGGCATGATACCTCAAGCCGCCATACCCAGCATCTCCGCCGCGTGTTTGCGCGTCGTTTCGGTAATCGTCACGCCGCCCAACATACGGGCGATTTCTTCGATACGTTGCGTGCTGTCCAGCACTGTGATATGGCTCAAGGTAACACCCTGTTCCACCGCCTTGCTGACTTGCCACTGCCAGTCGGCCTCTGCCGCCACCTGCGGCAAATGCGTGACGCATAACACCTGATAATCACGCCCCAGAAGTTTGAGCAACTGGCCGACAATCTCCGCCACCCGCCCACCGATACCGCTGTCCACCTCGTCGAAAATCAGCGTCGGCACACTGGCAACCTGGCTGGTAGCGACCTGAATCGCCAGACTGATGCGCGATAATTCGCCGCCCGAAGCAACCTTTGCCATGCTGCGTTGCGGCACGCCGGGATTGGCGGCCACGCGGAACTCGATGCTGTCCAGCCCGGACGCATTACCCTCGTTCAGCGGCAATACCGCCACGGCAAAACTGCCGCCCTGCATTGCCAGCTTTTGCATCGCGGCGGTGATTTCAGTCGTCAGTCTGGCGGCTGCCGTTTTACGCGTCCGGCTCAATTGCTGGGCGACAAGCGCATAGCGTTGCTGCGCGGCTTTTTCCTGCTCGATCAATTCCGCCAGATCGGCCTCGCCACCCAATGCTTGCAGATGCACGACCGTCTGCTGCAACACTTCGCCCAGCCGTTCCGGCAACACGCGATACTTGCGCGCCATATCCATAACCGATTGAATACGCTGTTCTTTTTCAGCCATCTGTTGCGGGTCGGCATCCAGCCTTTGCTGGTAGTGGCGCAAGGCATAAACCGCTTCCTGCACTTCCGCCTGCGCGGACTCCAACATGCGCAGCGTCTCGCCCAGACTGGCATCGTGAATAACACCGTCGCGCAGACGCACGATCAAGGCGTTAAGTTGAGTCAGGCAAGCGCTATCCGCTTCGCTCAGGCTCTCGATGCCGAATGCGGCGGTTTCCAGCAGCCCCGCCGCATGCGCCAGCCGCTCGTAATCCGCCTGCAATTCCAGCCACTCGGCCAGATTAAAAGCCAGCCCTTCCAGCTCGGCGCGCTGGAACTGCAACAACTCGCGCTCGGCGGCCGCCGCCTGCGAATTTTCGCTCAGGGCGATACGGCGATTGAGCAACGCCTGCCATTCGCGGTAGCAGACCGCGACTTGTGCGGTTTCCGCCTGCAAACCCGCATAACCATCCAGCAAGGCGCGCTGCGCGTCCGCTTGCAACAAGGATTGATGCGCATGTTGCCCGTGAATGTTCAGCAACCATTCTCCTGCCTCGCGCATCTGCTGCAAGGTAGCACTGCGCCCGTTGATGAAACCGCGCGAACGTCCGCCCGCATCCAGCAGACGGCGCATCAGGCACACGCCCTCGTCACCCGCCAGCTCCTGCGCCTTTAGCCAACCCTGCAATTCCGGCATGAAAGCCACGTCGAACTCCGCCGCAATCTCGGCGCGCTCGCAACCGCTGCGCACCATGCTCGCATCGCCGCGCTCGCCCAGCGCCAGCGACAAGGCATCTATCAAAATGGATTTACCCGCCCCCGTCTCGCCCGTCAGCGCAGTAAAACCGCCACTGAATTCCAGTTCCAGCGAGGAGACGATGACGAAATCGCGGATGCTTAAAAATTTCAGCATGGAGCATTCTGAAGCATGGGCAAAAAATACATCAAAGCGATTGATTCCAAAGTAATTTTTCGCGCAGCATGTGGTAATAACTGTAGTATGCAGGATGCAGCAAAGTCGCGCATTCAGGGTGACGCGTCACCCGTATCTTGTCATTCATCTGCAAATCAAAATTGGTATGACTGTCCAGACGCACGGGAATATCGTAACTGCGATGCATCAAAATCTCCACCACCGATGACGCGCTCACCACGATCGGGCGGTTGCTCAAGGTGTGCGGGCAAATAGGCACCAGTTCCAGCACATCCAGACCGGGATGCACAATCGGCCCACCCGCCGACATACCATATGAAGTCGAGCCGGTAGGTGTGGCGACGATCAAACCATCGGCACGCTGGTTGCTCACATATTCGCCATCTATGCGCACCTCGAATTCGACCATGCTGCTGATGTGGCTGCGATGCACCACCACTTCGTTGAAAGCCAGCCCGCTGAATACCTCGACCGCATCGCGCACCACCCGCACAGACAACAACAAGCGCCGCTCTGCAACATATTCGCCATCCAGCATCGCCGCGATACTGTCCAGCATATTATCCAGCGTCAAATCGGTCAGAAACCCCAACCGCCCCTGATTCACCCCTATCAATGGCACATTATGCGGCGAAAAGGCGCGCGCGATATTCAACATCGTACCGTCTCCGCCGATCACGATCGCCAAGTCAGACACCGCAGCCAGATCCGCCAACTTCATCACCGCGTAGGGATGCTCGCCCAGATGCTCGGCAGTCAGACTGTCCACCGCGACGTGCAACCCCCGTCCGACCAAAAACGCCGCCAGACGCAACAAAGGCTCAGCCACTTGCGGCGACTTGTGTTTGCCTATCAACGCAACGTTTTTGCAGGAAATTTTCATGGGCGCGATTAAACCACAACGCACTCATAATGACAAAGCAGAAGACTTGAGAAATCTCTTCGCGAGCAAGGAACGCCCCCTGTATTCAAGACTACAAGCCAAGCACAATATCGGCAGCATCGTGCGCCGCATCCCCTACGCTTCCAGCGCCATTTCCAGCTCCAGCCAGCCCTCTTCCAACGCATCCACACGGGCTTGCACGAGGGCGTGACGAGCATTCAGACTGGCGATAAAGTCGCTGCTGCACTCGGTATAGGTGGCAGGATCGCCCAGTTTGCCGTTAATTTCGCCCAGTTCGGTTTGTGCCTTGTTCAACTCGATTTCCAGTTTTTTGCACTTCGCTTGCAGGGCTTTTTTGTTGGGTTTAGGAGCGGCAGGCAGCGGTCTTTCCTTCTTTGCCTGCACGGTTTCGCGCGGGCGGCGCTTTTCTATCCAGGTTTTATAGTCTTCCAGATCGCCGTCGAACAGCTTCGCCTCGCCGTCCGCCACCAGCCACAATTCATCGGCCACGGCGCGAATCAGGCTGCGGTCGTGCGACACCAGCACCACCGCGCCGGTGTATTCCTCCAGCGCCAGCGTGAGCGCGTCGCGCATGTCCAGATCGAGGTGGTTGGTGGGTTCATCGAGCAATAACAGATGCGGCTTTTGCCACGCCAGCAGGGCTAACGCCAGTCGGCTTTTTTCGCCGCCGGAGAAAGTCGCCACCGGCCTGTCCTCGTCGTTTCCCGCCAGCCCGAAGCGCCCCAGAAAAGTGCGCAACACCAGCGCGGTTTGCTTCGGCGCGATGCGTTCCAGATGCTGCAAGGGCGTGGCGGCACTATCCAGATTTTCCAATTGATGCTGGGCAAAATAGCCGATGCGGATGTCGGGTGTCGTCTCCAGCCGACCCAAAGTGGGGAGAAGTTCGCCGACCAGCAATTTAATCAGCGTGGATTTACCCGCCCCATTCGGCCCCAACAAGGCGATGCGGCTACCCGCGCGCAGCGCCATGTTAATGTTTTTGAACAGAATTTTTTCGCCATAGGAAAATCCGACATTATCCAGACGCATCAATAAATCGGGGCTGCGCTCGGGCGCTTCGATTTCCAGCTCGAAATGCCCGTCGGTGACATGCACGGCGGCGATGCGCGTCAGCCTGTCCAACGCCTTGACGCGGCTTTGCGCCTGTTTGGCTTTGGTCGCCTTGGCGCGAAAGCGCCGCACGAAATCTTCCAGATGCGCGATTTTCGCCTGCTGGGTCTGATAAACCTGATTCTGTTGGGCAATCTTCTCGGCGCGGGCGCGCTCGAAATCGTCGTAATCGCCCGCATAACTGTCTATCACGCGGTCGTGGACGTGGGCGATGCGGTTGACGGTCGCGTTGAGGAATTCGCGGTCATGCGACACCAAAAGGATGCTGCCGGGATAGCGTGACAGATATTGCTCCAGCCAGAGAATGGCTTCCAGATCGAGGTGGTTGGTCGGTTCATCCAGCAACAGCAGATCCGCCCGACACATCAAGGCGCGCGCCAGATTGAGCCGCATTCGCCAGCCGCCGGAAAAACTGGCCACCGGGCGTTGCAGCGCGTCGCTGGCAAAACCCAGACCGTTCAACAACTGCGCGGCGCGTGCCGGCGCGCCATAACCGTCTATCGCTTCAAACTGCTGCTGTGCGGCAAACCACGCCGCATCATGTTCCGCCTTGAGCAGAATTTTCTCCAACTGGCGCAACTTGACATCGCCGTCCAAAGCGAATTCAAGCGCCGCCTGATCGGAATGGGCGATTTCCTGTTCGACGTAGGCCAGCGTCTTGCCGCTTTGCAGCGAGACTTCGCCCGCTTCGGCTTTGATTTCCCCGCGTATCAGGCGAAACAGGGTAGATTTACCGCAACCGTTCTTGCCCACCAACCCGATGCGCTGGTCGGCGAACGCCTGCAAATTCGCCTGCTCGAACAGCGGGATGCCGCCCTGCAGGTAGGTCATATTGAGAATATTTAACATCGCGCCATGATAGCAGAGGGATACACCCCTTCAGTATTGATATGATCAAGATTTTTTAGTGCCCAAACCTACCCCTCGGACAAATCATCTGATAGTCTTCACGGATTAAAAAGTTATGCTTGTTCCCGTCGAATCATCGGTGAAATGAAATGGAAAACGGATATTCACAAAGCAAGGAAGAAAGTGCAGAAATCCTGCGGCTGATTCTGCAAAAAATGGTCAAACACCCTGCGGCCTTTACCCCGCCGACTTACGCGGTGTGGTACGAATTTCTGGCGGGAATCAATCCCCGACTCAACGAGGAGATGAGCAAACTGCTCGATGCCGACGAACCGCTTAGTAACGAAACTACCCAGCATCTGTTTGACCGCTACATTTCCGAAATCAACCCGGAAGCCCAGAACAAGTTTCGCCAGAACATGCAGAAACTACTCGACGGTCTGGCCAGTCAAGCCAATTCAACCAGCGAGGACACCCGCCGCTTCAACACCGACCTCGATAAATTTGGCACAACCCTGAACAACGATCCGGCTACGCCGCTGGTTCATCAACTGGTCGGCGCAATCATGCAAGGCACCGAGCTTATGCAAAGCTCCGTTTCGGCCTTGCAAGACAAACTACTGGAAAGCAAGAGCAAGGTTGAAAAACTGCAACAGGAACTGCAAAACGCCAGAAGTGAAGCCCTGATTGATCCGCTCACCAAGGCGCTCAACCGGCGCGGCCTGGATGTACAAATGAAAAAACTTGTTGCCAAGCCTGAATTCCAAGGCAAGCGGATCAGCTTCCTGATGCTGGACATAGATTTTTTCAAGAAGATAAATGACAACTACGGCCATATGTTTGGCGACAGGGTCATCTGCGGCATTACCGCAGCCCTCACCGCACAGGTCAAAGGTCGCGATTCGGTTGCACGGCTGGGGGGCGAAGAATTCGCCGTAGTCCTGCCTAACACCCTCACTCAAGATGCTTTTACGCTCGCCGAGCAAATCCGCAAAAGCATAGAACAAGCCAAAATCCGCAGATCGGCCAAACACGAAGATGTAGGCGGCATCACGGTCTCAATCGGCATCGCCGACTGTGAAATCACCGGCAACTGGCAAGACGCGTTAAGCCGCGCAGATACGGCGCTGTATGTTTCAAAGAAAATGGGGCGCAATAAAACGACGGTTTACGACAGTAGCATGGAAAAGATAGACCACAATTAAAATGACCGTATTGGCAAGAACCTGAGCCAATATTGCAATTGCCGAGACACAACAACACCGTGTTCGTTGCAGGCATCTGTAGAAGCACAACGGGCATTGCGCCAGGTTTGTTTCAAAACCTATAGCGCAATCCCTTTCTGTCAGCCAGCCAACTATCCCACCCGACTCACCGTCAATCCATGCGAAGCCACCGGAACTTTACACCTGTAGGCAGCTTATATTTTGCGCACTTTTACAGAATAGTTGCCCATCCCGTTGGCGCGATTGTAGTGCCGCACCTGCACAAAATAATCGCCAGCAATCAAATCCGTCACAATGCGCGCATTCGTGCCGATACCGGAATCATCGTCTTCAGCGATCAAAGTCGTTTCACTGTTGGGTCCGAAGACTTTCATGACCACATCGGTAGGCCCCCGGGTGTCAATCAAGTAGCGTCCGTCCACTTTGGCGGTAAAGCGAAAAAGGTCTTCTTCGCCCACCATGCCAATGGCCGCTTGCGTCCTTAGTCTGGCGTTGATTTTGAGTTCCGTCGCGGCAGAAACTGGAATACCGGCCTTTGGGTACATCCTCGCTCCGGCGATAAATTCTTTGTCCATGCGGGAGAGAATATCGTTCTGCATGGTACCAATACCGTTCAGCGTCCAGGAATCCGGGAAGAAATAAAGCATGATGGACTCGGGGTCGAACGCAGTTCCCTTAAGCTGGTCTGCGCGGTATTTATCCAAAATATTGTGGCGCGTCTTCTGCTCATCCCAGAAATTGGGAGATTTTGCCATTTCACGGATGACGACTTGCTCGTTCCACTGAATCCCCCCGGCAGGATTTTGATGCTCGTGTGCGAGTCCGATGGCGTGTCCAAATTCATGAGCTGGCGTTCCGCCGTCAAGGAATCCCAGATTCATGGTAGGCGCGTTCAGCGGGATGGCACTGCAATCAGTACCGATATAAGACCAGGCACCGTCACTGGGGTCAAAAGCGATGCGAATGTCAGCATCCGGCGCATTATTAAAATCGAACTTAATGTTGGCGACCTGCGCCCACCAACCAGCCTGTTGACGCACTTTATCCTGTTCGGCGACCGTGCCTCCCATGAATCTCACCCGCAGCGTCGAACCGTTCATCCACGTCTTGCCGATCGGCGCTATGGCACGCACCGGACCTCCAGCGATGCGCGCAACAGTCTGGAGACGCATCATGTCACGGGGCAAAATACGATCAATACAAATTTTGGGTCTGTCAGTCATTTCTCGTTCCTCCTGTATTAGTGGCATCCGACGAGCAATGGGGTGCAAGGTCTTACTTCACCCCGAATTACTGGCTCGCACCGTACCTGCCCACTACCTGTCGGTCAATACGCCAAATGGTCTATGCATTTCGACCTGGCTCAAGCCCGGTAAATATGCGTCATTGATGGAGTAACGGATAAAACGGCTCAACTCCGGCTAGGACTAAAGCCAAAACCATACAGGTCGGGTCACGCCCGAGAGAATACGCCAAAAATCACGCAACCTATTGTTTTTGAATGTAAAAATAAAAATCCATGAAAAAAATAGGTAAATTTAACGGGAAGAGAGACTCAATGCTGAATGCAGCGTCATGCCGCTGCACGCCAAATCCTCTTCAGACAGGCATATTAGCAACCCTCTTCAGCGCGTAGCGCCCCAAGTTTGCCGCTGACTTGCCTCCAGAAAAGTCCACGCCACAAAACGGCTATTCTTCTGTCCCTGCGCCATTTCTATCGTCCGGTAATCTTGTACGCCCGCTTTTTTCAGCGCGCGATACACGCCGGGCAAACTGGCCGACTTCGAGATCAGGCTGGTGAACCACAGACAGCGATCACGGAATGCTGCACTCTCCGCGATCATGCGGCACACGAACGCCTCATCGCCGCCCTCGCACCACAGCTCCGCGCCCTGCCCGCCGAAATTCAACAGCGGTTTTATAGCGGCAACCTTGCCAAGATTCTTCCATTTGCGCCGTGTCCCCGCGCAGGCTTCAGCGGGTGAGGCGTGAAAAGGCGGGTTGCACAGGGTGATGTCAAAAGTTTCCTCCGGCTGCATCACACCCTTGAATATCACCTGTCTTGACGCTTGCAAGCGCAGGGTAATGACATCGTTCAAACCCGTGTTCGCATCCAGGACACGTTGCGCATTGGCAAGTGCTGCCGGATCAATATCACTGCCGACAAATTGCCAGCCAAAGCTGCGATGACCGATGAGCGGATAGATGCAGTTCGCCCCCGTGCCGATGTCCAGCACCCGCACTGATTCGCCGATTGGTACAACGCCACCGTTCCCCTCGGCCAGCAAATCGGCAAGATAATGCAGATAATCCGCTCTGCCCGGAATGGGCGGACAAAGGTACTGCGCCGGAATATCCCAGCCGTTAATGCCATACTCCCACTTTAACAACGCGCGATTGAGTGCCCTCACGGCAACCGGATCGGCGAAATCCATGGACGCGTCGCCATAACCATTCAACGATACAAAGGCTGCCAGTTCGGGGCTATTAGCGGTGAGCTGTTTGAAGTCATAGCGACCACGATGCGGATTGCGCGGGTGTAAAGCCGTTTTCACGGCAGGTGCGGCACTACCCTTCGCTACGCTAGCGGGTTTATTTTTCATGCCTGATTTCGCTTCAAAATGAGTCCGCCTTTGCAAAGAGGCAGGAGTTTATCCGATTCCGCTTCATTGTCGAAGCGACTGAACTTCGCCCGACTGAACTGACTGGCCGCATGACATCAGTTGCAATACGCTGCGCTATTGACCCAAGCTATTTAGCATTATTCAATGCCTGACCGAGTCTGGCCATTTGTTGCTTTGGCGCGTTCAAAATTCGCCAGAATGAGGGGAGGGTACAGAAAATCACAAGAAATGATGCGAACGCTGCCGGGAAATGAAACCGTGAAAAGCGGTCAATCAACTACATCATGCACAAGCCGCGACGGATGCCGGAGACACCGCTTTAAGAACACGGGAAAAAGCACAGCAAACACACGGTTGGCAGCCCGCCCGCCTGTGCGGGCTGTCTACTTCTGTTTGTCCGGTGTTTTGCTGTCTGCCTGATCGCTCTCTTTTTGCCATTTTGCGTAACAGTCCAACCCGCAGAAATGTGCAACATAATCAGATGCTTCAGGAATTTTAGCTTCGGAAAGTGGCACTTCCTTGCGGCAAATATCACATGCGACTGTTTCGACTTCAGGCAACTCTTTATCCTTATTCATCATGCACTCCCTAGTGTTGTTAAATACCTGCGCAGCTTATCGGGGAATAATGG
>Ga0210053_1002492_pt1 | contig 15739 bp, 16 predicted proteins | sample CryGeymeta201512_FD_185467 | JGI IMG/M metagenome (GOLD analysis project Ga0210053, IMG submission 185467) | Groundwater microbial communities from Crystal Geyser aquifers in Utah, USA - Crystal Geyser metaG 2015-12 (SPAdes) (version 2) | ecosystem: Environmental > Aquatic > Deep subsurface >... | reverse complement strand
TGACCTGTTGTGCGGTGAAACCGAAGATCTGTGAGCAGAGATCGTTTTCGTTGATGAAGTTGGCAACGGTAGACAGGATCAACCCAAAACTGATTTGGACCGTCACCTGTCCATTCGGCGGGAGAGACTGGGCGAGGGGAATCTCCAGGCGATGACGGATGTAGGCCTGGATATTTTCAGGTTCGAATTGGTAATTGGTAATTGGTAATTGGTTCACCGCGAGGCTGGTGAGGAAGAAGCTCTTGGTGCAGGTCGGCTCGACAGCCAGCACGAGACTGGTGAGCGTGTCCGTGCTGTTGTTGGTGTAGACGATGGTCTCGTTTACCAGCGCGCTTTTGTTGGTGTAGTTGAATTGCACGTCCAGCGTGTATTGCGGACGCGTGTTTTGCGGGGCAGGAGTGGAGGTGGGAGTGACGGGTGTTGCAGTGTCAAGCGCTACAGTTTCAGGTGTCAGGTTGGGAGGTGTTGCGGTCGCGGTGGAAAGAGGCGCTGGGGTGGGGGAACAGGCAGAAAGAAGAAGGCAGGAGGCAGAAAGAAGAATGCAGAAGGCAGAAAGCAGAAGGCAGAAGGCAGAACGCGGGATGCGGAAGGCAGAACGCGGGATGCAGAAGGCAGAACGCGGGATGCGGAAAGCAGGAGGCAAAAGGCGGGTGGACATGGGGCTTATTTTACCCTTATCGGGGACTCCCCAGCGTGGACAACGCGCCCATCGGACGGGATTTCCGCCAGCCACGCGCCCTGGTCAATCCACGCGCCGCGCGTCTGGGATATTTTCCCGTTTCGATCCGCGCCCGCACGGCGATGGGATCCGCACGGGGATGCCCGCTCCGCTTTGCTACGGGGTGCTTCGCAAAATCGCCCGTGCTCAGGTACAAAGTCCATGCGGACTCTTTTTGCCCATATCATTCGGTTGTGCTATACTTTTGTTTATCGCCAAGGAGATTGACATGGTTTTACCCGTTGCCATCGCGTCCAGCGCCAAGCGGCTTTTCCCAAACCTCCAGCCAGAGCAGGCAATCGTGGAATTGCTCCTTGAACGCGCCCAAAAGAATCTCATCAAGTATCAAACCGCGGCGCGAGAGTTCGAGACAAAGTACGCGCAGACGTTCGAGACCTTCCGCAAAAAAATCCTCTCATCCAAACCCGATTCAGTGACCGAGCAGGATTACTTCGATTGGGAATTGACCGCGACGGGTATCGCCGATATGCAGAATGAGATCCAACGACTCGAAGAAATTAACTCTGATCTCTGGGACGAGCAAATTGAGCGTGACGCTCGATCTGGAAAATTGGATAAACTTGCCGATGAGGCAATCTGTGAAATCAGTCGCAAGCCAAAATTCGGAAGCGCAAAAGGGAAAATCAAATTCGCAAAAGATTCCAACGAACCAATGACGACCTTCTAAACACTTGCCGCCCCGCGACTCGATTCAGCGGGGCGACTTTTTTTTCAGAGTAAAATTCGCTTGATGGACATCCACCAAAGACCTGACAGGTTTCCGCGTGGCGCGCCTCTGTCCGAATCCCATTCCCCGCACGCGACTCGGTTAACCACGGCGCGGATAAAACCTGTCAGGTCTCGAAAGGCACCCTCCCATGCCCCATGACCAAGCCTATTACGAGCAGAAAAGAATATGCTATACTGCCAACTGTAGCAAGGAGTATTCTTATGGTAGTCAATGTAAGTTACGACGATGTAAAAATAAAAATCGCCGACTTGATCGAAGCCGCCATGCGCGGAGATAAAGTTGTCATCACCAAGAACGGACAGCAGATCATTCAGCTTGTCCCGATGAAACCCGCGCATCGTCGCCGCAAATTTGGCAGTGCGAAAGGCAAGATTATTATTGGGAAAGATTTCGATGAGCCATTGGAAGATTTTCGCGAGTACATGTCATGAAGTTGCTACTGGATACGCATGCGTTCCTTTGGTTTATGTCTGGCGATACAACCTTGAGCAAAACAGCGCGGTCTGCCATTGAAGATGAAAACAATGATATTTTTGTCAGCCCTGCCAGTTTGTGGGAAATTGCCATCAAGACCAGCGCTAATAAGCTGACCCTGAAAGAGCCTTTTGAAGTTCTGATTCCCAAAGAACTTGCGGAAAACGAAATCGAACTTCTGGGTATTTCTGTTGCCCACCTGTCGCTGGTTTCTTCCATGCCCTTTCATCACCGCGACCCATTTGACAGGCTCATCATCGCACAATCGAAAGTGGAACAAATGACGCTGGTCAGCGTGGATACTGTTTTTGACGCTTACGAAGTTACTCGCCTTTGGTAATTTCTTCAAAACATTTGTCGCCCCTGTGACTATCATTGGGGCGATTTTCTTTTCCAAGTAAAATACCGTCAACAACCAACATCCTGTAAGACCTGACATGTCTCCGCGAAAGTCCGATCATCGTGACCCATGTCCCCGCACGCGACTCGGTTAACCACGGCGCGGATGAGACATGTCAGGTCTGTAACTGGAGGTTCCCATGCCCCATGACCAACCCTATCTCCCAGCAGAGAATCAACAGGAGAATCAATGATTCACACATTGCGCGAAAAAGCATCACCCAATCACATAAAAGACATGTTGCAGGAATATGAAACCATGATCAAGATCGTGGTGGACATCCGCCAGCGGATATTGTCGGGCGGCGGGGAAATGCACGCGGACTGTGAATCCGTTTTATTGGAAAGCGGAAGCGAACAGGATGATCTTTGGGGCGCGAACTGGTATCCCTCGGAAAAACGAATCGAATTTGAGTCTCTTATCAATATCCGCCCGCGATTGGGAAATCGCAGTATCATTCTTCAAGATGAAAATCTTCGAAAACAAGTGGAAGAAGTGACCCGCGCAATTCTTGGAGGCGTGCAATGATTGACAGGGAAAAGTTGAAACAACGTTTCATGCGCGACCCGCTCGAAAGAAGACTCGGCGGACTTGCGGCAACCCTCGCGCGGATCTCCTCCAGCGCGCGCAATTCCGAGTCACCTGTCATTGTGGAAAACCTGCTGGACGAAGCCAAGCGCCTGATCGAATGGACTGCCGCGGATACCGAAGCGGAGACTGCCGCCGAACTTGTGCAAATCCAGCGACTTATTACGCTTTGGCAAAAATCATGGGAAAGCGCCTATAAAGAAAAGTCCCAGCGCATCTTATTGGCTACACAGGCAAAGGAATGGTCAGATAAAACTTTGCAAAGTTCAGGATTGATTTGAAATGAAAACGTTAAGACCTGACAGGTTTCCGCGTGGCGCGCCTCTGCCCGAATCCCCGTCCCCGCACGCGACTCGGTTAACCACGGCGCGGATAAAACCTGTCAGGTCTCGAAAGGCACCCTCCCATGCCCCATGACCAACCCTACCTCCTAGCAGAAAATCCATTTCCCATGCCAGCGATTGTGCTATACTTTTGATCGAGCAAGGAGTGTCTTATGACTATTACTGAACTCGAACAAGCCGTTACCCAATTATCCGAACAGGAGTTATCTCGTTTTCGAGCATGGTTTGATGAATACTATGCCCAGTTATGGGACAAGCAAATCGAAGAGGACGCGAAATCAGGCCGTCTTGATAGAATAATCGCGGAAGTGAATGAAGAATACAATGCGGGATTAAGCAAACCGCTATGAAGCATCGAACCCTGCCCCGCTTCTGGCAACATTACGGACAACTGCCAAAAGAAGCGCGCGAGTTGGCGGATAAGAACTTCGATCTTCTCAAGTCAGACCCTTATCATCCCTCCCTCCACTTCAAGAAAGTTGACGATGTCAGAAAATTATGGTCGGCGCGTGTTGGCTTGCATTATCGCGCCGTGGGTGTGGAGAAACCAGATGGCATTGTGTGGTTTTGGATCGGTCTGCACTCGGAATATGAAAAAATACTATCGTAGCCAAAAGCAATGTCGCCCCGTGACTTGATTCAACGGGGCGATTTTCTTTCCAGAGTAGAATATATCCATGAACACCAACCATCCTCGAATTCTGACCACGAACCTTCGGCGAATGCCCGCCCGTATTCGAGTATTCGTGACCTCATTTGTGGACAGTATGTACTTAGCCGAAGGCGGGAATCATGACTAAAGAGTGGCAGTATCAGAGAGCAGAATATCGAATTGAAGAAGCTCGGCGTTTAAACGAAGTAGAACTCAACTTCACCAACTTCGGACTCACTGAACTGCCAGATTCGTTTGATAGGCTCAAGCAACTGTTAGTTTTGACTCTGGACAACAATCAATTGGCAAAATTACCAGAGTCGCTGGGACAACTTACACAGTTGCAGTCATTAAATATATACAACAACTTTCTCCTCATATTGCCAACATCCTTAGGACAACTCATTCAACTGAAAGAATTGCAACTCCAGAAAAACCAACTAAGAGATTTACCATCATCGCTTGCTAAACTTGAACATCTGGAACAACTTAACCTCGACGATAACCCCCTCAACCCCGAACTCGCCGAAGCCTACAAGCAAGGTCTTGAAGCCGTCAAAGCCTACCTGCGCGCCAAAGCCGAAGCAGGACAAGTCATTCTCAATGAAGCAAAACTTATTCTTATTGGTGAAGGCGAAGTAGGCAAAACCTGTTTGATGGACGCATTACTCGGTGACAAATGGCAGGAACATCCCTCCACACACGGTATCGAAATCAAACCCATCAAACTCACCAACCCCAACACCCAAACCGAGATCACCCTCAACGGCTGGGACTTCGGCGGACAGCGCGTCTACCGTCCCACGCACCAATTGTTCTTCAGCGCGCCCGCCGTCTATCTCGTCGTCTGGAAGCCGCGCGAAGGTCCCCAGCAGGGCTTCGTCAAGGAATGGATCCAACTGGTACAGCGCCGCGAGCCAGACGCAAAGATCCTGGTCGTTGCCACGCACGGCGGTCCGTTGCAACGCCAGCCCGATATTGACCGTCAGGAGCTGTGGGATCTCTTCGGCAGGGAAACCGTCGCCGACTTCTTCTTTGTAGACAGCAAGCCCGACGCGCACGGCAGCCGCAAAGGCATTGATGAACTCAAACTCGCCATCGCCCGCCTCGCCGCGCAACTGCCCGAAGTGGGACGCTCCGTGCCGAAAAGTTTTCAGGATGTGCGCGAAGCCCTGGGTGCCCGCAGCGTCCCTTATTTGCCGTTGGACGAAGTCCTCGCCATCTGCCGCGCTCACAAAATGGACGATGAGATCGCGCGCCTGTTCATCGCCATTTCGCACCGCCTCGGTCATCTCACGCATTACCAGCATGACCCCCAACTGCGCGACATCGTCATCTTAAGACCCGACTGGCTCGCCACCGCCATCAGTTATATCTTTGACGATGAAGTCACACGCGCCGCGCACGGCTTGGTGAGATTCTCGCGCCTCAATCATTTATGGGATGACCCAACCCGCGCAGCGGACTCGCGTTACCCAGCGACTCTCCACCCGATCTTTCTCCGCCTGATGGAACGCTTCGATCTTTCCTACCGTGTGGCTGATTCCACACCTCGCGGCGACTCTGACCCTCAGAGTTTGATCGCCCAACTCGTCCCCGATAACCGCCCCGAAAATTTTGGGATCGCATGGATTTCATCTCCATCCGCAGGCGACCTCCAACAAACCCAGATCTGCCGCATTGTAGATGACAAAGGCAACACCGCCACCGCCGAAGGATTGTTCTATCAGCTCATCGTCCGCCTGCGCAAATATTCGCTCGGTCGCGCCGCCTACGCCGATAGCGTCCACTGGCAGCGCGGTCTGGTACTCGATGATGATTACAACGGGCGCGCCCTGCTCGAATATAAAGGCAACAACGTGCATATCACAGTCCGCGCGCCGTATCCCGAACGCTTCCTCGCAATGCTCACCGAAGAAGTAAAATACATGGTTGAAAGTTTCTGGGAAGGTCTGCGCTGCGACGTGATGGTTCCGTGCTTGAATGAAACTCCATGTATTGGCTTATTTGAAGTCCGAAGATTGATCGAAAATAAAAAGGCTGGTCGTCCCGAACAACCTTGTCCCGTATGCAACGTTTGGCAAAACATCACTAAACTTCTCAACAACGCTCCCGCCGCGTCTCAGCCTGTTTCAATTGAAGTATTGGAAAAACAATTTGCATCCATCAAAGATAAATTGGATGTGGTCAATGCCAACACACAACGTATCTTGAGTCAGGTTGATAAGCAATACGCTGACCTCATCCAGATTTTCACTGATGAAGCCAAAGAAGGACCGCGCTTGTTCAGCCTCTTCCCATTGGAAGGCAACAAATTCAATCCCAAAAACTGGATGCGTGCCAAATTCCGTTTGGTGTTGTGGTGCGAACACTCACGGCTTCCGCTTCCTGCCATCAATGGCATGGATAGCAAGAAGGGTGTCTACGATCTGGAGTTCGACCGCGAATGGTTCAAGCGAGCCGTTCCCTATCTAAAATTCCTCACTGGAACATTGAGTCTCGTTTTGCCAGTCATGTCTTCGACCCTCAAAGTGGTTGACGATACGGCTTTCAAAACGCTGGAAAATCAACTCAGCCTTGGAAAGAACGTAATTGACGCCATCGCTGGCGAAGGAACCAAACTCGGTGAAGTGATGGGCGCAGCAGATGCGGAAATCAATCTCGAACGCGGCGTCGGCCTCCGCTCTGACGGCGCAACCCTGCGCGAACTCCACGCCCTGCTCAAAGCCGTGGACAAGACTGAAAAATTCGGCGGTCTCGTCCGCGTGATGAACAAACGCCAGGAATTCCTGTGGGTGCATGAGAGGTTCGCGGGAGAATATTAATCCCGCCCAGTATTCGAGTCCGTCACTTCCTCAACACCCCCTGCCTCGGATTGAACATAAAAACGATGGCGAACACCGCGGTGGCGGTCAACACGATGGCCGCGCCGGAAGCGATGTTGAGATAATAACTGAGATACAGTCCGATCACTGACGACGACGCGCCGATGACAGCCGCGAGCACCATCATCTTCCACAAGCGGCGCGTCAACTGGTAGGCGGTGGCGGCGGGCGTGACCAGCATGGCGACCATCAACGCCACGCCGACGGTCTGCATCGAGACGGCCACCGTCACCGCGATCATCGCCAGCAGGAGGTTGTTGAGCAGGCCAACGGGCATGCGAAGCGTCATCGCTAAAACGGGGTCAAACGAGAGCGTCAGAAATTCCTTGTAGAAGACGATCACCGCCAACAGGACGAGTCCCCCGAAGATGGCGGTCAGCCACAGGTCGCGGTTCGTCACGCCGAGCACGTCGCCGAACAGAAAGTGGGACAAGTCCACCGCGTACGAGCGGACCGTGGAAATGACCGCAATGCCGAGCGCGAACATCCCCGCGAAGATGATTCCGATGGCGGTGTCCTCCTTGATGCGCGCGTTCTTGCTGATGGCGCCGATGCCCAGCGAGGCGAGAACCGCCGTCCCCAGCGCCCACCAGAAGAGCGTCTCGCGCGTCCCGCCGCTGACGATGTATCCGAGCGCGACGCCGGGCAGAACCGTGTGCGCCAGCGCGTCGCCGAAGAAGGCCATGCCGCGCAGAACCACGTACGTGCCGACGACGGCGCAGACGATTCCAACCAGAATGCCCGCGGCAAGTCCGCGCAGCATGAAGGGATAGGAGAGGGGTTCGAGAAGCCAGTTCATGATTAATTTTCGATTTACGATTGACGATTGACGATTTACGATTGGATTTACGATTTTCGGCCGCGCAGGGTTTTGAGCGAAGCGACGGTCATGGCGAGGATTTGCGGTATCAATCCCGAAGGCGATGTGTTGAGCCTGCCGAAACAGATGCCATGATTGTAACGGAGGATCGCTCTGGGGCGATAATCCCGAAGGGATGGCATGTTTCGGCGGAAAATACCACCCCTTCGGGGTTATGGATGAACGCCACATTGATCTAGAATCCGATCACCCCTTCGGGGTTGGGAAGCCTTGTTTCTCGAATTATTCGTTGGAATGTCCATCGTAAATCCCAAATCGTAAATCATTCATCGTCGCAACACGTGTCATCCATGGCAAGAAGGTTTCCGTCTGCGCTGACCATTTTCAATCGTCCCCCATAGGCTTTCAATAATATCTCCGGTTTCAAAACGTCCGCCGAAAGTCCAAATCCCAATAGTTTTCGATTCAACAACATCACTCTATCGAAATGTTTGCCAGCCTGGTCGAGATCGTGCGTGGCGACCATCACGGTCACATTTTGTTTTTGGAGCGTGTCCAGCAGGTTGAGAATCCCTTCCTGCGCGGGGAGGTCGAGTCCCGTCAGCGGCTCATCCATCAACATCAGTTCGGCTTCCTGTGCCAGGGCGCGGGCGATGAACATGCGCTGTTGCTGTCCGCCCGAAAGTTCGCTGATCTGCCGCTTCGACAAATCCCCCATCTCCACCGTCTCGAGCGCGCCGCGCACAAACTCCCAGTCGCGGCGGCTCGGCCAGCGGAACGCGCCCAGTTTGGCGCTGCGTCCCATCATCACCACGTCCGCCACGCTGACGGGAAAATTCCAGTCCACGTGAGTGCGCTGTGGGACGTAGCCGATGCACACGTGCGAGATCGGCCGCGACCCCGAAACGGTCACCGTGCCCGATGTCGGCGCGAGCACGCCCGCCACCACTTTAAAGAGCGTGCTCTTGCCCGCGCCGTTCGGTCCCACCACCGCCACACGTTCGCCTGCGTGCAGGTGGAAGGTCACGTTTTCGAGCGCGGCGCGCCCATCGTAGCGCACGGTCAATTCGTGCGCCTCGAGAATGGGCTGGTTGGAAAGATGATGATCGTGAGGATACATGATTGTCTCGTAGAGCGAGATACTATCTCGCTTTACCGTAACGCTTCCACAATCGCGTTCACGTTATGACGCATGAACGCCAGATAGGACTCCGCATCGCCGCCTGACGGACTCAGCGAATCGGTGAACAGGAACACGAGACGGACTCCCGTATCTTCGGCGACGCGGCGGCTCAAATCTGGACTGACAGTTGATCCCACGAAAACGGCCTTCACCCCGCTGGAGCGGATCGCGTCCTCGAGCGCGGCCAGTTCCTGCGCCGAGGGCGCCGATCCCGTGCTGACGGAGGGGACGACCGCGCCGACCTGCTCGAATCCGTAGCGTGCGGTGAAGTAGCCAAAATCTTCGTGGTCGGTGACGAGTTTACGATTCGCCTCGGGGATTTGCGCGACCTGTTCCTTGATCCACGCGTCGAGGGAGGTCAACTCGACGATGTAGGCCTCCGCGTTGGACGCGTACTCGTCTGCGTGCGCGGGATCGGCTTGCGCGAACGCGTCTCTGATGTTGTGCGCCCAAACGATGACGTTGTTCGGGTCCTGCCAGACGTGCGGGTCGAGTCCGCCGTCTTCTTCCGCGAAGGGCAACGCGGTGATGCCGTCTGAAACGGTGACGATGGTGCGCGCGTTTCCAAGCAAAGGCTGGAGAGTCGCTTCGAGGCCCAGCCCGTTGACGAGGACGAGGTCCGCGTCGGTGAGGGCGGCCACATCCTGCGGACGCGGCTCGAAGGCGTGCGGGTCCGCGCCGATGGGCAGGAGCACGTTAACGGAGACCCTGTCCGCGCCGATTTGACGGGCAACGTCCCCGATGAGCGAAGTCGTCGCTACAACGGCGAGCAGGCCATTCGTCGAGGGCGAAGCGGGCGCGGAACAGGCCGTCAGCGCGGCGAGGGTCAGAGTCAAAAAAAATTTACGAAGCATGTTGTTGGATTCGGAGTCCGAAGTCTCCCGACTTCGCTCCAAAGTCAGGAGACTTTGGAGTCCAGTGAATTAGAGTGTGTCCAATTCCGCGATGTCGTCCGGGGTGATTTCCTTACGCAGGATGAAGTACGCGCCCGTGAAGTGCTCGTCCGCGTTGCTGACGAGGAGCGAGCCGCGCTTGGGGATGAAGTTGACGACGTCCCAGCCTGCGAGACCGACTTCGTCGAGGGCGGGGATGTCCACCGCGGCGCCATCGGGCGAATCGCCGAGCATCTCGCCGAGCGGCAGGAACAGGCTTTTGTAGATGAAAACTTTGCGGCCTTTCTGCACGCGGCCGCGCGCACCCAGCACTTTTTCAGCGAACTTGCGTTTCTCCTCGGCTTCGATTTCATCTACTTTGCGCTTGGTAGCCGGGTCGTCGAGAATTTCACGCGCGTATTCGCGCACTTCGCGCGCGTCGCTTTGTCCGGCGCTGAGTAAATAATCCAGCCCGGCGCGCTCGCCGAGTTTGGCAAGCCCCTCGGCGGCGTCCAGTTGCATCATCCAATCGTCGGAGTCTTCCATCAATTCGAACATGGTTTGCGCATCGTTCATGCGGACGAGTTCATTGATTTCTTTTCCCATTTCGAAGTTCTCCATTTTTATTGGCAATTGGCGCACAGGTCAAAAAGTTGAAGCCAGCGCTCGGTGATGGCATAACCTGTTGCTTGCAATGTGATTTTACGGCTCAATCGGATAACCGCTCGTTTGCCACGCATTCATTCCACCGTCCATGCTGGTGACCTGCATGAAGCCCGCCGCAAGCAGGATATCGCGTCCCTGCTGACTGCGATTGCCCGAACGGCAAACCACAACAATTTTCCTGTCACGCGGCAACTCATTCACGCGCGAAGCGAGTTCACCCAGCGGGATGAGTGTGGCGACGGGCGCGTGGAACTCGTTCCACTCCGACAATTCGCGGACATCCAACATGAACGCGCCGCCCTGGACCATGGAATAGGCTTTGTCCACGCTGACGGTGGCAGGAAGCCCGCCTCGCGCGCCGCTGAAAGTTGCCACCAGCAAATAGATGACCAGCGCGGCGACGGCGAGGATGCCAATCTGCACGAGGGGACGGCGCAGGAACGCGCTGGCAGATGACTGGGAAGAAGACCTGCGAGCTGACTTTCTGTGTTTCGGCATGCAAACCTCCGAAGATGTGAGACGCCCATTTAGACGCGGAACGCCCACTCTCCCTTACGCAGGACGGGTTCGGCGCGCCCGTCCGCGGTGAGGCCGTCAATGTCCATCTTGTCCGAGCCGACCATGAAGTCCACGTGGATGAAACTTTGGTTGCCGCCGCGCGCCGCGAATTCATCGTCGGTGAGTTTCAGCCCGCCTTTGAGATTGAACTTGTAGGCGCGTCCCAGTGCGAGATGGCAGGATGCGTTTTCATCGAACAGCGTATTGTGGAACATCAGCCCCGATTTGGAAATGGGGGAACTGTGCGGCACAATCGCGATCTCTCCCAGGCGCGCCGCGCCTTCGTCGGTGGCGATCATCTTGCGCAGGACATCCCCGCCCTTACTGGCATGGGATTCCACCACGCGTCCATTCTCAAAGCGGACGACGATCCCCTCGATCAGCGTGCCGCTGTAATTCAAGGTTTTGGTCGAGGTGACGATGCCGTCCGCGCGCGTGCGGTCGGCCATGGTGAAGGTCTCTTCGGTGGGAATGTTGGCGGTGAACTCCACGCCGTTCTGCGCCACTTCGCGGGCGCTGGCCCAGTGGTGATCCTTGGGCAGGCCGAGGGTCAGGTCGGTGCCGGGGGCGGAGTATTTGAGCGCGGTGTACTGTTTCCGGTTCAGGTACGCGCTGCGCGTCTGCAAATTGCGGATGTGTTCCTGCCAGGCCGCGACGGGATCGTCCGCATCCACGCGGCACATTTTGAAGATGGTATTCCACTGTTTGGCAACGGCTTTGTCCTCGTCCAGTTTGGGGAACATCTTCTTCGCCCACACGGGTCGCGCCGCGGAAATCACGCACCAGTTCATCGTGTTGTTCGTGCCGTGACGGAGATACGGAGCCATCTCCTTCCACATGGTATCCTGATACACATTGACCAGTTCGGGGTCCTGGCCAGCCAACAGGTCCGGGTTGGTGGCGGAGATGGTGAGGATCGCGTCGCCGCGCTCGGCATAGTCCAGCGGACCGGTCGCCTTCCAGCGCGGATACTCTGTGAACGAATCGCGCGGGGCTTGCGCGAAGCGGATCAACTCCATCTGTTCGTCGCCCCAGAACACGTCCACGAGACGGGCGCCCGCTTTGTAGGCGCTCTCGGCAATGTAGTGGACGAGCGGCGCGTGCTCAAAAGCCACGCCATAGGGAGAGGGGGCGCGCACGAGCAAACGTTGTCCGGGGCGCAGATTCACGCCGACGCGGATGGCGAGTTCGGCGTATTTTTTGAGATTTTTTTCAAATTTCGAGGCCATAGGATATCCTTAAGAAGGTAGTAGCGCCATTTGTCCAGCGGCATTTGGCGCAGGTCGGGAAGGGTGTCAACGTAATCACAAATTTCGCTCATGAAGGCAAAGCCATATCCCTCCGAGCGGAAATGTTCGATCATTGCTTCGAGGATTTCAAAGCCCTTGTCGCTGTTGCGGAGCAGGGCCATCTTTTCGATGGCGGTCACGCCGTCGCTCAGGTGCGGCGCATACAGGTCATGCGCATGGGTGGTGAAGGCGATCACATAAGGCGGAGGAAACAACCGCATGAGCAGGGATGAAAGTCCCAGCCCGAACAGCTTGATCCACGGCAGGCCAAAGTTCAAACGGATGGTCGGCAGGGTGGGGAACGGAAACTCGAGGATCGAATCAGTCCCACGCGTCACACGGAACGGCTCGATGGGCATGTGCGTGTTCCAGTAACCGTTTCTTCCGGGGCGGATGGATGCGAACACACTGGCATCGTAGCGGAAGCCCAGGTCCATCAGGTTCGCCAGTCCCTCGCGCGTGATCGCGCCGATGGGCGCGCGGTAGCCGATGGGTTCCCGGCCAAAAAAATCGCGGTAGGTTTTTGCCGCCAGTTCGATCTCGACGCGCTCGCCGCTGGTCTCGGTGTTGTGATGGTGCGAGTGCAGGGCGAACTCGATGGGGATTTCGCGTTCCAGCCTGCGGATGGATTCGCCGTAGCGCGCCAAAATCGAGGTCACGAGGAAGGCGGTCACCTTCACGCCCGTGCGGCGGATCAGGTCAATGTAGCGATCCATCAGCGCGGGTTCCTCGAACAGGCGGATGTGCCCCTGCGTGTTGGCATAATCCGCTTCGATGTCAATTGTGATGCAGGCTAGTTTTCTCGTCATATTGCGCGTTGGGTAATAGTGATTGGTAATTGGTAAATGGTAAATGGTAATTTTTCGGGTAATGATATCAAGTAAGTGATGTGGTGCGGAATGGCATTCCGCATGCCTGTAATTTGGCGGGATTCCATCCCGCCCCACGAAAGCCATCAGTTATATTGAGCCACCACCATTTTTCGATTTACTTACTTGCAGACGCACTTACCAATTTACCAATTACTATTTACCAATTAATTTGCTTTGGATCGCGCGGCAGGTTGGAGGCGAAGTGAAAGAGCGAACGACGCTCGTACCACACGCCTCCCTGAAAGCCTGCTTTCTTCACCATCTCTGTGAACTCGTCGCGCCGGTAAAGATAAACGCCCGGGCAACGGTTGACGCGCATGTACACCTGCCGCATCCCCCACAACAACCAGTTGGTGGTGCGCGCCACGTCGGGAAAATCCAGGAAGAAATACGGCGCTTGCAGACTGCCGAGGAAGGTTATCATTTCCTGCGAGTCGAAATATTCGATGACGCCCAGCCCGGTGACCAGGTCCACCTGCGGGAGTTTGAGACCCGGCTGGAGCAGGTCCGCCGCGAAGAACTCGAGGCGCTCCTTGTTCGGACCCGCGAGTCGCCGCGCGTTTGCGATGCGGATGATCTCCGCCGACACGTCCACGCCGACGACGCGCGCCGCGCCCGCCTCCGCCATCCGGTTCGCGAAACGACCGGAGGCGCAACCCACCTCCAGCACGGTCAGGCCGGGCAGGTAGGGTTTGAGCAGGTCCAGCGCGATGGTCATGCGGTCATACAGCGACGAGCCGCGAAAAAGCGTGGAGAACCGGTCCCACAGGTTGGGCTTCGGCAGGGATGGGTCGGTGTAATAAGTGCTGGCCTCCCAGCTGACCACGTGCTTGTCCCAATATTCCCCGCCCTGGGATTTTTTGTTACTCATAACGTACTCCTAATTTATAACATTTCATGGCCGGGTAAGTGTATCAGCAAAGCCGCCAGATTTCCAGCCATCCTTATCCAAATTTCAATGGTTCGGAATGCTTTTCATGGTATATTCAGCGGCGCCGCTATGCTCGCAAAGTCCGCCAGGTGTGGCGTCCTTCATGTTTACGGGTTTTCCAAAGAACTGATTCCCACCTCCCCATCTCATCAAGCCAGCCATTACACCAAAAATCTTCCCTTAAAAGGGGCCTTGTCAGGAGTGAAACTGTGCAATTGCTCAAGCGCCTTTTTGATTCTTTCAAGAGAGAAATATCCCGATTGAAACAGCGAACATTGCTCATCGTCCTGCTGGTGGGGTTGGTTCAGGGCTTGCTTTACGTCTTTCTGATTCCCCCCTGGTGGCACAATGACGAGCCGGGACATTTCGAATTTGCCTGGCAGATCGTTCACTTTGACCACTGGCCGCAATTCGAGGAGTTCGATGAGGCCATGCGGCGAAAAGTGGCGGCCTCCATGCTTCGTTCCGGGTATTATGATGTGATCAATTATCAACCCGACCTTGCCAGCCTTACCCCGGTTTACATTGGCGTTGCCCCGCAGACAACGAATTATCCCCTGTATTACCTGGTTGCATCGCTCCCGCTGCGTGTGTTGGGAAAGGCGGATTTCGCGGTTCAAGATCGCGCCGTTCGCCTGATGTCGCTGGGGATGTTCCTGCTCGCCCTGTGGGCGGCGTGGAAAGCGTTGGGCGAACTGCTGCCCGAGGGACACCCCGCGCAGTGGATGACGGTTTTATTCCTGGCGCTCCTGCCCGGCTTCACCGATACCATGACATCCATCAGCGATGACGCGGGGGCCGCGCTTGTTTTCTCGATATTCGTTTGGGTAGGTTTACGCATTCTGCGACGCGGACTATCCTTCTCTCGCTCGATGGCCCTGATCGTCAGCCTCGCCCTGTGTTATTGGACCAAGAGTACCACCTGGCCCGCCTTTGCGCTGGCGGCCATCATCTTATTGTTTGCGGTCTTTCGCGGCCAGCGGCGCTGGTTCGCCTGGACCAGTATTGCCGTGGCGCTCATCGGCGGCGCCTGGTTTTCCCTGCGGCAGGATGATGCGGCCTTGTGGTATCGAGGGAACACGCAGGCACAAAGCACCCGCATCCAGGACACATCCGCCCCTCTTGGCGACTACGCTTTCAACCTTCATTATCAACCGGGGCAATCTCCCTGGATCGGGCAGTTTATCAGCGCCTCTCAAATCCAGCCGCTGCGACAAAAAACGGTCACACTGGGGGCATGGATGTGGGCCAGCCAGCCTGCAGGGATTCAACTTCCGATCTTAAGAATGAAACTCTATAACAAGAACGATGGGCCAGGGCTTAGATCCCTGTACAAATCGCTTGACGAATTCAGCCAACAGATGCCGGGCCACTCCGTGCAAAATTCGTGTTCTGCCTGTGTTCTCGAAGTTAAACGGTCCATGACCAGCGCAAGCGCAGCCGAGAATGCGGAGGAGCTGTTCTTTAGTCCCGCTCAAAGCGTAACCCTGACCCCCGCGCCAGTTTTTTACAGCATCGTCTTTGATGTGCCATTCGAGGCGGAAAACGGCTGGCTGGAACTGATTCCCTTCCCTGTCTCCAGCGCAGAAGGGGACGGGCAGAATGTGACTATTTACTACGACGGCCTGGTATTGGCCGAGGGGGAGCGGGAAGGAAGTCCCCAGTTCGAGGCACCCTCCGCGCAAGCCGGGACTTGGGGCGGGCAACCCTTCCATAATTTCGCGCGTAACCCCTCC
>Ga0210053_1002489_pt1 | contig 15749 bp, 11 predicted proteins | sample CryGeymeta201512_FD_185467 | JGI IMG/M metagenome (GOLD analysis project Ga0210053, IMG submission 185467) | Groundwater microbial communities from Crystal Geyser aquifers in Utah, USA - Crystal Geyser metaG 2015-12 (SPAdes) (version 2) | ecosystem: Environmental > Aquatic > Deep subsurface >... | reverse complement strand
ACACTCTTCTTTACATTTTTTGGCATATAGTAAGTATACCTCCTAATTTATTTCTTGAAAAGAGCCAATTTTCTTACAATACAAATTACTATCAAAAAAAACAAAAAAGTAAAAGAAATCATACAACTGAAAAAAAATGTTCTTGGTTTATAAATAAACAAAATTATATGATTTCCTTCAGGTACTCTAATCGCCCTAATATTATAATTTGCTCTATAGATTTCCGCTTTTTTCCCATCCAAAAACGCTTCCCATCCAAGATAAAAGCTATCTGACAACACCATAATTCTATCCTTACTGGTATTAACCTTAATTTTGACCTCGTTTGCTTGGTAACTTACAATTTCCGCACTCTTTTCTCCTTCTGGTCCAGAATTGAGCGGAACTTTCTTTTCAAGAATTACTTTATTTCGTAAATCAGTTTGACCTAATAAATCAAAAACCTCTTCGTCACTATTACCTACCACCACTTCATCAACTAAAAAAGCCCGTGGAAAAGCAAGAGAATTTTCGTATAGCTTCGTTTGTCCTTTTTCTCCAATTAGCGTCAAATTACTTTCTTCCAATTTATCTAAACTAAAAATATATTTGGTCCCTAGCATCATTAAAATCGGTGACTGATGATCACCCAAAAAGACATCTTTGCTTGATGATTCGGAGTTATTTTTCCCTGAAGTCATTTTTGTAAATCGTTCCGGATAAAACGAGTCATATCCATCTATTGAATTTAAGCCATACATAATTTGGAAATTTGAAGCAAAAATCTCCACATTTTTTTTCTGAAAGCGGTCGAACTTGTTCACGGAAATAAGTTTGTCAACCATTTCTGTTCTTGGAAATATTAATTCCGGAGGAATAAAGCTGTTATATTTTTTCCCTTGCCTAACCAAATCAACTGAAAGCACCAGAAGAAGTCCTACCAAAGCGACATTTCTTAATTTATTTTCATTTGAACAATATAACTTTAAAAATAGTGCCGATGCAAATAAAAACACAGCAGGAAGAAACATGTTCCTCAAGCTTATACTAAAATTGTTAGCCCAAATCGAGTTTGGAAAGAACAGATACCCACCTAAAGCGATAAAAAAAATTAAAAAGTATATCAAAATACTTAAGAACAACGTTTTTCCCACTTTTCCGATCGCTTTATCTTTTTGTAAACAAGCCAACGAATTTATTCCAAAACTTGCCAGAATGCAAAGAGAAAAATCTATAGGAAAAATCAACCTTGACGGAGTGAGGCCGGACAATAGGGGAATTTTTGATTTTTCTAGCAAGGCTGAGACTGGAGTTCTAAAAATAAGAATGGAGCTAGCAATAAATATTAATAGCCAAAACTTTTTATCCTTATGGGAAGAAAACAACAATCCAAAAATAATGAAAAAAATTGATGTTGTCCCTATATAACTACAAAATTCGGTATAATTTGGTTTCCCCCAATAATTCCATGTTGCCGGATTGCCAAAAAAATCGGGAACGAATAATTGGATTATGTTTTGCGGGGGCAAATAATAATTCTTAACCGCTTCTACCCCAATATCGGCAGATTTTCTGGCGGAAAAAGACAAAAGTTTAACAAAGGGAACAATCTGTGGGAGAGCGAGCAGCACAAATGATATTAATACAAAAACAAATGATAAAAGTTTAATATTATTTCTTTCACTTTTATTTTCTCTTAAACGCCAAAAAAAATATAACACGCTTATTAAAGACAAATAGATAAAGCCTTGAATGTAACCAGAAAAAAAACTTAGCAGAAATAAAATTGTCAAAACCCACAAGTATCTTCTCTTCTCTACATAAACATATTTGTCAATGCAATAAAGAATTAAAGGAAACCAAAGAATGGTATGGCCGGATACACCAAACTCCAGCCTCATCATCATGAATGACGAAAAAGCGAAAGCAATCGCCCCAAAAGCTGAAGGAATTTTTAATAATTTCAGGTTCCGCAAAAACAGATACATAAAAACCGAGGCCAATAGTGGTTGGAGAAAAATATATATTGCCCAAGCAGAAGGGAAACTAAAAACAAAGAATAAAAAATTAAGCGGATAGAAAACCGAAGTAAGAGGATTACCCAATAACGGTACTCCCGTAAACTCGTAAGGGTTCCAAAAAGGAAATATTCCTTGTTTTATTAAACTTATTGTTAAGTAACGCCAGGGATAAATCTGTCTTACTGGATCAAAGATTGTAAAATTTTTGACAGGATACCCTGCGATTCTTCCTTGCCAAACTTCATCTTTAAATGGATAGTAAGAACCGATAACAATATCTGCGGGGAGAGGAATCTCTCCTTCTGTCAAAAACGGAGAAAATAAAAAGATAGAAAGAACGAGGAAAAAAACTAGCGGAATGATAATTTTTAAAACTTTAGAGTTCACTTTCTTAAATTGATAGGATAATTAAAGGCAACACTGGTAAATACCGATAGAAGTAAAATACAAAAAGAAATTAATGATAAAAACATTCCCAATCGGAAAGAAAGCGGGTTGTAAACTAATTTAATTTCATAGCTGCCCTTCTCAACGGCAATCGCTTGGAATGAATAATTTGCACGATAAATTTCTGTTTCTTTACCGTCAATATATGCATACCAACCAGGAAAGAAATTATTTGATAAAAAGACAAGCCCCAGTTGATCTGACATGACTGTTAGAATAATTTCATTCGGGCTATCCTTATTCCAAACGACTTTATTAATTTTGGATTTTTCTTTGGATTCCGCCAGGAGGTTTGGTTCTTTTTCCAAAATTACTTTTTCTTTCAAATCAATTCCCGACTGGAATTTGTTCATAAATTCATCTGATGAGCCAGCCACTTCGTAGTCATACACCCAAAAAACTCTAGGTAAATAATGTAGATCCTCGTAAATCTGTACTGTCCTATCTTCAAAAGCAAGTTTAAATCTATCAGTGTTTTTAAACTGCCCCGGTGGGGTACCCTCCGGTCCATAAACACCGTCTCTGATAGACTTTTTCGCAAATATATATTTTGTATTTGTTAAAGGAAAAAGAGAAGAATGATAATTATTAATTAACTGCACCCGAGAAACACCAAGTGAAGATTTTTGTGAGTTCAACCCCACAATGAATTCCCCTATCCTTTTCGGCAATAAGGCATCATATCCTGAAGTAGTTTCAATACCATAGACCGTCAAAAAATTTTGAGGAACAACATCACCCAATTCAACCCTAAACGGTTCATTGCTTTCCTTACTTTTCTCTATTAAAAAATCTGTTGTTGGAGTAGAAGGAAAAATTAATTCTTTCTTGGAAAAAGATAAATATTTTCTTGCGGAGTAAGTTAGCTGCAAGGCCACTAGAAAAACAAGAGCTAAATAAATCCCGGAAATTATTTTTCCGGACCGTCTCTTAAAAAAACCTACCCTTGCCCAAAAAGGATTCGTTAAATTTGCCACGACTAATAATAAAGAAGAAGAAATATAAATTAAAAAGGGAATAATAAGGTTTCTTAGCGAAATATCTCTTTGCCTCACTTGAGTAAAAGCCAAAGAAAAGAAAAAAAGAGACAAGAAAAGCAAAAATACCTGAACAATACAGAAAGTCATCTTTTTTAAATCTTTTTTTTGTAACAAATCTTCCAAAGTCAATGCAGAAATCATCGCAAAAGCGAAATCAGCAATGAACAAGGCCCTTGCCGCAACTCCTCCGGACAGTTGAAATATCGACATTAAAATCTTTCCTAAGGGGTTGTTGAAGGCCAACAGTAACGAAAACAAAACACTAAACCACCAGAATTTCATTTCTTTCTGCTTCTTTAAAAGAAAAAGAGAGTATGCTAGCAAAATTACAATCGGTGTCCCTACAAAAAAATAGAAATTGTCATAGAAACCTTTACCGAAATAATTATAAGTGGCAGGATTACCAAAATAATCTGGTGCCAAAAGAGTAGCTAAATGTTTTAGGGGCAAGTAAGAAGCGTGTGACGAATTAACCAATAAATCAACTTTTCTAATCGAATTTTGTATCAGTTCGACCCCGGGGAATAATTGAACAGCGGCCAGCAAAATACCCATAACCCAAAAAAAGGCTAGAAGAAAATATTTTTTCCAAACAATAATTTTATCCTTCTCGGGTAAAAAATATGAATACAAAACATAAAATAAACACAATAAATAACTATAGATAACTATAGGAATATATCCGGTAAAAATTTGTAAGGCAATCAAAAAGGATAAAATTCCCAACCAGTATTTTTTGCCTGAAAAAATCTTGTCTATCGCCAGCAATAGCAAAGGTAAAAAGAGCGCTGTATGTCCAAGAACGTTGTATTCCATCCAGGCAATTTCAAACCCGCTCAAAGAAAAAACAATTGCCCCCAATAAAGAAGGAATTTTTCCTAATTTTTTATTCCGAAGGAAAAAATAGACCGCCAGCAAAGTCAATAACGGAGAGCTCATCACTCCCAAAGACCAAGCTATTGCCTTCGGGAAAAATACAAAAAATACGTTTACATAAGAAAACGCCGCAGACTGAAAATTTGCCAAAAGCGGCATTCCGGCAAAATAGTACGGGTTCCAAAGCGGCCAACGAAACGATTTCAACTCGTCGATTGCCAACAACCTCCAGGGATATAAAAGAGAAGGAACATCGGACATTAATGGGTTTTTTACCGGGACACCAGTGGGAAATCCCCACTTATAATCCAACCAAGGATAGTACACTCCGGTTATTATGTCGGCAGGAATTGGCAGTAAACCTTTTTTAAAAAATGGCCAAAATATCGTTATCCAAATACCAACAATGATGACTATTGGCCAAAACCTGGAAAATATCTTTCTTAATTTCATTAATCTTTTTTTGAGAGGAGAAGTTTAAATGTTAAAAAAGCAGAAGCTCCTGCAAATACGCTTCTAATCAAACTTTTCAACTGAAAGACGTTGGTATATCTGTTGACAATGTCGGACAAACCAATAGCCTTTTCTAGATCAGGCCAAAGCGGATTAAATAATCCAAAAGATAAAGATGGTTCAAAAAGAAGAGTCAACAACAACCAGCCAAAAAAGATGACTAAGACAAGAGCAATATTTTCGAAATTATTTTCCACTAATTCCAAAACCAAAAAAGGAATTACCCACAAAAACCACTGGGGGTGAAAATGAGTAACGGAAAAAATAAGCAATAAAATCGCCAGGAAATAAGGCAATGGGGTAATTTTTCTTTTTTGATAATAACTAAAGAAAGTAATCATACTTAAAAAAAGCACAAACGGATAAACTACCTCCGCACCCGACAGGGGCCAATTCATAAAAAGCATTTTCTGACTCTTCGGAGAAAAAACCATTGATCTAAAAGCGGAAGAAGAAAGATAGGGGGCAATAAAGAAAATGAAAGGAAAAATTCCTGCAAAAGTTAATTTAACTCTTTCCTTAAATTTATCGGAAATCAAAAAAGCCAACGGCAAAATCAAAAAAAGAGGATACATTTTGTAGGAAGCAGCTATCCCCATTGAAATCATTGATAAATAATTCTTCTTTTTCTTGTAAAAATACAAAGCGAGTACACTAAAAAAGACCGGTAATAAATCAAGCTGTCCAATCATAAATGAGACATAAATTGCGACAGGATTAAACATCCATAAAGCAAAAACCAATCTTTTCTTTCTTTGATTATCAAAGAAACTGGTAAGTAAAAAGGCTAACCCTACATCAAAAAACAAATACGGTAATTTAAACAAAAATAAATGCTCAAATAATCTTGGATAGGAATGAAGAGAACCCAGGTTAACCATCAGCCAGGGAATTAACTTTGGATCTGCTAACGGTTTTACTAAGATTCTAAATAAACCAAGAGTGTAATAAGTTAAGGGGGGATAAATAAAAATATCTCCAACCCCAAAATTCTTAACTAAAGGGTGATCAGGAGGAAGGCTGGCCAAAGTATCATATAGATTAATCTTCCCTTCATAAGCTAAAAAATAAGCGCTAAAAGAATGGCCCAAAAGATCCGGATGATAAGTAATGGGCATTAAAATCAACCGAATAAGAACACCAAAAATTAGAATCAAAAAAAATTTAGGGAAAAACTTTTTTGATTTTGTCTCAAGAGCTTTCATTGTCTACCAACGAATAAAACCTACTGTAAAAGACTTCCTTACTATAATCTTTACTCCTAAGAATAGCATTTTTTGAAATTGTCTGTGCTTTTTGCGGGTTATTTATTGTTTCCATAGTCAAATTCTTTAACTCTTCTTTCTCTTGCCAAAGAAAACCATTTTTGCCATTTTCAATTATTTCCTTTTGTCCGCCTTTTCCCATTACAATCGGTACACAACCAGCCGCCATTGCTTCCACGGTCGACATCCCAAAGTGTTCAACTCGCTCTGGTTCTCTCTCTTCGTCCATCCCGTAACCTGAAGCCGTCCAAAAAATTTTGGCCTCGCCATATAATTTCTTCAGTTCTTCAAAAGAAGGGTTTTCAACAATTTCAATCGGAAATCCTCCCGCCGCCATTCTAAGTTTGTTGGCAAAACCACCTCCTCCCACTTCATTACCACCAGCCAAAATCAATTTCCATTCTTTCAGATCATTTAATTTAATTAATTCTTTAAAGGCATCTAATAATACATCTTGTCTTTTCCCTTGTAGCAATTGCGAAAACCTGCCGACTGACAAAATAATATTCTCTTTCTTAAAGGGAGAAAAAGATTCAACATCCACCGGAGGATAAACTACTGTCGATTTAATATCCAAACATTCATCGATGACAGTTTTAGTAAAGAACGAATTACAAACAACAACATCAATTCTCTTAAGCTTAAAAGTATTCCTAAATGATTTTCTTAAACAATTTTTAAAAGGAACTTGAAAATGCAAAAAGTTTTTTTTGCTAAACATTAACGGAATGCTTCCATCTGAAAAATAGAATAAAAAATTATATCCATGCTCAAATTTTATTCTATTGAGTAAATTACTTGTTCTTGGAGAATAGGGTACAAAATTTATTCTTTTTATGTCAAGGGAAAACTTTTGAATTATTTTTTCCTTTATTTTATCGTTAGGTATTTCATTATTTGGCCAAAAAATATCTACCTGCCAATCTTTCCTTAAGAGAGCTTCTGCCACAGTCATCGCATACCTCTCCCCGCCGCCGAGAGTGTCCAAATAAGGATCAAATATTCCTGCTTTCATTTTTCTTTCTGTTGCATTTCCCAAAGGCGGGCATAGCTAATAAAAACGCTAAAAACTTGATAAAAGGCTTCGACAATTCCTTCAGTGCCATCTCGCCAGGCCTGATATTTAACCATTCGCTTATAAAATTCACGACCCATAGCTGACAAAAACCTTAATGTATTCATCGGCGGATGACCTGCTTCATACATTTTCTGTGCTTCAATTTTTGACCAATTAATGGTGTTCTGTAATTTATGTTCAAAACTACCTCGATGACTGAAATGAAGAAAGGCCTTTTTTAGTTTCCCCACTCTCCCGTCAATCTTTGGTTGTTCATGCAATTCGCCTTCCCATCTAACAAGTTTGTCTTTTTTCATCAAACGTAGAACATAATCCGGCCACCATCCCCCGTGATAAAGAACTTTTGTGAGGCGGATGTTTTTGCGGGGAATAGCGTAGGCACTATAGGTGATTGGTGATTGGTGATTAGTGATTAGTGATTGGATTTCAGTTTTTAGTTCTGGGGTAACTCGCTCATCAGCGTCAACATATAAAAGCCATTCACCACTCGCTGATTTCGCACCAAGATTTCTTCTGTCGGAAAAGCTTGATTCCTTCGGAGCCCTGAGGATTTCTTTAACACGATATTTTTTGACAACCTCTAGTGTTCTATCGATAGAGTTATGGTCGACAATAATAATTTCATCTGCCCATTTTATTGACTCTAAACAAGCAGCAATAACCGGCTCCTCGTTTTTAGTTAAAACAATTGCCGATAATTTTTGTCTAGCCATTCCAACTCCCCTTACCATACCTTCTAAAGTAAAAATCTCTTACCCCAATTTTTTGCCATTTTCTTCCATTTTTTAACAACTCTAAACTCTCTTTTATCAGAGCAATCTTGGATCTTAAAGAAGCATATTTCATCCCAAAAAGGAGCCTGTTCCTGGTAATAAAGTAATCATGTAATGACGAACCACTACCGGAAGAGCCTGAATTCAAGTGCCAAATTTTTGCTTTCGGATAAAAAATTAATTTAAATCCTTCTTTTCGGATTCTTTGAGAAAGATCAACATCTTCAAAGTATAAATAATATCTTTTATCAAAAAGACCCGCCTTCCGAAACATTTCTCTTGCCCCGAACATCAAACAACCGCTTATGTATTCCGTTTCCACTGTTTGGTCATATTGTCCCGTATCGACCTCATTAACACCTCTATGACTGGCATAAACATTATTCCAATCAATTAAACCTCCGGCATACCAAATAACCTTCCCTCTCTGACTGTCTTTATATTTATCCTTAAAAAATTCATACTTTTTTTCAAAATATATTTTTCCACCAATTAGTCCAATCTTTTTATCGGACTGTGCCACTTTAAATAACTCAACCAAAAAATCAGGATCAACGCGGGTATCATTGTTTAGAAGACAAATGTAGTCTGCCCGATTCTCCAAAGCATATCTTATCCCAACATTATTTCCCTCTGCAAACCCCAAATTCTTTTTGTTCTCAACAATTTTTACTTTCGGTTCCGTTTTGCGAATTCTCTCCACTGAATCATCCGTAGAACCGTTGTCCACCACAATCACCTCAACAGAAAAACCGTCACACTCGACATCCTTGAGTGACTTCAAACAATTCAAAGTCATCTCCCCCCCATTCCAATTAAGAATTACCAAAAAAACTTTTTTCATTTTTTGCAAACGCCAATTAACCAAGGAAAAGAAATACTGACATTAACTTCTGAGTAGGCTTTTGACAAAATATCTCGTAGTGATTCTTTATTCCAAAATGATATATGATCCGGATGTTTACCAAGCCTTTTTAAGTAGCTTCCGGAAAGAAAAGAAAAAACAGAAAACCACGGTTCATAAGGAACTGAAACTAGGGTCGTCGGGGCAAATGAATTTATTTTTAGTAATGCTTCAAGAGGATTATCTAGATGTTCCAGTACCTCTGTCATAAGAATTAAATCAAATTGGTTTTTTGCAAATTTTAGTTTGTAAATATTTTGCTTCTGGTATTTTGCTTCGGGATTTTTCATCTGCGCCAGTTCCAATGAATCAGGGTTAAAATCAATACCTAAAATTTCTAATTTGCCACCAAACCTATCAAGAAGACAGCGGTCGGGGTAACCCTCACCACAACCAATATCAAGTATTTTTCGGGCACCGCTCTTGTCCACCTCATCAATAATTCTCCTCATCAATCTCTTAATGAAAATCAATTTTACCAAACTTGAGTATTTTTTCTGGTCCTGAGAGCTAACCATTTTCTTTTCTCCCGCGTCCATTAGCTATCATTAATTCGGCTATTAACCCTAAACTAAAAAGCTGGATACCGACAATTATTAACAGAATTCCCAGGATCAACAGCGGTCTTCTTCCAATTGGCTGGCCAAGAACCCAAATTGCTGAAAGGTAAAAACAAATAATCAAACCGGTGGAAAAAAGAGAGATTCCAACTGTCCCGAAGAAATGAAATGGTTTAACTTGGAAGTTTGTTAAAAAAAGAACAGTCATCAGATCAAACGATCCCTTAAAAAATTTAGAAAAACCATATTTAGAATGCCCGTACTTTCTGGGTGAATGGTCGACTTCTACTTCCCCAACCCTAAAACCTTCTTTAGCGGCCAATACCGGGATAAAACGATAGAGATCGCCATACAAATGCAAACTGTCAACAACCTCTTTTTTGTATATTTTCAGACCGCAATTAATGTCATGAATTTCTAGACCCGTTGTTTTGCGAATAACCCAATTAAATAATTGGGAGAACAAAACAAAGACGGGAGGATCATTCCTTTGTTTTTTCCAGCCCGATACTAAATCATAACCGTCATTTAGCTTCTCAATTAATTTTTTTATTTCTTCAGGATGATCTTGTAAATCTGCGTCGAGAGTTACGACTAGCTCTCCTTTTGCCTGGTTAAAACCTGCAGTTAATACTGCAGATTTCCCTTTATTTCTTCTGAAATTTATCTCTTTTACTCTTTTGTCTTTTTTGACAAGGGTTCCAATAATTTTTCCGGAATCGTCAGTCGAGCCATCATTAATAAAGATTATTTCAAAATCATTTTTTCCAAGGGAATCTACTGTCCGCGAGTAGAGTTCGTTCAAGCTTTTTTCTTCGTTATAAACCGGGACAATGATTGAAATCATAATTATCTACCGACCTTCCTATCCCTTACATTTTACCAGGCTTCTCAATTATATAATGAAAGGTGTATACTCGGAAATTACCATAATACCCGTGGGTAAATCCCAGGAAAGGTTACTTTGTGATTTTATCAAGCTCAAAAAAAATTATCTGATCGTTGATGGGAATTCTTTGAATAATTTTGAATGGGTTAAAGACCATTACTTCCCAAACTGTTTCAGATTCAACCGGCCTATCTGGAGGTGCAACTAAAAATAATTTTTTGGCTTGGGGATAAGCTTCAACCGATAAGGGATCACACCCTCTGAGATTTAATAGATAACGAAGATCATAAAACCGAGTATCCCCTTGAATTGTAGCCGCAACATTAAAATTTTGAGGACAGCCATTTTTAACAATTAAATCTGCAACTTTTTGTTGTTCTGGATAATTCCAGCCAGGGATGATATCTAATGGAGCATAATTTTTTATATCTCTATTTTGAAACAAGAACGATGCAAGAAGAATAATAACTAATATCAAACCGCCTATAGCTTTCTTTTCAATTTTAGAAAGCAAGGATAACAAAATAAAAGCAGTAAAGATTAAAAAGGGGAAAACAACATGTTGAGACGGTAATTCCCTGCTCTGTGGAGAATTAATAAAGATATAGAAAAGGGTTTTAATATTGTAAAAATTGTGACGAATTTCAAAAATAAGAAAAGGAAAATCACCCAAAATAAAACCGGAGATAATAACCAAATATGGTTTTAAATCTGAATATTGATGCGACTTAACAATAATATAAAGGAAAAGCAGTCCCCAAAGAATAGCACTATAGTGGGAAGCAAATGCAAAACCCCAAAAAAAGGCAGCTAAAAATAAGTATCTAAATTGTTTTTTGAAAAAATATTTTTCTGAAAATAGTAAAACCAAAATAGAAAGCGGAATTAAAAAATGAGTATTCCAAAAAAATCGACTATGAACAACCAAATAAGGAGAAATGGCAATAAAAATAAAAATTATAAGGGCATAAATGGAATTAAATTTACGTTTTAAAAAAAGAATAAAAAATAAGAAAAAAATATATTCCAAAAAGATAAAAAAAATGGTGATAATTAACGGATCCCAACGACTAATTAAACCGAGGGTGCCCAGGACATAGTAATAATTTGAACCAATAAAAACGTTACGACCCATAAATGATTTTGAGGTGACCATTGGACCAAGAAGACTTATTTTCTTTGAATCAAAAAGTGACTTGGTTTCCAGAAGATGAAGCCCTTGATCTAGCCTAAAACCAATCAGGGTATTTAGACGATAGAGACGGATAAAGAGATATAAAAACGAAATTAGAAACAACCCAAGGAGAAAAAAATTTTTGTTTTTGTTCTTGCTAGTGTTCAAATCTTCGCTTTAATTTTTATATGAATTTTTTTTAACAAACCCCCGGGTAATTTTGCCGTCCAGTAAAGAAAATTATTAACAATCTTTTCGAAGACCTTACTTATGTCGGAAAGATTGTCTTTGGGGAAGCCTTCTTTCTCCCAAACCTTAAGATAAACCGTTGCTTCCGAAAAGGATTGCAACATCGCCAAAGCCAATCCATGAAGGCCATCTTTATAGCCATTTCCGGCAAAAAAACGGGAAAAGAATTCATTGGAAGACTTAATAACTAAATCCTTCCAGTTGAATTTATAGCCATTTTTAGCCAGTTCTTCCGATTGAATATCAGAATACCGATTTAATCTCTCAATAAATTGGAAAATCGTTTGGAAGTTGTGATGAATCAAAGCATTTTCTTCTTTCGCTTCTAAACTGGTTCCTTCACCTGCAGATACAGGTGGTACATGAATCTCATCGGAAAACTTTACTTTACCCTTCCGAAAAAATCTCACCAGGCAGTCCGGCCACCAACGGGAATACTCAATCCATTTACCAAAGATAATGTTTTTTCGGGGAATCTCAATGTAATCAAAAACATTGTTTTCAATAATTTCCTCCAACTTCTTCCGCAGTGTTCCCGATAATTCCTCATCGGCATCAATAAGCAAAATCCAGTCTCCGGTTGCTCTAGAAAGGGCAAAATTTCTTGCCGGTTCAACATAGCGGGTATATTCGCGTTCAAATACTTGAGCGCCATATTTTTTGGCAATCTCCACTGTCCTATCGGTCGAATGCATATCGACCACAACGATTTCATCGGCAAACCCTTTTACCGATTCAAGACAACGAGAGATGTTTTTTTCTTCGTTGTAGGTATTAATGACAACTGAAACCTTCATTTTTTTAATTTTATTCTATTTCACCTAGTAAATCACCTTTCACTTGATAAATTACTGCTTCGCCGTTTTCAAAAATCTCTTCCCCATTAATATCTCCTAAACCTAAGTTCATTCTTTGACCCTTAACCAAATAAATATACTTAATATTATTTGCATTTAAAAAGTTCCGTCCCCAATCTTGATCAGCTGTTAAAAAAAATCTCTGGGATTCTTCCCTTCTGGATTGCCAGTTATAACCGGTAATATTTAAATTCATTTCATCCTCCAAAAACGTCTGTTTTGATCCTAGAGCAGAGACATAAGCAGTTGTTTCATACGCATAGAGTGGCCGAGGCTCAGAAAACTTGTTGTACCAAGAAAAATCGTGTGGAAAGGTTAAAATTACTCCTTCTGGCTGCTTAGACAAAAACTCAAGTGCTTCCAGTTCTTCGATACTTACCCTTGCCGGTGGTCTTCCTGGCCAGTAGTCATTCTTTAGAGTTGTAAAGGTAGTCATTAGGGTCAAACCTATTAGTAGAACTCCAACTTTACAATATTTTCCCACAACCACCCCGGCAAAGATTGCCAGCATAAATTGAAAATAATAGAAAAACTGGATTGTATTCCAGGGATTACTTTTTTGAATAAAGAGAAGGGGCAAAACAAGCGAAATCACTAAAAAAAATAATAAAAACGATTCTATTTCGGAAATTTTCTTTTTTCTTCTCCACCAAAGTCCTCCATAACACACTCCGACGATTCTTGTTCCTAAATTACCTAAAATGAAAATCGTCAGAGCCAATCCTTCTGCCAGCAGCCATTTTAACCATTCCCCGGAGTGAAAATATGCCAACCTCGCGTTTTCCAATTTAAACCAACCAAGTCGGTCTGAATAAGCAATCATTGTTCTTGAAAACCACAAAGGAGAAAACACCAAAAGCGAAGTCGCTTTTAAGTTAAAAGGCAAAAATACTACTGCGGCAAAAAACAGGGTACATAAAAATAAAGAAAAAATTTTCAATGAAAAAAAATCTTTCGCTTTAACCCGATAAAAAATTAAAGCCGCTAACCATGAACAAAAAAGAGATCCCAAAACAATAACCCCCACATAAACTTTTACTTGTATAAGAACTCCAAAGAAAAGAGCACAAATCAACAAATTCTTTTTATCCGGTTTCTTAAGATAATCTAATAATTTGATTAGACCGGAAAGCAAAATAATTAAAGATAGGGCGTAAGGTGGATTGATTAAAGTTGAAACTGCTTGATTGGCCCAGAAAGTTGATTCCCCTCCCAACTTTCCATATCTCACCAAGCTAATCAACCATCCCCAGCTTCCTCCAAAATAGACAAAAAATGTTGCCCACCAACTGGCTTTTTTTGATAAAGTCCATTTTTCTACAAATTTAAAAGTTAAAATTCCTATCAAAACTGCCATTACCGGAGGAAGGATTTGAAAATACAAATTGACAGGTATGATACCTGTCAGTCGAGATAAAACAGCGGCCAATAAATCAAAACCAAAGTGATAGTTTGCCAATGAACTCCCGGCAAAAACGGGGTTTCCAAAAGAAAATTTTGCCAGTTGGTTAATAAGCGCAATGTGCCAAATTCCATCATGACCATTCGGACCCCAAAACCCCATGCCAAAAGGATAAACAAGACCGGATTTAACCATCGGTAAAGAAAGACCAGCTGAACCAAAAATTATCAGGAACAAAAGAGGTAAGTTTTTTTTAAGAAAAATGGCCAGCAACAGTAAAAGGATGAAACACCAGAATCCTAAATAAACCTTAGAAAATACAAAAGGGAGTTTTTGTTTTCCGAACCTTTTAACAAGACTGTTTCTGCTGATCTCAAAATCTTCTTTAAAAGCCGAATTTGCAAATCTAACAGTATCGATTTTGTAAGGATTATTCAAAGACAGCGTTCCCCAAGGGTTTGCAGTTAAAAGATTCGCTTCAGGCCAGGCTTCGTTGTAAATTCTTAAATCTCTAATCACCTTTCTCCCGCCTATATCAGACAGCCCCACTCTGAATGATGTAGACATGTACCAATTCTCTATTTGATGATCGGGCGATAAGCTTGAGAATCTGTTTTTATACCATGAAGAAAAATCTTTCATGGTCAAAGAATCTATTTCTTTATCCTTTTTTCGCCTACCAATTTCCTCCAACTGTTTGCTATATCCATCACTAAAAGCTTGCCAATCAGCGTCATTTTCTAAACCGACCGTCAATTGATTAAATTGATTCTCTTTATTGGTCAAATAAACATCCATAAGTTTTTTAAAGTAATCTATCCCCAAACCATGACGAAGGTAGTCATTTACCTGAACGCTGTAAGTACTCTCGTCGACAGAACCTCCGTAACCCAAGTCAGGATCCCTGGCCGCCCACCAAAAAACTATCAAATCTAATTTGTTTTTCCGTGTTTGAGCCGGAGTCAAAATATTAAACTTTGAAGGATAATGCGGGGTTCCCCACCAACCGCCCCAGATTTGATAATTATCTGTTCCAAATTGGTCAGCACAAATTAAAACACCGGTTACGCTGTATTTTTTCTGCATATATTCAGCTGAATATGCATCAACATGCCAAGCTCCAACCGATTTCGGATAATACCCATAATCTTCTTTGAATTTTTCAAATATTACATTTATCAGTTTTATGCGCTCTTCCGGTCTATACCCTGAAAGAAAAATTTTGTTGGCGTCATGCCAAAAAATTCCCTTTGTCGGGTAGCTAACTCCCGCCGACTTCGCCAATAAGGGAGTAATCTCCAAAAACAAACCCAGTTCCTGATGATCAGAAAAGCTCTTAAAATAAGATGCGTCTTTTGAATTCAAAATATCAAACCGCAGAAGCCAAGTAGCAGAGAGATTATGTTTATCAACCAACTCTTTCTGTAATTTAACCCCAAAAAGAGGGTCTTGGGAACCAACTGAGGAAATTTCACTTCCTCTTACCGGATTAATCACATTAACATAAGAATTTTGCTGCGCCGATACTGGATCTTTTATTAAAAAAAGAAAAAACAGCAGGATAATACTTTGTATAACACTTCGCGTTATAGCAAGTTTAATTTTTTTTCTTAATCTCATGGTAGATTTTGGACAGATCAATTAACAATGACTTTCCAACAAGAATATATGAAACAAAAAAGTATGTTATTGTTGCAACAAAAATTCTCAAACCAATCGACA
>Ga0210053_1002482_pt1 | contig 15771 bp, 15 predicted proteins | sample CryGeymeta201512_FD_185467 | JGI IMG/M metagenome (GOLD analysis project Ga0210053, IMG submission 185467) | Groundwater microbial communities from Crystal Geyser aquifers in Utah, USA - Crystal Geyser metaG 2015-12 (SPAdes) (version 2) | ecosystem: Environmental > Aquatic > Deep subsurface >... | reverse complement strand
TCCCATCACTACTGGCACACTCCTATCATATTCCTTGCACAATGAGGCAATCTTAAAGGCAGAAGCGGCAAAGGTAGTCCATACTGTAATTCCCACAATATCAGGATTGAAATTACTAATTGTGTGACTTACTTCCTGTAAGATGGGATGATTTTCATCTTTTAGAGACTTCAGATAATCGGGATAACTGTCTTCCAATCTTGTAAAATCCATCTTTGATGGGCTGACATTACAGTCAGCATCATAAATCAAAACTTCATGCCCTTCTTTTCGCAACACTGATGCCAGATAAGCTAACCCAAGGGGAAAATAACGGTTGTAATAACCAATGAAGCGATAGAAGGGTGGGTCGATTAGGAGAATTTTCATATGAGATGTAAGGCTGAGGTTAAGACTTTGCTATAAAGGGTAATCTTTTGAACTCCAAATTCACCTTTTCAAAATGATCATCGTCAGTAAATACTTCCTTTAACTTAAATTCAGACATTACCACAAAAGAGGTAAAGTCCGTAAAGGAAATATCAGGTTTGTCCTGGTATTTCTTAAACAATTCCCATGCCTTCTCTCTTCTTCTGTTGTCAATTAATTCAAAACGAAGCTTTTGAACCTTTGCAGCCTGAAATATACCCTCTCCAAATTTTACCGCCACTTGGTGGGTCAATCTTCTGCGAAGCACAGTGAGAACTTCATCTAAAATATAATCTGTAGTAATGGGAATTCCTCCACTATTAAGGTATTCCTGATAAAAAGGTTTTGCTGTTTCATGGTAAGGATCTTTACAATCCGCTACCGCTATCCAGCCCCAACTGTCAAAGAAAATCGGTTTTTTCACAAATCACCATAAACCCCTGTTAGATGTTTACTGTCTAACGGGGTAAACATATTTATCATGGTTTTGAGCAAGGTCATGCGGATAGTCACTTTCTCCGATACCTATAAGCGATAAAAGAGGATTATCTTGAATATCAATGCTATCAATCTTCTTCTCCTTTCTTCTCCTACCCTCTTTAAACCTTAAATAACTTATAAAATCAACAACCTCAGCAATCTTTTCCTTCGAGAGATTCCCTAACTCTTTTATTACTTTTTCTTTGTAATTCATCAATTGCCTGCTCATGGTTAAATCCTCCTTTATAATGTCTTATGGATTATAATCACTTTGCCCCGTTAAGGGAAATTTCAAGACTTCACAAAGTTATTATATTAAATCCACACAATAATTTCAATTATATCTGGTTTCCCAAATCCCGATATAGAAATTACGTAAACCTATCCGAATAATATTTAGAGGCAATTTTTTCATTATATGGTATCTGTTTCTGTTAAGTTAGCCTCTAAAATTTCTTCTGCAATGAAGTGTCGCCTCAAATATTGGTTTTTTATCCTTTTTGTGGCGCACCACTCCCTCTTTTTCATTCATCACTACATTCTTTTGTGTCTATGTTTATCCATCAAGAACCAAACTCAATTCAAAAATACTTTTCCTTATCCCTTTGAATAACTCCAATTTCTCAAGGTCTACCGCCAGTTTCAAAAAAATGCTTCCTGAATGTTTTACTATCCGACCCGCTACCTGTATCATCTTCCAGCGAAATGTTGCTATTGTATGTTTTAACCATAACTCAGGACAGGACAATCGTTTGAATCCTATAAAAAGATTGTATGCTATTACTCCTATCCTGAAAAATACTGCATTGGCTTCCGTCTGCCCGCACGGCATGCGCTCCATTCCAAACCCAATCTTCAGTTCCTTGTTAAAGTTCTCTGCCTCTCCCCTCTCATTATGCCATTGAAGCACCTCTTTAGCATCCCTTTCCTGTTCATCCCAATTCGTAGCTACTGCATGATGAAAATATTTGCCCTGCTCAAATAAGCTCTCTTGTTTCCGTAACTCTCTCTTTATTACAAGACGAAAAGCCTTCTTTGTATGATTCATCGTATGAATCGTTTCTGCTATCTCATATCCACAACCTTTTACAGGTTCTATCCATTGCTCATCAGGAATGGATGCTATAACTGTTCTTACCGCCTGATCCATATCCGCCGTTATCGCCCATTTAACCCCATCTGTCTCAAGGTCATTTATAAGTTCAGCCTGATAGGAGGCGCTGTCGGCCCGATAATATCCTATCCTCTTTCCCTTCGGCATCCGGGCCTTGCATTCCCTGTAAAATTCCCTCTGCCCAAATGCAGGCGCTGTGTTGCCTTCTCTGAACTCATCGTATATGCAAAGTTTCAGTTCAAAGAGAAAGCCCGCCATCGGCATGTACCCTTTGTTGCCTTTATAAGTGTAATAAGCATCGGCCTTCTCACCAATAATCTCCATCGCATCCGCATCTAATGTATATGCCTCCCTCTTGTCCCTCTTCATCATCCTGTGATTGAGCGCATCTCTTACTTCCCCTAATCCGTTTAATCCCCTCTGTCCTGTCTGTAAATTGCCCATCCTTCGAGCCCAGTCCCCCGCACTGTCAGGATCAGGGATATTATCAATATCAATTAGTTTCATTAATCCTTCTTCGTATTTCAACTCCCGAATATCCTCAAAACTCCTGCCCCCGCCTTGCAGCATCAACACCAGCGTGTCTACAAAAACTGACGGCTTAAATCCACGGTTGCTGCCGGGCTCCGGCAAATATCTGTCTGTCAGTTCCCTTAATCCAATCCCATGATTGTATTCTGCCATCAATGCTAACCCACCACGTGCCGTTAATTTCTCCCTCGTTATTTCTATCTTGAATGGAAATATCGTTTGTTGTATCATTCTTTTAACCCCCTCTTTGGTTTTTGTTTAACCTGTTGGGTGATATTTTATATCACTCCAATCCCTTTAACCAGAAGGGGTTCTTGATTTTTTTATATTTCTAAATCTGTTTTGGGGATATCTAACGAAAGATGTATTTATAATCAGAAAGATATAAGATGTGGCAGTTACTTTAGGATAAAACCTATCTGATCGGTTTGTGCTGCCTTCTCAGCCTTGCGTTCTTAATTCTTCTCTTTTGCGCTTCTCTTTGCTTTCTTCTCAGCTTGATAGAGGGTTTCTCATAGAACCGCCTCTCTTTGAGTTCTCTCAGAAGGCCGTCCTTCTGGATCTGTCGTTTTAGAATCTTTAAAGCCCTTTCAATGTCATTTCCGTTTACTCTTATCTCCAATTATCTGATTCCCTTCCTTCGTCGTAACGAAACCAAATCCCTTGGCCTCATTAAACTATTTCACTGTCCCGTTGTATATCATTACATTATCTTTGTAATTTGGTCTTACTAAAAAAAAGGCCGCAGCGTCTAAAGTCTTTGCGGCCTTTATTTAACAAAAACTTCCAAAACTGTAGCTATTTTGGCATGCGGCACAACAAAATGTCAAATAAATCCAAGCACCTTGACCGCAGGGTATTCCCCGACACTTCTCGGAAGTGCGGGGTATTCTCAAGGTGCTGGATAAACTTTTTTAGAATTGCGTCCTGAGAACTCCTATCTATTGTATAATAAAAACATGATTGCGATTGTGGATTATGGAATGGGGAACCTTAGGAGTGTTGAGAAAGGGTTCCTTAAAGTAGGGCTTAATGCGAGGGTTGTATCAGACCCAAGGGCAGTGGATAATGCTCAGGGAGTTGTACTTCCAGGCGTCGGAGCATTTAGAGATTGCATGAAAAACCTTAAGGGAATGTCACTCATTGAATCAGTTGTGAGGTCAATTCGGAAAGGCAAGCCGTATCTCGGCATCTGCCTTGGACTTCAGGTTTTGTTCACTGAATCAGAGGAATTCGGCATTCACAAGGGGTTTGATATCTTAAAGGGGAAGGTTGTTAGATTTCAGATAAATCTTAAGGTGCCGCATATGGGCTGGAATAATGTGAAAATTCAAAGAAGGCCGCCGATTTTTGACGGCATACAAGACAAGGCATTTTTCTATTTTGTCCACTCCTTCTATGTCGTGCCTGATGATAATGATGTAGTTGCAACAACGACTGATTATGGTATAACCTTTGCTTCTATGGTCTGGAAGGAGAATATCTTTGCAACCCAGTTTCACCCTGAAAAGAGTCAGGAAACTGGTCTAAGGATATTAAAAAATTTTGGAGATTTTGTCAGGAAGGCTTAGAATATCTTCTACCTGCCCCATAAAACCGTCTTATCCTTGCCCTCCATCTTTCCCCTGTAGAGCGCCTTATCAGAATTCCGTATTAGTTCCTTCCTGTCCTTCCCATCAGATGGAAATGTTGCTACACCTATGCTTGTGGTAATGTTATTCCTAGGAAAGACCTTCCAGGTGCAGGGCAATTGTTCCTTGATGGACCTCCTTATCCTTTCAGCAACCAAGAATGCCTCCTCTTTCTCTGTCTGGGGCATGATGAGTGCAAACTCCTCTCCTCCAAATCTGGCTATTACATCAATAACACGCAGGCTTTCCTTTGCTATATTAGCGATATTTTTTAATGCCTCATCACCTGCAAGATGGCCCTCTGTGTCATTGAAGAGTTTAAAGTCATCTATGTCTATCATAGCCAGCGAAAAGGATAGGTTGTGACGCTGAGAACGCTGGAGTTCTTCAAAAAACCTCTCCTCGAAATACCGTCTGTTGAAAATACCAGTTAAGGAGTCTGTGATGCTGAGCTCCCGAAGATGTCCTGCGAGGCTCCAGTACATTGACCTTTCGAGTGCGATAGATGCGTATGATGCAAATGAGCGGAGTATTGCCATGTCCTCTTCTAAGAAAACCTCTCCTGTTATCTTGTCGGCGATGTTAAGCACCCCTATGGTCTCATCCCCTATCTTAAGTGGTATGCTTATGAATGAGCCCGTCCTGTAATTCGGCCTCCTCCTGAGCTGAATCCTCTCGTCTTTTTCGATATCATCCACTATGAGTGGTATACCTTCACTGAATACCTTACCTGCAATACCCTCGCCTATCTTGATCTTTATTTCCCTGAGGAGACCTTTGTTTATCCCCTTTGCAGCCTTTATGGTGAGGAAGTCCTCTTCAAACAGCATTAAAGAGCCCTTCTCTGCATCTGTCAGATTCACTGAGGTGTCCACTATGGTCTCATAAAGCATCTCTGGTTCCTTAACAGGGTTGAGGCGTGTGGCAGCTATATTCAATACATCTATATCCTTTATCCGTTTGTCATAAATTCCCTGCAGCTCTATGAGTCTGAAGATGAAACCTGTAATCCTGCATAGATCTGAAATAATATCCGCATCCTCCTGTTTGATATTGGAGTTAAAGGTGCCCAGGAGTCCGGTTACCTTACCATCCGATTTTATAGGGAATACATAAATAGATGTGACCTCATCACTTAAACCTAATCTTAATATCTCCATCACATCTTCAGAATATAAAGGCCTCTGTTTTTCAACCACCTCGGATACCATACCTGAAACTTTTAATGGCACTGATTGCAGATGTTCTTTCAGCCTGCCTGCAGCCCTTCGAGGCCTGAATAATGGTGAGCCTGCCGAATCATCCTTAATCATGACAGAGATACTATCTGCATTGAACAGGAAAAGCATAATATCAACTAAAATGTCATAGACCCCATCTGCCTGTTTATCTAACTTCATGTCAGATATCAGGCTGAGGATGGTCTTCATTGACCTGTACCTCTTCTCATTCAGGATGCCTTCATAGCTGCTCTTGAGAAAAAGATTAAATATGGACTGGATATGCCTCGCAGTATCCTGAATGTCTGCATAATCCCTGATGATAATCTCCTGAGACCATGATTTAAGTTGGTTTAAAGGCAGACCATAAGACTCTGCATCCTTTACATAAAGATCCTCAAACTCCTTCTGAGAAAGGTATACACCACCACCTGCGACAACAAAGACTGAATCATCAACACGGAGAGGTATAAAGAAATGGTACTGCCCTGAAGGACCTTTAAAGATAGATACGTTCCTTCTTTGAATCGCCTTCTCTATACACCCCTTTAAAAAGTCGTTATATTCATCCCGGCCCCTCGAGGATGACCTGATAACTGACAAAAGCTTATTCTCTTTAATAGGAGGCAGGATGATATTCCCTTTCTCTCCGTAAATGGAAAGAGAGAGACCTGTCAGGTTTGAGAGGTAGGTCTGCAAAGAAGATATGTTGTTATCAATAAACTCCATGGGTACCTCGTGACTCCTTGTAAAGTTGTTGCATTAAGCTCATGATACTCAATTTTAATAAAGTGATGGCTATATCATAAACCTTAGGCCGACCTGGTATTCCCCGGGCATCTCTTCTCTCACCCATCTAACCTGTGCCAGGACCGGTATCGTGACTGGAGGCTCGGATAACGGGAACCATACCTGAAGCACAGTCCCTTCCTCAAGCGCCTGTCTCTCCGTCCGGATCCTCATCCCGCCGCTACTTAAGTTTAAGATCTCACCGTGGACGGCAACCTTATCCGGAGGACGCCCTGACTCACCCAATGCCATATAGCTTACAGGGCGGGTGTAAGGATAACGAATACTCACTCTCTTCTCCTCCGTCTGCCAACCCATATGGGAATCCTCCATCTGGTATTTGTGAAAACTTTACATTTACATTTTATCTGGAATTTGTAAAACACATTACATTACATTCTCTTCGCCCTTGTGTAAATAACCAAAATTGGGTCGGCTCTAAAGAGACCACCCAAAAGTGTATATACCGAGCTTGATTTCCTATGAATCTTATGATATATGTAAATCATGGTTGACATCTCTTCTGACAGGATTCAGGGGATATCGTCTCCTCCCGCCGCTTTCATTTTCTATCGTCCACAGACCGAGGCGGCGAAGGAACAGGTGTTCTACAACGCAGAGACCTATCACATCCTTTCTCTGTCATCTTCACTTTCAAAAGAGGAGACGTCCTCCTTCCCTGATATCTCTTTCCTTTGTTCAAGATGGAAAGAGTTACTCGACAAAGAGCTTGATGAGCTGAAGGAGTCTGGCGAAGGTGAGAAGGGGACAGGTTTTATTGATATGCTTCAGAGCCGGCGGAGGCGATATACCGTGAAGGGTATAGTCCTCTCAGGCCAACCATCAGCATTACAGCAACAAGAGAAACAGTATTTATTCATTCTCGAAAGGTTCAATCCAGATAGTGTGAATCTTTCCATGATTTTTCGGCAATGGAATCTTAATCATCGGGAAGAGGATATAGCGCGATTGCTCCTCGCAGACCGCAGTAATAAGGAGATAGCTCATGCCCTTGGTTTGAGCCTCAATACGGTTAAGGGGTACATGAAGCTTTTGATGCGAAAGCTTGGCGTCAACAGTCGTGCAGGAATCATTGCCAACTTCCTCACCGGAAGGAATCCCTCCTGACCCGAAAAGGTGGCAGGATTACACTATAGTGAAGGCATTAAATAAAATTACATAATTCACCCTCCCCCAACCCCTCCCGTTAAGGGAGGGGTATAGTAAAACAGTTCCCTCTCCCCTTGCGGGAGAGGGGTAGGGTGAGGGGGATATAAACTTATTTTTTGCTTTCACTATATATCTTTTTGTAACTGCTGCAAAAGGTCGCCGATACTCAATTTTAATAATGGATGCTTTATATCAGGTGCAATCTCACATAGAGGCCTTAAGACAAAATCCCTCTCATGCATTAACGGATGTGGGATTTTTAGATTTTTGTTGTTTAAGACAATATTGTCAAAAAGTAAAATATCAAGGTCAATAATACGCGGCCCCCATTTTGATGAATCTTTTCTGCCCATCTCTCTTTCAGTATCCTTTAACATTCTTAAGAGCTCCTCCGGCTTAAGTCCTGTCTCTATTTCTATTGCCATATTTATAAACAGTGGTTGATCTTTTACACCCCACGGCTCGGTCTCATATAGAGAAGAGCGCTTCGTGACAATGATTCCTTTTTCTTGCAGAAGTTCTATTGCGCGTAGACAGTTTTCCTGCCTGTTGCCGAGATTAGAGCCAATACCAATGTAAACAACAGACATTTTTAAAGGATTCCACTAATCCTCTTGACTGCCTCTTGAATCCTATCCACAGGTGCTGTTAATGCAAATCTTACATAACCTTCTCCAGTTTCTCCAAACCCATTACCAGGCGTTGCAAGCACCCCTGCTTTGTCAAGCATGTGTGTTACCAAGCCCATTGAATCAAAATGAGAAGGTACTTTTACCCATATATAAAAGGTAGCCTTCGGCTTAATAAGATGCATACCAAGTTTTCTTAATCCGTTGTAAAGTACATCCCTCCTTTCATGGTAAGTCTTCCTTATTGCTGACAGGATATCATTGTCCATACCAAGGGCAACTATGGCTGCCTCCTGTATGGCCTGAAAAACGCCTGAATCAAGGTTTGTCTTTACCTTTCCGAGACCTGCTAAGACTTCCCTGTTTCCAACAGCAAAACCTATCCTCCAACCCGTCATATTATATGTCTTTGAAAGTGAATGAAACTCGATGCCCACATCCTTTGCATTGGGTGCCTGCATAAAACTTAAAGGCTCCTTATCATAGTATATCTCTGTGTACGAGGCATCGTGGCAGACAATGATGTTGTATTTTGAGGCAATTTTTACCACCTCTTTATAAAATTTTGTTGGTGCAATTGCTGAGGTAGGATTATTGGGATAGTTTATAAAAATGAGTTTTGTCTTAAGTAATACCTTTTTTGGTATTATGTCGAAATCAGGCAGAAAATCATTTTCTTCCCCGAGAGGCATTGTGTAGCTCCTCCCGCCGGCAAACAAGGTGCCAGTTGAATAAACAGGATACCCGGGTGATGGTACAAGCACTGTATCCCCTGGATTTACAAATGCCAAAGGGATATGGCCTATACCTTCCTTCGAACCAATTAATGAGAGCACCTCTGTCTGAGGGTCAAGTTTAACACCGAATCTCTTTTTATACCATCTCGCAACAGCCTCTCTAAAAGATAGCATACCTTCGTATGACGGATATCGGTGGTTAAAAGGTTTTTCAACAGCTTCTTTCATAGCATTAACTATGAGAGACGGCGTAGGGATATCCGGGTCACCGATGCTCAGATCTATGAGGTCAGCACCCTTCTCTATTGCCTTCTGTTTCATCCTGTCTATAGAGGCAAAAAGGTAAGGTGGAAGATACTTAATGCGAGAGGCGAATTCAAAAGGAACCCTTTTCTTCAAGACCACCTCCTGTGTTTTTCCCTAACTATTATATACCATGTGCTATAACCTGTTAAAAAGGTTAAGCTAAAATACCTGATAACATGAGGAAGACTCTGGACAAAAATTTGTCATGAGACAAAGATAGGGCACTAAAATTTTAGTGCCCTATCTTTTAAGTAAGATTATTTTGCTGACTTTGCTGGCTTTGCTGGCACTGTCTTTTTCTCTGCAGGCCGGATAGTGATACTTTTTGCAGCAATACTTTTTGCTACATTCTTGCCATCAATCTCGGTGTACTTAGCCTTTACCTTATCACCAACCATTATATCAGCAAGGGCTTTCTTTTCTTTACCGATCTTTATAACGGTTTTGTCATTTGTTGAAAGTACCACCTCTTTTTTCTTACTCTTTACAGTAAGGGTCCCAGCTGTTGCATCAACAGTGACAACCTCGCCTGAAACCTGCTTTACTTTTGCCGGTGCCTCTTTCTTTTCAGCAGGTGCAGTTGCAGTTGCTGCCTTCTTCTCCGCTGCAAAGGATATCGAGGTAAGGGCAAATACAAAGAGTACTGCAACGATAATCGCTATTGCCTTTTTCATCAAAATCACCTCCTTTCATCATAGAGTGTATTCGGTTTATAACCCAAACTATTACCTTCAAAGATAATTAATATACAATAAGTATGCCAGGTTGGAAGTACCTAATAACTATAGGATATATATAAATACCCTCTATATTTTATCCTTTTTTAGGGAAGGGTATCCTTTTTTAGGGAATTGAGATTAAATTTCTCCCACCTGTACCAGAAGGTCTTATAGCTCATTCCAAGAAGCCTTGCTGCCTTTGTTGCAACGCCGTTTGCCTTTAACATGGCCTTTTTTAGGAGTTCTTTTTCAAGCTCCTCAAACATTATTCCTTCGTCCGGGAGATCGAAATCAGTAATTCCCATCCCCTGTGAAAACCTGAGTTCACTCTTTATATCTTTAAGGTTTATAAATGGACTCTCGCTCATAAGTACTGCACGTTCTATGACAGATTCGAGTTGTCTTATATTCCCTGGCCAGTGATATTCGATAAGTGCCTTCATTGCATTTTCTTCCACTCCCTTAACTCTCTTTCCAAATTCTTGGTTATATTTCTTTATGAAAAATTCTGTTAGTGCAAAGATGTCTTCCTTTCTTTCGCGTAAAGGTGGAAGTTCTATAGTCACCACTTTCAGCCTGTAGTATAGATCTTCTCTAAAATCTCTTTTCTGCAATTCTTTTTCAAGGTCTTTATTTGTAGCAGCGATAATTCTAATATCAACCCTGATCGTATCCCTTCCCCCAAGTCTCCTTATCTCTTTGTCCTGCAGTACACGTAATATTTTAGACTGTGTCATCTGGGGTAAGTCTCCCACCTCATCCAGAAAAAATGTGCCGCCGTTTGTAGCCTCGATAAGCCCTATTTTCCTTGAAAGTGCACCAGTAAATGCCCCTGGTTCATAGCCAAAAAGTTCGCTTTCAAGAAGGTTCTCTGGAATTGCAGCGCAATTTATTGCTGTGAATGGTTTTGTTCGCCTCGAGCTGTTGTAGTGTATAGCCCTTGCCCCAAGTTCCTTGCCCGTGCCACTTTCACCGAGTATAAGCACAGTTACAGTGCTTGAAGAAACCTTTTTCATAATCTCTACTGCTTCCACCATTTTTATTGAACTGCCGATAATACCTTCTATTTTGAACCTGTCAAATAGAGCCTTCTGAAGCTGTAAATTTTCTTTCAAAAGTTCAACCCTTTCAACCGCCCTTTTAACCGTTATCAAAAGTACATCCTTATCAAGAGGCTTGGTGAGATAGTCAAATGCCCCCTTTTTAATTGCCTCTACAGCCGAGGATATTGTGCCGTATGCAGTCATGATGACCACTGATGGCTCAAAAGGCTCTCTGGGAATGGAACCAATAAATTCTATACCGTCCATCCTTTCCATCTTGAGGTCAGTAAGGACTACGTCGGGGGTAAACTCCTTCACAATCCTCAGTCCTTCCTCAGATGATGAAGCAGTATATGTCTCATATCCTTCATCATCGAGTATTGTCTTAAGTATGTCCCTCTGGAGTGGTTCATCATCAACAACGAGCACTATAGCCACCTTATTCCTCCTCCTAATAACCCCACCCTTCCTCCCCTTACCTTAAGGGGAGGTGAGGAGGGGTTAATGCAACGTTTGGGTAGATTTAATAGGCAGAGATATTGTTACAATACTGCCTTTAGCTTCTATACTCTGAATTTCCACTTTACCGCCATGTTCCTCGACAACCCTTTTTGTCATAACAAGTCCGAGGCCAAGGCCTGTGCTCTTAGTCGAGAAAAAGGGATCAAAGAGTTTTGGCAGATTCTCCTTTGAAATACCAATACCTGAATCCTCAATAATAATAGAGGCGATGCTGTCAGATGCCTTTGTGCTTACAGTAAGTTCTCCTCCAGCAGGCATTGCTTGAAACGCATTAAGAATAACATTCAATATGCATGTCTTAATCAATCCAGGATCTAAGTATAATTTGGGAAGCTCTCTACATTGACGATGTATCTTGATACCGTCATCTTCTGCCTTTGCCCATACCAGTGATATTACCTCATCAATAAGACTACCAATATCTACATCTTCTAAGCTTAACCTCAGTGGTCTTCCACAATCTAAGAAATCCCCCACGAGTTTATTAAGGCGTTGTATCTCATGTTTTATACTCGTGATAAGTGACTCAAACTTTTCCTTTTCCCCACTTTTCAGCGGTTTATATTTTTCTTTCAGGTGGTCTATCGAAAGGCTTATAAAATTTAAGGGATTCCTTATCTCATGAGCAATCCCCCTTGCTAACTGCGCTATCCCGGAAAGGTGCTCAACCTCGCGCAGTTTTTCCTCAAGTGCACGCTTCTCTCTGAGTTTCTGTACCATAAAGTTGAAACTCTGTGTCAACTCTCCAATCTCATCCTTCCTGTCTGCAGGGAGGTTTAATGTCAGGTCGCCTGCTGCAACAAGCCGTGCAGCCTTAACTACGTTATATATTGGCCTGGTGTATATCCAAGAAAGAAATACTGCGATAAGTATGCCGAGGCCAAAGACTAAAGAAGTAGCGACTATTCTTTTTATTATATTTATCCTAAGAATTTCGGAAAAATCCTCTGCATTTATCTTAAGATGTATATAGCCATAATGCTCATTTCCGGCAACAACAGGCACGATGACATTGTAAACCTTACCTTCTTTAGAAACAGGCTCGCCAAGTTCTGCTTTAATAATACGCTCTTTTTTCTTGAGGCTGACCCCTTCTCCCACTTTTGCGGGATTAGTGCTCGCAATGATTTCATCTGCATTACTGATAATCGAGATCTCTTTTACACCCTTTGCATTCAGCTTCTGGAGATAACGTTGAAGTCTCATCTCATCTGTATAGCCACTGCTTGTCACTTCCTCGACACCGACCTGTATCGCCTTTGAAAGCTCTGCCGTCTGATTTTCAAGTTCTACAAGTAATGCCTTTTCAGACTGTGAATATAGAAATAGCAAGATAGAGACAAGGATGAAACTGAGGGAAAGCATCATCCCGATCAGTTTCTTATTTAAAGAAAGGTTAAGGAAATAATTTTTGATAGACATTATAGGTATTTTATATTCAATGCATGCATATAAGTCAATGTGCCTCGAGAGCCTTTTAGTCCTTTGCCCTTAATTAATTTTTTCTGTTAAAATCCTCTATGTTTTTACAACAGCTCATAAATGGTCTTACCCTTGGCAGTGTATATGCGCTCATTGCACTTGGTTATACTATGGTTTACGGCATCCTCGAACTCATCAATTTTGCCCATGGTGAGATTTATATGCTCGGCGCATACCTTGGCATAATCTTTCTCGGCTTTTTTACTGCCATTGGCCTGACATCCTGCAACCTTCCGCTTGCCTTGATACTGACCTTCCTTTTGTCAATAATCTTTTGTTCTTCATATGGCTTTACAATAGAAAAAATAGCCTATAAACCTCTAAGGAACGCTCCCAGACTGAGCCCACTAATAAGCGCGATTGGTGTATCCATATTCCTGCAGAACTATGTGATGCTGACACAGGGTGCTACAGACAAGGTTTTTCCGAATCTTTTTGGAATTGCTGGATTCCAGTTCCTGTCAGTGAGGATGACCTACCTGCAACTTTTCATAATACTTACATCAATAGTATTGATGATATCCCTTCGTATATTTGTAAGAAAGACAAGGATGGGTAAGGCAATGAGGGCGGTTGCACAGGATAAGGTAATGGCCTCTCTTATGGGTATCAATATTGATACGGTTATTTCAACAACCTTTATTATAGGTTCAGGCCTTGCTGCTGTTGCAGGGCTTATGGTCGCTATGTACTACGGCCTTGTCAACTATTTTATCGGCTATGTCGCAGGCATAAAGGCTTTTACCGCTGCAGTTCTTGGCGGGATAGGCAGCATACGGGGTGCGATGTTTGGCGGTATCCTGCTCGGACTTGTTGAAAGCCTTGGTGCGAGTTACATCTCGAGCGAATACAAGGATGCCTATGCATTTATTCTTCTGATCATAATACTCCTCGTCAAGCCAGGTGGGCTTTTTGGCAAGGCAGAACTGGAAAAGGTATAGATCAGTGAAAAGTGAAAGGTTACAAAAATGCAGTAAAAGTAATCCCCCCTCGCCCCCCTTTGGCAAAGGGGGGAAGGGGGGATTTCCAGGTGGGAAACAGTACAAAGTTGTAAAACCATTCATCATTGCTTTGTGGCTATCTTTGCTCTTTCTTCCATTCAAGGGATTGAATGCAGCATTGCTTTTTTTTATAATTTTCTCCGTCCTTTTTCTCTTTCTAAAATTCCTTTCCCCTTATAAAATAATTTTCACGTCAGGGTTACAGACTTTCGGCAAGAAAATTCATGATTCGTTTTTCGTTACCCGTTACCCGTCACTCATTACTCGTTATGCATTGCTGTTACTAATCTTTATCATCCCTTTCCTTGCCAGGGATTACTTCATTGATGTTGCCATTCTCGCAGGTATCTACATTATACTCGCACTCGGACTGAATGTTGTAGTAGGCTTTGCGGGTCTTCTGAATCTCGGGTTCGTGGCATTCTATGCTATAGGCGCTTATTCATATGCCCTCCTGAATACAAAATTTGGACTTGATTTCTGGTCAGCCTTGCCTTTTTCTATAGGGCTTACAGCAGCTTCTGGATTTCTCCTGGCAATACCCGCCTTGCGGCTGAAGGGAGATTACCTTGCGATTGTTACACTGGGATTTGGTGAAATAGTGCGACTCATCCTGAATAACTGGGATAGTGTGACAAGGGGACCAAATGGGATATCAGGCATTGCTCCTCCCTCGATTATGTCAATATCTTTCGGAAAACCCTCTCACTACTATTATCTTGTTCTGTTTTTTGTCATCTTTACTGTTTTTATAACAAGGAGAGTCCATTCCTCAAGGATAGGAAGGGCATGGATTGCTATAAGAGAAGATGAGATAGCCTCCTCTGTCATGGGCATAAATACCACCCTGTATAAGCTCTATGCATGTGCTTTCGGTGCATTCTGGGCTGGTCTTGCAGGAGCCATCTTTGCAGGTAAGATGCAATTTGTATCCCCGGAAAGCTTTACATTTATGGAGTCAGTCCTGATAGTATGCATGGTCATCCTCGGTGGGCTCGGCAGCATTATCGGTGTGACCTTGGGCGCTGTCATTTTAGTTTTACTACCTGAGATATTGCGAGAGGTTCAACTTTACAGGATGCTTGCACTCGGTGCAGGGCTTGTACTGTTGATGATATTCAGGCCGCAGGGCTTACTCGGAGGAAAGGGTGTATCTCTTAGAGGTTAGGGGACTGACAAAGCACTTTGGCGGTATAAAGGCTATTGAAGAGGTAACCCTTAAGGTAAAAGATGGTATCATAATGAGCATCATAGGTCCAAATGGTGCAGGGAAGACAACATTCTTTAACTGTCTCACCGGCCTTACAAAACCTACAAAGGGAAATATCTTTTTCTCTGGTACCGAAATTACCAGCCTTGCCCCTTACAACATTGTCGGGCTTGGAATATCAAGAACATTTCAGAATATTAGACTCTTTAAAGAGATGACGGTTATGGAAAATGTTATGGTTGCTCAGCATCGCAGGACACGCTCAGGTCTTATTGGCTCAGTCATTCGTTGGAAAAGTTTTCTTGATGAGGAAAGGGTTGTAAGGGAAAAATCTATGGAATATCTTGAGTTCGTAGGCCTATTAGACTATGCCAATACTATTTCCGGGAACCTCCCTTACGGTGCACAGAGAAGGCTGGAGATCGCAAGGGCATTAGCAACAGAACCATCAATGATATTGCTTGATGAACCTACAGCAGGGATGAACCCGCAGGAAACATCAGAGGTTATGAGCCTCATAAAAAATTTAAAGGAACTCGGCAAAACAGTCTTGTTAATAGAGCATGATATGAAGGTGGTTATGGGGATATCTGACTGGATTGCTGTACTCGATCATGGGGTAAAGATTGCAGAAGGACTCCCTGCTGATGTAAGGAAAGACCAGTTGGTTATAGAGGCATATCTTGGAAGGGGGTTTGAATACTAACTAAAGATGTTGTGTCTTGACAAGTGTAATATTACAATGTAGTATGATGTATACACCTTATATGGAGGGGAAA
>Ga0210053_1002480_pt1 | contig 15778 bp, 12 predicted proteins | sample CryGeymeta201512_FD_185467 | JGI IMG/M metagenome (GOLD analysis project Ga0210053, IMG submission 185467) | Groundwater microbial communities from Crystal Geyser aquifers in Utah, USA - Crystal Geyser metaG 2015-12 (SPAdes) (version 2) | ecosystem: Environmental > Aquatic > Deep subsurface >... | reverse complement strand
TCGACCGAAACATGCAGCGCACCGAGAAACGTCCGCTCCCCGCCGGACGCATGTTCCCCGCCGAGGGGCTGGCCTTCGCGCTGGCGTTATGTTTGGCGAGTTATTACGTGCTGGCTTCGCTGGTGAATTTCGTGGCGGCCATGCTTTCACTGGCAGGCATCATCTACTATGTTTGGATTTACAGCCTCTGGCTTAAAAAAGCGACGGTGCAAAACATCGTCATCGGCGGCGGCGCGGGCGCCATCCCGCCGATGGTGGGCTGGGCCGCCGCCACGGGACGGATTGACCTCGTTTCGGTTTTGCTCTTCGCGCTGGTCTTCTTCTGGACCCCGCCGCATTTCTGGGCGCTGGCGATTGTCCGCAAAAACGATTACGCCCGCGCGGGTGTGCCCATGCTCCCCGTCGTGCGCGGCGAAGCCGTGACGCGCCGCCAGATCTGGCTCTACACCCTCGAGTTGGTCGCCGTCTCGCTGTTGCTCCCGTTGTTCCAATTATCGGGGACGATCTACCTGGTCTCCGCCCTCGCGCTCGGCTTGTGGATGATCTGGGGCGCGTGGCGGGTGTGGAAAAAAGAAGGCAACAAGGTCGCCTGGCAGATGTACCGCTGGACGAGCATGTACCTGCTGTTCATCTTCATCGCGTTCATGGTGGACGCGATGGTGTAGCAGGCATTGCCATGCTCAGGGAGTATAAACTAATCCCAGTTCTATTATGTTTTGTTTTCTTTCTCCTCTTCTATGGCCTGACGTCCCGGGCAGATCTCCAGGTTTCGGATGAGGTTTCAGCCTTTGCTTCCGGTATATTCCTAGAGAGCCGGGGAAATCTCGTCATAGATCAATTGCAGTGGCTGGAAGACACCTCAAATATTAGTCTTGGGGAAACGGGTCGGGATGGGCATCTGTATTCAAAATACTTTCCCGGGAACATCCTCAGTGCATCCATAATTTACAAACTGACAAAAACCGAAAACGACCAGCCGTACATATGGAACGTCCCCCCGAACCTGAACGCCGGTATGGACGGAATCGCACTGGCAGCGTCCAATACAGGCGCAAGATTGGCTTTAAGAGCGAATGCAATCTTTGGCGCGCTGGCCATGACGGCGCTTTTTCTGCTATCAAACCGTTACTTCACTTTGAAAACAAGCCTGGCGACAGTTTTACTGGTCGGGATTTGCTCTGACTGGTGGTACCAATCCAGGGGTTTTCTGTCGGAAGTTGGGGCGGGCGCCTTCTTAATTGCCAGCCTGTACTTCGCCGCCGGGAAGAAACCGTATGCCAGCGGCTTCTCATTGGGCTTATCTCTCCTGTTTCGCCCCACCAATATCCTGGCCCTGCCTGTTTGGGGAAAAGCAGTTATAGACAAAGGGAGAAAAGCGATTTGGTCGGGCTTTGGCATCCTGGCTGGACTCGCAGTTTTGGGATTTTTCAACTGGATACGCTTCGGGTCTATGACCCATTTTGGGTACGGCAACGAAAACTTCACACCCAACTTATTCCTGGGCCTGCTGGGAATCCTGTTTAGTCCCGGACGATCCTTATTCATCTATTCCCCGATCCTGGTCCTCGCCATTCCCGGAGCATGGTCGCTCTACAAAAGGGAAAAGAGATTGGCGCTTCTCGCCGCGTGGATGGTTCTTTCCTACGTTGTGATGATCGCCGCCTGGCACAACTGGGATGGCGGCTGGACCTGGGGATCACGCCTGCTCACACCCATTGTCCCCATTCTCGGCTTTCTGACCGCCCCCATCATTGAAACTATCTGGAACAGAAAAGGGGATATGCTCGTGATTATCTTGCTGGCATTGCTTGGTCTGGGCGTTCAACTCCTTGCCCTGGCGAAAGACCCTGTTGAAACCCTGGTTAACTTTGTTGTATATGGCGGCATAAACTACAATCAAACCATCTTTACGTTCAACAATGCCTGGGTCTCCTTACAGGCGCGCAGCTTGCAAACCTGGCAATTCTGCGACCTGGACGCCTATACTTTACGGCAATGGTTTGGCAACTGCCCGTAAAGTTGCCTTTTGAAATCGTAACTCACGCAAACAAGGAATCGGAACAAAAGTGAGACGCCATTACGAGCGGGTTTCAACCTATCTCGATGCTCATCCCTGGATCCCCATTTCTCTTTTAGCTGCCCTGGCAATCCTCTATTGCCTGCCTGCCCTTTTGTCCCCATTCTGGGTGGGAAATGATGCCTGGTCCAACCTTCTCCCCGTCATCCATTATCGCAACTCCATTATCAACCAGCATACTTTTCCGTTCTTTACCGACCTTTGGTACGGGGGCAGGCTGCAATGGCAAAACCCGCTGTGGAACTTTCTTTATCTTCCATCCACGCTGGTCTGGTTGATCATGCCGCTAGATTGGGGAACGGATATTGTATATCTGGGCCACTTGATTTTTATTTTACTCGTAGCGCGAAAACTTGCCTCGTTATTTCTTGGCGCGGAGATCGAACGGATTTCTGCGGCCATCATTCTGGTTTCCCCGGCGTTACCCGCATTCACCGCGGGACAGTCGGAGAAGATCCTGTCGTGGGGCTGGGTTTTGCTGGCGTTGTATTTTTTGCTGGATCAAAACAAGACTATGACTCAAAGGGGGGTTGTGAGCGGTCTTTGCCTCGGCGTCATTCCGATTACCGGTTCGAACTATTACACCCTGTATGCCGCCATCCTGCTCCTGCCGCTGGCCGCCAGTTTCAAAAACAGGAAATTGCTTGCCTGCCTTGTTCTCGGCGCGCTGATCGGACTGGTCCACCTGCCGAGTGTCTGGTATCTTTTCGGCCAATCGCGCGCCAACGCCGGGCAATCCATTCGGGAATTCAGCCTGAGTTTCGCAGGGATCCTTTCCTCGCTCTCGATTGGGCTGGCAAAGCCGTTCGGCTGGGAGACCTGGGCGCCGATCGGCATCCCCATGGTTTACTTGTTTTTCAGAACCGTCTTTTTGAAAGTTAAAAGCAAAATCGCTTTCACACTGTCGGAAAAATCATTAGGTCTGGCTCTCCTTGTTTTGGTTTTGCTTGCAACCTCCCTCGCATACCAGGGACATCACCTGATGGATCCGTTCCGCGTGCCTGCGCGGGCTGTCGCGTTCATCGCGCTGGTTGTAACTTTGTTCGTCTTGATGGTTCGGGATGGAAGGGAAAAAACCAATACGAGAATCTTTCTCGTTGCGTCCGCGTTGCAGGTGGGAATTCTCTCTTTTATGATCCAACCTTACGGCGCCGCGTATAGTCCCTACGATCCGCAGGCGCAAATCCTGGCGGACGTTCTCAAGTCAGACAATGCAAAGAATGCGTGGATTTCGATGCGCGAACTCAACGACATGTACATTCAGGTTGTTCTCACGCAAAACGGAATTTCCCTCCCGAACGTTTATTACGGCGATATGGGACAGGCAGTGAAAATCGAGGGGGATTATTGCGGCTACTCGTTCGATCATCTGGTCACGCTCGCGCCTATCGAGGGCGATTCCATTGAACTCAAAGCGGACATGGAATGGTCGGATACACACGGTCGGATATCTTTGAATGAACTGTCCCTGGTTCGCCGGGTAAACATCAATGGCTTGACCTATGATGTGTATCGCGTTATCTGTGATTGTTGACTTCATCGCCCTGGCCGGTTTCCCTCACCTGTCCATCCGATAGATGACGATCCCCCCCGATTGATAAACGACTTCCAGCCCCGGGAAAGTAAACTCATTACCCTGGGATAGTTTTTGTTCATAGGGCCCGTAAAGCGCCCAACTAACGCCTGTGTCCGTCAGCCAGTCCGATCCGGCGCGTCCCTGATAGAAGGCGTCAACGAGTTGGGATTTGGATGGATAGTCCAGCGTCTCCATTTCGTGGCCGAGGTAGACACGCAGGTCGGTCTTCTGGGCGATGAGCAGTCCGCTGGGCGCGGCGCTGAGGACAAAGTCATTGGGCGCGGCGTTCGCCTGCAACCAAGTCAGGGCGTTGTTGAGCGAGGCGGGGTAGAAGAATTCGTCGGGGTGGCCGCGCAGGTACAAGCTGCGTCCCAATCCGAGATAGACGCTCGAAATGGAAAGTAGGAAAACTATGAACAATGCCAGTCCGTGGACGCGGCGCGCAAGAAAAGGTGATTTTCGTGACGCAAAATCTGAGAGCGCGATCAAACCTTGTGTCCCTAGCAAAGCCAGCGGGATTGTGACGGCATGCAGGAAACGCCGCTGGATGTAAAACGGCGCGTATGCCAACGCCAGTCCTGTCACAACCCAGGCTGTGCTGGCGAGCAATGCCGTTTTGTTCCGTCGGAAAGCGGAGATGGTCCCGATCAGGGCGAAAAGCCAGAGCAGGCCGAATCCCCACAGATAATAAACGGGTGGCGGGGACAGGGTCTGGTTCTGGCGCGTGAACTGGCTCCAGGTAGGATCGGTATTCAACAATGTGAAGTTGTAGATGAGCAGGGGGAGTTGCGTGAGTGCGAGCGCGCCCAGCGCCGCGAGTTGTTTCCATTGCAATTTTCTTTCGCGCATCCAAACGATGAGCGTGGCGACCGCGAAAGTCACGTCTGCGAGCGCGAACGCGATCGGGTTGACGAACTGGACGAGGATCGAAAACGCGCCGATCCACGCGATGCGTGTCCAGTTGGCTGTGCGCAGGAATTCGAGATAGAACGCGAAGGCCAGGCAGAGCAGGGCCGTGACGAAGGAAAAATGTGGGAAGAGCGCAAGCCCGAAAAAGAAGTACGCGTCGATCAGCCAGAAGTCAATTGGCGTGATTGGCCCTGGTATCCAGCCGGTTATCAATTGCAGCCAGCCGAGTCCCGAACCAAAGACGGCCAGCAGGAATGCAACCTTTCGCCAGCGTGCGTCATCGAAGACGCGTTTTGTCAACGCGTAAAGGGCGAACAATGCCAGCGCGCCGAAGAACCAGCGTGCGGCTTCAAACAGGGTCGCCGGGTTCAATTGCAGGAGACGATTAATTTGTCCCAGCGCGATGTAAAACAGGCGTGTGTATGCGGCGGTGTGCGGCTCGCTGGTAAAACGGAATTGATACGCCCAATCACCCTGCATCCCGGCGCGTAGCATGGACATATGCACCGAGTAATCCTGTGTGTCGAAGAAAGTGCCTTTGTAGGTCAACTTCTCTGTTTGCGCTGAGTATCCCACCCAGTTGGGGATGGAACTGAGGATAAGCATCAAAGTGACAACGATGGTAATCCGGAGAAGTTCTCGGCGGTTTTTCATGTCAATTTCCAATTTATGGTTGTATCACTCCGCAGGCATTGCGCACCTTGTTCGTGATGTCTATAAAATTGTAGGGTACTTCGAACAGCGAAAAATAAGTCTGATCAGGAAACAAGTCGAAAGATGTGCCAAAGTACGTGTTAAAGAGGACCCGAAAGGAATTGATCGGGGAATTTGTATTCACTTACGGAAAGAATCGAATTGCAACCAAAATCCAAAGTCCTATCACGGCGGCAATGGTTTCAGGGGCGGATGAAACGATGGCAAGGATGACTCCAACCCATGAGTGAAACAAAACGTACGGTGAAAGGCATGGTGATGCGGCCATGGCATATTCGATCTTTTGCCTGCGGATGGATGTAATGAACAATGCCAGACCAACTGGAATGGACATGGGCCACAGGCTGGCATTCCACCAGTAGTCCGTAGTCTTTACTGAACCAAGCGGCCATAAGCCGAAGAGCAGGAATGAAAGAAGAAGGACCGCAGTGAAAGGAAAAAATGTTTTTAGTACCTGCTTCCATCCGCCCATTCGCCAGGCTTGGATTAACCAAAACGGCGCGACAGCGATTCCCATCTGTGGTTTGATTGATATAAAAAACAATCCAATTTGTGGCGGGAGAATGAAACCTAACGCGGCGAGCCAGTCCAAATTGCCATTCAGGAGTACATGCAAGACGGGAGGGGAGATGAGCAGGAAAACAATTGTGATTAGTTTTGCTCCAAGTTTGTGGGCAATATACGCGTAGGATGTCAATCCGCAGAAGATAAGCATGACCCTTCCAACCGATTCAGGAAGCAAGGCGAGTGGGATTAGCGGAATCATACCCCAGGGAGCGTGAATCATAAGGGAATTTTCATAAGGATTACGTCCGGATAGCAGAGCCAATGTCGCGGGGCGGAATGCAGTAGACCAGTCTATCGCGACCGGAAGATATGGAGCGGCAATAAAACTTAGCACCACCGCCACAACCACAACCAACAACAATCGAATTGCACTTTGGAATTTGACGTTTATCATCATTATCACAGACCTTTCGCTTAAATTAAACTGACTTTCGCGAATTGCTGTCCCAAAGGCCAGTTTTGCCGCCAATTTCTGCTCCAAAAGCCATTTTTGCTATCAATTTTATTAAACCGTGCCAGAGATCGTCACAAGATTTTGCGTCATCACCTAGTAGTTTGACACGCCGAAAAGACACACCCCTAAATATGGGGGCAACAAAAGTTTCACTCCCATATTTAGGGATTTTTGAATTCGTTATTTCACTAAAAATTTAAGCGAAAGACCTGTTATCATTCACCTTGGTTTGGAACGCGCTTCGCTTTTTGCGTGCGCATGATTTTGTTCGCGTTGGGATGGATTCTCATGGGTGTAGTGTTATTTCATAAAGCGCATAATTGGCAATAATTTTGGGTGGTCCCAGGCGCGTTAGGAGCGTCTCAAATTTTTCCCAATCGTCGGTTGTCAATCTCGGTTCCCGGGGGCGAACAAAATCCGCTCCTGCCTGATTGAGCAGCAGGTGTGTATATCCTTTTTTCTGCCAGGATGCCAATATTTTTTCAGGCGTTTGATAAGTATTGACATCGTCGTACCAGCGGTCAATTACCTCATCTGCATCGCATTTCGGCCAGCAGGCGAGTCCGCGCGTTTCCCATAACATCAGCACTCGGCTGTTGGCAGGCAGGGACTGGATGGTTTCCATCGCAATGGCGTACGTTCCCATGTTGCGTAAAAGATATCCTTGCTTGTCTTCCTGCCGAATGACATAAGCCAGAGGGGCACGGACGATGAATTCGGTCCACGTAGCGAACAGATTGAATCCAAGTATGAGCAGAACCAGCGCGCTTGCTACCCGCCCGAAGCGGATGTTCGCGGCGCGTAAGTTCCAGATGGAATCCATGCCTGCGCCTGCCAGAATCGCCCAGGCAGGGAATATGCCAAAGAACAGGCGGGACTGGATTAATAGCCCGGAGAAGCGACTGCCAACTGCCCAAACTGCGAAGCCAACAAAAACAAGCGATATGGCAATCTTTATGCTGTTTTGTTGCGCGTTGGTTCTGGATTTCCATCCCATCCATGCCAGCGGACTTAATCCCACGAGAATGGCGCCAATGGATGCCGAGAATCCCTCTTTAGCCTCCACGCCCCAAATTGTGGCCTGCCAGGGAAGCAGAATGACCGAGTTCCAATTCCCCCAAACTGGCACATGCTGATAATTAAACAATCTAAATTCATTCATGGCTCCCGCAGGGAAAAAGAAAGGATAAAACGGATTCCCTGTGAAAAAAGCATTCTTGACCCACCAGGGAAGGCTGAAAAGAATTGCAAAGCCGACCACGGTCAGCATATTGGATAGCCGTTGTTTTCGCGTCTGTGAAACTGGTAAAAATGTCATTGTCGCCAGACAGCCCAGCAAAATAATACCCGCTGTGTATTTTGAGCCAAGTGCCGCCCCGCATAACATCCCACACAAAATAAGAGAGTTGCGATCCTGTGATTCAACCCAATGGTCAAGCGATGCAAAAATCGCCCAGCCAAATAAAACGATTGTCCATTCAATGTATCCCGAAGAAAGAGCTATGGTCAGAGTCTCGCCTGCCAATAGCGCCGCGACGGCAGTCCACGCGGCGATTTTTCCAAAGCGTTTGGCGATGTACCCTGCCATTCCCAAAATTGCCGTTAAGCCGATCAACAGGGTTACGAGGGCCGCACTTTCCACGCCCGCAAAGCGCATTGCCAGAACGTACAGCATTTCTGTGATTTGTGGCATTCCCCAGAACATATTGTCTGGCACATATTGGATTTGCCCAATTTGAATGTAAGACTGCGGCAGGGTAAAGTGATATACCAGCGTATCGAACATGATGGGCGGCGCAAGCGCGGTGATGAAGTGCATCAGAAATAGCAACGCGGTCATCACCACGATGGTGGTTTCGTATTTCCCGGAGATAATTGTCTTGAGGCGCGTCAGGCGGCGGATCCAGTTGCCAATGGATTCGCGGAATAGGAATCCTGTCACTGCAAGGAAAAGGGCCAGGGGAAGTACGCCAGTTCCCATTGTGCTTCCGATCAGGAGTGTGGCAATGCTGAGGATAGATATCCCAAGCGCGAGGCCAAGTCCCATTCTTTCCAATTCGTGACGGTTATCCGCTTTTAGGAAGCGCTCGCCAATACCTCCCGCTAGTGCAATGATGAACAATGCAACAAGTGCTTGCCAAAAGGCTGTCAATAGCCCCGCTACATTTTCGGCTGTAAATGGCTTGTGTGTGTAAACATATCCAAGCATGGTCACCAACAGGCTGGCTAGGGCCAAAAAACCATAAAGCAGTGTTTGGTTAATGTTTTTCATGATTGACTGCCCTCCCGTCTGTTTTTGTTCGCTTTCCAAATTTGCGTCGCCAAAAGTGTCAAGGGGATCATGAAGGCGAACTTTGAGATATCGTACGAGTTTTTAATAAAGCCCGGGAGGATATAGAACATCCACAGCGCAAGACTGAACCACCAATGCGGCGCCTCCATTGTGAAAAAAACTGCCAGCGAATAGATCGGGTAATACGGCATCGCTAGGCTTGCCGCAAGAATCCAGACTTTGATGTTCTCGTGATAGATTACGATGAGCAGTAAAAATATTAAGCCGAGCGGGTAGAGACTAAGGTTAGTATTTGAAATGATGACATTTTGATAGCTGCGATGAATATGCTGAAGCCATTCTGGAATCCACCATCCATATACTACAAACGAGAGCAGGTATATGATTCCGGGGATGACTAATATGCGCCAGTCGCGCCTCTGCAAGAGTACAAAAACAATAGGCAGTAAGCCAACCTGAGGTTTGAACGTCAGCAGGAATATGCCAACTCCCGCAAGCAATGGATTGGCCGTTGCCGCTAAAACGAAACCGGCGGCAAAAAAACCCTCGCATTGCCCGCCGAAGAAATTCCAAAAGCACACGACCGATACGGCAAACGCGAGTATGTTGGCGTTCCAATGGCGCAGGGCGTAAATGAACGCAGCCGCATTTGTCAGATTCCAAAGGATGTACCCGATTCTTGGGGGAAGCATCGCAAAGAGATAAAAGACCCAGTAGGCAGGGTAAGGATTGTATGTATAAACATACTGCTCGGAAAGCGTCTCGCCGCGCACCGCGACGAGATAATCCCATCCGCCAAAGAACGGGGCGATGACTGCCGTGCATAGAATGATGAATATCCCGATGATGTTCGCGCGCGGCTGGTTGGCAAAGAACTGGCGAATCTGTTCCATTGTGTTTATTGCCTCAGTATGATGGCAGTCAATAGTCCCGCCGCATTTTCAGCTGTAAATGGCTTGTGTGTGTAAACATACCCAAGCATGGCCGTCAACAGGCTGGCAAGTGAAAAAAGACCATAGTACAGTGTCGGATTGTTTTTCTTCATGGCCGTCTTTCAAAAAGATAGACTTGTAGTTCGCCCCGCTCCTCTGTGGCAATTAATTTGAAATGCTGATTCAGATATTGCAGATGAGGATGAGTCGTCGCACCCGCGGCTCGTGCTTCTTCGATGGATTTCTTGAAGATGACGAACCAGACGCGTCGAGCGTCCCTGGTGGCTGATTCCACATCTGATGCGGTGGTCAACTCTAAAACCTCGCGGGTGGTTTCTGCCAGCGTGTCGGTACTGCCTCCAGGCGGATCGGCAATAAAAATCTGTTGAAAGGATCGGTCAAAATATGCTGCCGGGAGCAGACTTAACTTGCTGGAATGAACAATCACATCGCCCGGTCGGACGCGTTCACGCAAAGAAACATCGAGATTCTGATATGGGGCATACGGGAAGCCACGATAGGCGATGTGCTGGTACAAACCCATCGCAACCCCTACTGCCAGCAGTGCCAGCAATCCATTGCGGATGGGCGCGGGCAGGGTGGTGTCGAACAATGCCCACGCCAGCCAGAGGCAGAAGATCACCCCACTGGGCAGGAGGGCGCGCTCGATGTAAACAGGCACCCATTGCGAAACAAGAAACAACAGGACGGGCGGCGCAAAAGCTAAATAAAACAGCCATAGCGCATTCCGGTTGCGGTTGGCGCGGCGGAAGGTTTGCACGAGGCCAATCGAGGTGACGGCCAGCGCGATGAACAAGCCAACAAAGAGCAGGTTGTCTGGCAGGGGCAGGTTGGTGACGTAGACCAGCAGGAGCGTGAACAATTTGTCCAGGCCGGGGCGTTCCACCCAATAGTTAGTGGATATTTTTGCAAACTGGGAGGGCAATTGCAGAAGCCAGGGCAGGTAAAGCAGGAGCGCACCCAGGCCAGAAAGAATGACAGAACGCAGTGTTTTCCAGTCTCCGTGCAGCAGGGGCGTGGCGGCCAGCGGAATGAGATAGAACGCGGCCAGGTTGTGGGTATATTGCGCCAGCGCGGCGGAGACGGCAAAGATGACCCACCATTTTGTCCCAGCCCCTTTTGCGCCGCTCACGTAGGCGTAGGTGGCAAGCATCAGCCACAATGCCAAAAACGAATACATGCGGATCTCTTGCGAGTAATGTACTTGAAAGGGAGCCAGCGCGACGAAGATGGACGCCAGTGCGGCAGTCTTTTCGTTGAAGAGTTCACGCGCCAAATAATAAGAGATCGCGACGGTCACAACACCCGCTAAAATCGAAAGCAACCGTGCGGCCACAAGCGATTCTCCGAAGACTCTCATCCATCCCCAGAGCAACAAATAGTAAGCGAGTGGATGCTCCTCCGCCGCCCTTGCATTGATTCCCCCGAGAGTGCCAAATAGCATGGCAATTGGGCCTTTTCCCGCGAAAAGGATCGAGAAAGCTTCGTCATACCAGATGGGACGCGATAGAATCCCGATGAGGCGGATTGTAAAGGCAAGCAATAAAATGAGGGGAAGAATGAAGCGTTTTTTTTGTGTCACGAGGGACATACCGGCCTGAGCCTTCTATTTCTGCCGCAGGGTGGCGGCGGTCGAATTGGCGTAGATGGTTTCCCAGGCGGGATTATCGCTGAGGGCATGCGCCAATTTAGAATCGGCAGGCAGGGTCGCCCATTCGATCTTGTATTTCGAAAAGATGTCCTCCCATCCCTTGCTCATGGTCGGGGAAACACCGAGACTTGTCATCAGCCGCGCACCAAGGAAGAAAAAGTCAATGCGCTTTGTCCACTTTACTGTTTTTAAATTCATAAAGGAGTCTCTTCAAACGTTCTAAAGTATATCTTGTTTCCGCTCTCGTGTTGGGATTATGGATGATCTGGGGCGCGTGGCGCGTCTGGAAAAAAGAAGGCAACAAGGTCGCCTGGCAAATGTACCGCTGGACGAGCATGTACCTGCTCTTCATCTTCGTCGCGTTCATGGTGGATGCGATGGTGTAGATCGCGTTGCGCGCCCCGCCGTTTGTCACGGTTTATTCTTCGAATAAATGGAAATCTCCTGCGTGTGGTAAACGAGAGTGAATTCGCCGCTCCGATCCAAATAGACTTGCAGGGGAGAGATAAGGAACTTCCCATTTCGGAAATTACGGATCATGATGTGGGTAAAAGCGATTCCGTAATCGTTGCTCCATTCCTGAATGCAATCTGAATTTTGGACCAAGCAGGCTTGCAGGGCGTTGTAGCCGCTCATGCGGGTCGCGAACCGGCCATCGTGAATCCACTCATATCCGAAAACCGTGGCCGCGCTGACGTGGCCCGTCAGCGCGGGGAACCATTCCGATACGGCGTCGCGCAGGGGTAGTTCGCCTGTCACGATGGCGAAGACGCTGTCCTCTGAAGTGTTCATTTCCACCCATTGCATGGCTTCGCGGTCATAAATGGTGAGACTGATGTCTGTTGCGATCCTCCCCGCGCTGATTTGCGCGGACGTGAAAACGTACAGCAGCAACAGGCCGAGGAAGACGCCGACAGTTTTTCGCGCCCCTGTTTTTTGCAGGGCGGGAAGTATCATTTCGCTCAACGCGGAAGCGGCCAGCAGGGCCAGCGGAACGGTCATGATCTGTGGCGCGCTGCGCGGTTCGAACAGGAACGCCAGCGCCAACCAGGCGGGCAGGAACGCGTCCCGTTTTGCAAGGCACAGGAACAGGCCAATCAACCCGAGGATGGCGATGATCTGTAGGGATGGCTCCTCAGTGAATTGAAACCTGAACAGCAAAATGGAACGGACAATCAATGATGCGTCGTTGGCGCGGACGGCGGAGGACGCGGCCAAAAAAGGATCAATTCCGTGCTTTGCGATCACCCAGGCCCACCAGGGCGCGGTCAACGCGAGGGTGAGACCCGCAACCGTCAGCGCGCGGATGAGTCCCGCACGGGAGCGGTCAAGGAAGAGAAAGAGCAAGAGCGCGGCAAAGGCCGTCTGTGCGGCGGCTTCGGGGTGGGTAACTATGGTTAGGGCCGCGCAGATCGAAGTCCGGAAAACGAGGCGACGCGTGGGCGCGGTAAAAAGTTCATGGGCGCAGGCGAGGGTCAAAATGGCGAAGAGATATCCGAAGGAGCGCGTCACGCCCCCGCCCATGATCAGCCAGGCGAAGTCGCGCGGCGTCAGGGCGAAGATCAGCGCCGCGAGCGCGGCTGTCATTTGCGATGGAGACAATCTGCGCGCGAGCAGGTAGAACGCGGGAACGGTCAACGCGCTCACCAACGGCGGAAGCCAGCGCATCACATCGAGCAGGTCGGCGCGGGTCAGGTCGGCGAGCAGGCTGGTTGCATACAGACCGAGCGGCGGGTAGGCGAACGGGATGACTGCGCCGTTGTAATGCGCGAAGGCGGGCAGGGCATAACCGTTGGCGCGCAGGCCGCGCATCATGGCGTAAAACAGCCCGCCGTCGTTGAGCGGGAATGCCGCGCTCAGTGCAGGGCTGAGGCGGACAACCAGGCCGATAATGGCTGCGAAAATGACCAACGCGATGGCGGAGTTTCTGGATGTCATAAGCGGTTCACTTTTGCCGCAGAATGGCCGCAGTCGAATCGGTGTAGACGGTTTCCCAGGCGGGGTTATTTTTGAGGGCGCGCACCAACTTGGAATCAGGCGGCAGGATCACCCATTCGATCTGGTATTTCGAAATGATGTCCTCCCAGCCTGCGCTCATGGTCAGGGCGGTTTCGTATTGCAGGGTCATTTCGCCTGTCACGTCGGCCATGCTGTCCGCGAAAACTTTCTGGCCGGGCCAAAGGTGGAACGCGAGGTAGCCGCCCCAGTTCAGGTCGTTGAACATTCTGCCTTCCTGCGGATGCTCTTCCAGCCAGGCCACGGCTTCGGTTGGAAAGAACGAGGGGCTGAAGGAATAGATGGAACGCGCCCTGCTTCCCAGGATCAACGCGCTGAACAGGATCACCGTGACGATAGGCCACAGCGCGGACTTGACCTGTCCTTCGGCGGTTTTCAAAATAGACTCGATCGTTCGGACTCCCTTCAGGCTGGCCAGGCCCTGGACGGTTTCTGCCAGCACGAACGGCGCGACGATCCCGTACAGGTGAATGTTCCGCGCGGCCATCAGGCTCATGGCGCTGAAGCCTGCCAACGAAAAGGCCCCTCCAGCCGTGAGACGTTTTGGGTGGATCGCCAACAGGAGGATGGACACTGCCAACAAGCCCAGCAACACCAAAAATTCGGGACGGCTGAAATCGGGCGGATTGGCTTCGCTCATGCGCGACATGAGGTATGGATTGCTGACGAATCCCAGGATGGTCACGTAGGGATGATAGGCGGCGGGGTTGAGCAGGCTGGCAACGCCCGAAGCGAGAAAAACCTTCCACAAACGCGCGCCCGTTTGAGGGTCTGTGTTGACGCGGTTGAAGAGGAACTCCATCGTCCAGCCGGCGGTGTAGGCCAGCGTCACCAACATCCCCGCGATGAATTCTCCGTGCAGGTTGCTCCACAGGATCATCGTAACGAAGAATGCCCACAGCGGAATCTTTTCGCCGCGCGCCAGTTTGTCGGTCCAGACCAGCCAGGCGGCGAGCAGGAACATGGAAATGAGATGCGGTCGCACCACCCAGTTAAGCGAGGTGACCGCCGCGCCCCACAGGAAAAGAACCAACACGGGCAGGCGCATATCCAGGCGCGAGGAGATGTACGAGTAGAGGGCAGTAAACGTGAAGGCCAGCAAGGCCGCCGCCAGGATGACCAGTCCCGCCAGCCCGAGATAGTTTTGAATCAAATAGAAAATGACATCCGCCAGCCATTCGTGCGAGACATACGGACGTCCCTCATAAGGATAGACGAACGGCTCGGCCGTTGGGATGCTTTTGGTTTCGAGGATGACCCTGCCCGTCAGAAAGTGACGCGGCAGGTCGCCGTCCATGTTGAGCATGCGCGGTCCCAGGGCAAGCACGGCAAGAAAAATGGCAAAGAATAGTATGTCTTGCAGGCGGGGCAGGAAACGCATTAAGGGATTTGGCTTCATGGTGGGCGATCCACTATTTTAGGATTCGTAAATTATTAACTTCCCACACTCCCGCCGCATCCGTCATTGCGAGGGTGTTCTTCCCGAAGCAATCTCCTGGAAAACAATGGGGATTGCTTCGCAACGAACGCTCGCAATGACGGTCTACGGGAAGTTGTTTTTTTTACGAATCCTTAGTTTGGTATTCAAGATGCTGAGAAAGAAACTGGCGAACAGGGCTTGAAATCCAAGCGTGAACAAAACCGCGCCCGGGATCACCAGACGCATCGAGAAGGTCGGGTCAATTTCCCCGAACAGGTTTTGGCTCCAATAGACCAGCGCGCCAATGGAACTTGCAAACCCGAGCAGGATCATGCCGAGGCTGAGCAGGATCCCTTTTTCAAGCCCGATCCGTTGCACGAATTGTTCCGTCAGGGGGTCCCTGGGTAGCAGGCCGGCATTGACGCCGAAAACGGTTGTGAACAGGGAGAATAAAACTGCCTGCACGCCCACGATGGTTAAAAGCGATGCGTACATGAGCGTGTTGATATCAAGCGTCACATTTCCAACCCTGCGCGGACCAGGGAGCAGGAAGGCTGAAATAAGGATGCCAAGTACGGTCAACGCCAGACCGGGGTAGAAGAATAGCCAGCGCGGACTGTACAACAGCAGAAATCGCAAGTGCCGCCAACCATCGGACCAGGTGCGCAGGTGCGGCGGGCGTGTGCGTCCATCGGGATAGAGGATGGTTGGGACCTCCTTGATCTTCAACCCGCGCAGGGTAGCTTTGACGATCATTTCGCTGGCAAACTCCATGCCTGTGGTTTGCAGGTTCAGCGCAAGGATGGCGTCTCTTCGCAAGCCGCGCAGTCCGCAGTGGAAATCGCCGATGTCGCTTTTAAAGAACAAACGCGCCAGCCAGCTCAGAACGGGGTTGCCGAGATAGCGATGCAGGAGGGGCATGGCTCCGGGGCGGATCCCGCCTTTGAAACGGTTGCCCATCACGAGATCGTAGCCCGATTCGAGCGCCTCGACAAATCCGCCGAGATCGGAGAAATCGTAACTGTCATCGGCGTCGCCCATGATGACAAATTCGCCGCGCGCCGCCTCGATCCCGCCGAGCAGGGCGCTGCCATAACCTTTTTGCGCCACGTGGACAATGCTCACTTTGGCTTTTTCCGCCAGCCTGA
>Ga0210053_1002468_pt1 | contig 15822 bp, 18 predicted proteins | sample CryGeymeta201512_FD_185467 | JGI IMG/M metagenome (GOLD analysis project Ga0210053, IMG submission 185467) | Groundwater microbial communities from Crystal Geyser aquifers in Utah, USA - Crystal Geyser metaG 2015-12 (SPAdes) (version 2) | ecosystem: Environmental > Aquatic > Deep subsurface >... | reverse complement strand
ACGCATTTACTGCGGACGGGTCAAACTGTTTGCCTGCATATTTTTTTAATTCATCCAATGCCTCATCTGCGGTGCGCGCTTTTCTGTACGGCCTGTCGGTTGTCATGGCGTCAAAGGTATCGGCAATTGCAATAATCCGGGCCGGCAGCGGTATCTCACTGCCCTTCAAGCCATCCGGGTATCCTGTTCCGTCATACTTTTCGTGGTGCCCTCTCATTCCAGGAATAACATCTTTCAGCTGCTTAACATGACTGAGTATCTCTGAACCATATTCCGGATGCATACACATCGCTTTAAACTCCCCGGGCTCAAGCCTGCCTTCTTTAAGAAGCACATTGTCGCGTATCCCGATTTTCCCGATGTCATGAAGTATAGCAGAAAGTTTTAAATTTTCAAGCTCTGCCTTGTCAAGCCCGAGTATGCGTCCTATGGCCAGGCTGTAGTTCATAACCCGTTTTGTATGTCCGCCCGTATAAGGGTCTCTTTTTTCAACGGTCTCTGCAAGCGCCTGCGCCGTGCCGTAAAAGGTATCTTTAAGCTCCTGATAGAGATTTGAGTTTTCTATCGCAACCGCCACCTGATTTGCAAGCGCGCAGAGTATTTCCAGGTCCTCATTGTCAAAGCTCCCTGACTTTTTGTTTATGGTCTGGAGTGCGCCAAAAATATCCCCCTTTGTCTTTACAGGCACACATATCATATCCCTTGTAAAAAACTTGCTCCTGGCGTCCACGCCCCTGAAAAACCTCGGGTCTGACTGCACATCATGCACTATCACAGGCTCACCTTTGTCAGCGACCCACCCCGCTATGCCCTCGCCTTTTTTGAGCCGCATCTCCTTGACCTTCTCGCCCTTGTCTCCAAGCGCCACTTCAAAAAAGAGTTCGCAGTTTTCCTTATCCTTAAGAATGAGGCTTCCCGCTTCAGCATTTACAAGCCGGGTTGCCGCTTCAATCGCCAGTTTCCTCACCTCCCTCGTATCAAGCGTAGAGTTGACCAAGGCTGTAAGTTCAATGAGGGCGCTAAGCTGCGCCAGCTTTTTATCAGAGCCCTCGCTCATTTTATTGCCCCTCTTAATTTGAGAAGAAAATCCCTGAATTCGCCATTTAAGTTCCCCTGCGCTTTTTTAACTATGGCGCTTCCAATAATCACTCCGTCAGAGACGCCTGCCACCGCCTCAGCCTCATCAGGCGTTGAAACGCCAAATCCAACTGCAACCGGCTTGTCTGTAACCCGGCGGATATTGTTTATTGTTTTTTCAATAGAGCCGTCAAGTAAAAGTTGCGCGCCGGTAATGCCGGTTACTGAAACGTAATATATAAAACCTGTTGATGCGCTTGCAACCCTTTTTATTCTCCCCTCTGTTGAGGTCGGAGCAAGAAGGAAGATTGAAGCAACGGCTGCATTTTTGGCAAGTCTCATGAACCCGGCGGCTTCATCGGGCGGAAGGTCAGGTATTATGACGCCGTCAACTCCGGCCTCTTTTGCGTCCGCAATAAATTTCTCTTCTCCGTATTTAAAAACAGGGTTGTAATACGTCATCAATACCAGAGGGATTTTTGTTTTCTGTCTTAAATCCTTTACGCAAGAGATTACTTTTTTTAAAGTAGCTCCACTCTTCAATGCCCTCTCTGCCGCCCTCTGAATTGTCGGGCCGTCGGCGAGAGGGTCTGTGAAAGGCACTCCGAGTTCAACAATGTCTGCGCCGCACTCCTCAAACATAAGGACTATCTCTTTTGTCCTCTCAAGAGAAGGGTCCCCTGCCATTATATAAGGGATAAAGGCTTTCTTATGTTGAGTCCTTAACTTTCTGAAGAGCTTTTCTATCCTGTTCACAGTTCTATTCCTTTGAGGCCCGCCACATACTGAACGTCTTTGTCTCCCCGTCCCGAAAGATTTACAATGATAATCTTATCCCCTGATAGTTTCGGCGCAAGTTTTACCGCTTCTGCGACTGCATGCGCAGATTCAAGCGCCGGGATTATTCCTTCTTTTCTTGAAAGCAGTTCAAATGCAGCCAAGGCCTCATCGTCTGTTGCGTATGTATATTGAACCCTTTTTATATCTCTGAGATAAGGGTGTTCAGGCCCTATGGAGGCGTAGTCAAGCCCGGCCGAAACAGAATGTGTTCCAAGCACGTTGCCGTCTTCATCCTGAAGCAGATAGGTCTTGCATCCCTGAAATACGCCTACGGAGCCGCCCGCAAACCTTGCCGCATGCTCTCCTGTTTCTATACCCTTGCCGCCGGCCTCCACTCCAATCATCTTTATATCATCGCCGAGGAATTCGTGGAACAATCCCATTGCATTGCTTCCGCCGCCAACGCACGCAACCAGATAATCAGGCAGCCGTCCCTCTGCCCGGAGTATCTGCTTTTTAGCTTCCTTTCCGATAATAGACTGGAAATCCCTCACCATTGACGGGAAGGGATGCGGCCCGAAGACCGTGCCCAGAACATAATGAGTAGTCCTTACATTTGTGGTCCAGTCTCTCAGCGCCGCATTAATGGCGTCTTTCAAGGTCTGCGACCCAACAGCTACCTCAAGGACCCGCGCGCCCAGCAGCCTCATCCTGAACACATTCAATGCCTGTCTTTTCATATCTATCGTTCCCATATAAATATCACACTCCAGGCCGACAAGCGCAGCGCCTGTGGCAGCTGCGACTCCATGCTGTCCGGCGCCTGTTTCAGCAATGATTCTTTTTTTACCGATTCTTTTCGCAAGGAGCGCCTGTCCCAGCGCATTATTAATCTTATGCGCGCCTGTATGAGCGAGGTCTTCTCTCTTTAAATATATCTTTGCTCCTCCGAGATATTCCGTAAATCTCTTTGCAAAGTATAAAGCGGTCGGCCTTCCTATATATGTTTTCTGAAGATGCGCAAGCTCCTTCTGAAAATCTTTATCTCTCCTGTATTTCAGGTATGCTTCTTCAAGTTCAATGAGAGCAGGCATCAATGTCTCAGGAACAAATCTTCCGCCGTATTGTCCGAAATAACCTTTTTTCATCTCCTTCTTTCTCTCCCGCAGTTGCAGTTAAGTCCGTGAGTGCAGCCCTCAAAGGGGTTTATGCTAAGTCTTGCCGGAATGAACTCGCCGCACTTGCAATTCCATCCGCTACTATCAGCAGCCTTAGCTTTGTCAAGCTCTCTCCCGCAAACCGGGCAGAGAGGTTTTATATCGTCCCTCGTAATAGATGTTTTTTTAGGATTTTTTCCCATTTCAGGAAAATATTATAGCATATTGAGGCTTGCTGCTATATTAAATTAAGAACTCTTAATGATTTCACAAAACAGAATCCGGGTTGAAAGTTTCATCTTTTCCTACACCTCAAATGCATCCTTGATATGCTCTATCTCGTTTTTTGTCCCGCTTAAATTAATGCTTATGACGTCAAATCTGGCAGCGCAGTTTTTCTTCTGATTTTTAAGATAGAACAGAGCGAGGTTCTTCAGTTTGTGCTTTTTCCGTGAGTCTACCGCCTCAAACGGATAACCAAAGGCATTGCTTGAACGGGTTTTAACCTCAACAAAGACAAGCGTCTCTCCATCCTTTGCAATGATATCCAGTTCCCCGATTGGAGTCTTATAATTTCTTGCGATTATCCTATAACTTTTGTCTTTGAGGAATTCCGCTGCGAGGTCTTCACCCTTACTGCCAATCTGTTTCATTCGCTTCAAGTCTCCTGATGAGTTTTGGAATACCCTCTATGTCTTGAATTTCTTTCTGGCATAGTATCTTTATCAATGCCCTGAACGCCGAGAATTCTTCCCACTGCCCGTTCAGGCGCCTGCATAGGGCTTTGTTGAGGCTTTCTCCTTTTTCATCCCAGTCAAGGAGTATTATCACGCTTTGAAACTTCTCCGATACCATTTCGCAGAAGTCATAGATGCTCCGCCCGCTGTGAAGCGTAAGTATCTCTCCCTGAAGCCCGAGTTCCCTGAGCGCAAGCGCATCTCTTTTCCCTTCAACTATAACAGGGACGTCTTTGTTGCGTTCATAGAGGGTTTCAAATATCCCGCGCAGTCTGGACGCCCTTTCCATGTTGTCCGTCAAATGGCCGTTTCTCTGGAGATTCATGATTCCATACGCCCTTTATTTGTATTTTACCCTAAAAAGCAATTGACAGGTAAAGCATAATTAAATTACTCTATCAATGCACTTATGAAAGAAAAAATCTTAAAGGCGTTTGAAGAAAGCGTAAAGGTCAAGGAACAGTTCATAAAAGAGAACGTTGACGCTGTAATTGAGGCGTCAAAGGCAATAGCCGACACCTTTAACGACGGCAAAAAACTTATTCTCTTTGGCAACGGCGGCAGTTCAACAGACGCTTCTCATATAGCGGCTGAATTTGTTAACCGATTTAAAAAAGAAAGGCCGAGTCTTCCGGCGCTTGCGCTTAATACTGATATGGCAGTCCTTACTTCTATTGCAAATGATTATGATTATTCCGATGTGTTTGCAAAGCAGCTTAAGGCGCTCGGAGAAGAAGGCGATATTGTTATTGCCATAAGCACGAGCGGAGGCGCGGCCAATGTGCTTAAGGCGATGGATGTGGCCAGGAAAAAGAAATTAAGAACCATAGCATTTACCGGAGCCAGAGGAGAAAAATTTGCGGCAAAGGCTACATATGCGTTTGTTGTCCCCTCTGATAACACCCCGAGGATTCAGGAAACCCACATAACGCTCGGCCATGTCCTCTGCCAGATGGTGGAGGAGATACTTTTTGAGGCGCCAAGAAAAAAATAAGTCCAGGCTCATACTCGGCATTGACCCGGGCAGCATTGTCTGCGGATATGGAATAATAAAATTAGCAGACAGTAGACAGCATACAGCATACAACAGACAATCTCAGGCTACAGATGCTGTCTATATCGCATCGGGAAGAATAATGCTGCCTTCTAAACAACCGCTGAATGTAAGGCTTAAAGAACTTTACTCCAACCTTACAGGCGTCATAAGAGAATATTCCCCCGATGAAGTTTCCATTGAAAAGGTTTTTTTTGCAAAGAGCATAAAGGCTGCACTGGTCCTCGGGCAGGCCAGAGGCGCGGCTCTGGTTGCAGCGGCTTCTTCAGGGCTTCCTGTTTACGAGTACAGCGCCCTTGAGGTTAAGAAGGCAATAGTAGGCTACGGCAGGGCGGAAAAACATCAGGTTCAGAGTATGATTTCAAAAATACTGAATTTGAAAACTAAGCTGTCTGCGGACAGCGCAGATGCGCTTGCGCTTGCATTATGCCACATAAATACAATGAGGATCTTGAGATGAGATGCAGAATATGAAAAATAATATCTATTCAGAAAACAAGATTGCAGACAGCCTCTCTGACATAAAGGTATCAGTTGAGCCGGAAGATTTAATCTGTTACGGCTTTGACGCATCAGGCATTGAAAGCCGTCCTTCGGCAGTTGTCTGGCCCAAAAACACGGAAGAAGTTGTCAGGGTGATGAAGTATGCCTTTGAAAATGGGATTTCTGTTACGCCGAGAGGCGCAGGCACAGGCATGACAGGCGGCGCAATCCCGTTGAACGGCTCTATTGTCTTAAGCCTTGAGAAGATGAATAAACTGGTGGAGCTTGATACAAATAATCTCAATGTTGTAGTTGAACCCGGAATTATAAACGGCAGGCTGCAGCGAGAGCTTGAGCGCTTAGGTTTTTTTTATCCGCCTGACCCTGCGAGTATGAATTTCTGCACAATAGGCGGAAATGCGGCGAATAATGCCGGAGGCCCGAGGGCCTTGAAGTACGGCGTCACAAGGGATTATGTGATGGAGATAGAAGCGGCGCTGCCTGACGGCAGTGTGATAACAACAGGGGTGAGGACAACAAAAGGGGTTGTGGGCTATGACCTTACACGGCTGCTCACAGGCTCAGAAGGCACGCTTGCTGTGATAACAAGGCTGCGTCTCAGGATTCTTCCTTTGCCGGAAGAGGTCATTACTCTGCTTGCTATGTTTGACAGCCTTGAGGCGTCAGGTTCGGCAGTCGCAAAAATAACAGCGTCTAAAATAATACCAAGGACCCTTGAGTTTATGGATGCAGGGACAATCGCTGCGGTAGAAAATTTCAAGCCCGTGGGAATCCCGAGAGACATTGAGGCGCTTCTTCTCATTGAGCTGGACGGCCATCCGGCAGCAATAACAAAGCAGGCGGAAAGGATAATAGAGATATGCGAAGCATTGAATGCGGACGTGAAAATGGCAGAGGATGAAGCTGCGCGGGACAAGCTCTGGGAGGCAAGGCGGTCAATATCTCCGGCGCTTTATCACTTGAACCCGACAAAGATAAATGAAGATATTGTTGTGCCGAGAGATAGGATTCCTGACATACTGAAAAAGCTGAGAGGGCTTTCAGAAGAAAGCGGCATACAGATAGTGAATTTCGGACATGCGGGAGACGGCAATATCCATGTGAATATCATGGCTGATAAAAATGACGCTGAAAAATACCAAAAGGCCGAGTCACTTGTAAGGGAAATTTTTGATATGACCCTAAGACTGGGAGGCGCTATCTCAGGGGAGCACGGCATAGGGATTACCAAGGCTCCGTATCTCGGCATGGAGATAAAGAAACATGAGCTTGAGCTTATGAAGGGAATAAAAACCCTCTTTGACCCTAAAAATATACTTAATCCGGGAAAGATTTTTATATAGGCAGTAAAACTTCTGCAACTGCCTTATATTTCCGGAAGATAGTAAACGCTCTAATGGCTATGCTATAATCAGCCAGTTTAGAAAATGGCTACCTTAGAAAAAGAATTCACAGAAGAAGAAAAGAAAAACATGCCGCTGTACCCTATCGGGATAGCGGCTGAACTGGTAGGCACAACAGACCAGACTCTCAGGCTCTATGAAAAACAGGGGCTGATAAAACCCGCGCGGAGAAACAAGAACCGGTTTTACTCGGAAAATGACATCAAGTGGATGAGGTGTTTAAGGGAGCTTATTCACAATAAGAAGATAAGCATTGAAGGCATAAAAAAGCTTCTTGAATATGCGCCGTGCTGGGAGTTAACGGAATGCTCAGAAGAGAGAAAAAATAAATGTTCCGCTTACATAGATAAGACAAAACCCTGTTGGGAACTCAACAGGATGATATGCAACAGAGAAAGTGGGAAACTGTGCGGAGACTGCGTTGTATATCTTTCAAGACAACTCAAGGCAAAGAAGAAGCAGATTAATCAAAATCCGGATTAGAAATGCTTTTTCTCTCCATTCCGGCAGGAGAGGGCGAAACAGTGGAGAATTGTGTAGGCTGCGTGCCGTCTTTAAAGTATTCTTTTAAAGAGGACGCGGTTTCTTCTTTTGATAGAAGTCCTGTTAAGGGGTCAATCGGATAAATTACAATCCCCTCCGGCGCGGAGAAATCAGAAAACTCTGCGGTGTTTGACGCAGACTTCATGAAGTTCAGCCATATCGGAGACGCCGCTCTGGCCCCTGTTTCCTGAGAGCCGAGAGGCCTCACATCGTCAAATCCCACCCATACAGCTGTAGTGATTCCTGTTGTATATCCGACAAACCATGCGTCTCTGTAATCATTTGTTGTCCCTGTTTTTCCTGCAGCAGGCCTGCCCAAAGCCTTTATTCTCCAGCCGGTCCCATGATTTATAACATCCTGCATCATTGATGTTATGAGAAACGCTGTCTGACGGCTTATTACCTCTGTCCCTTCGGGTTCATTGCTCTCAAGTATCTTCCCTTTTGAATCAGCGATGTATTTAACTGCGGCAGGCCTTATCTTTATCCCTCCATTGGCAAATACTGCATAACCTGATGCAAGCTCAAGGGGTGTAACGCTGATGCTCCCAAGGGCAATGCTCAGGTTGTAAGGCATATCTCCGGTAAAGCCGATACTTCTTGCAAACCCTATAACTTTATCAACGCCTATTGCTTCAACAAGTTTTACGGTGATAACATTTCTTGAATATGTAAGAGCCTCCCGCAGCCTTGTAGGCCCGTAATGTTTGTGGTCATAGTTTTCAGGCGTCCAGTCACCCTTGGGCCCGCCCTTATATGTGACGGGCTCGTCATTTATTATAGATGCAGGCGTAAACCCATTATCCATTGCAGCGGCGTAGATTATCGGTTTAAACGCAGAACCCGGCTGGCGTTTTGCATGGATTGCGCGGTTAAATCCGCTCTTGGTGTAATCATAGCCTCCGATAATTGTTCTTATAAACCCTGTTCTCTGTTCAATTGCTGCAACTGCGCCTTCAACTTCCGGTTCCTGCTCAAGGGCGAGGACAGCCTCTTTCCCTTTTGCGCCTTTAATCCTTACCTTAACAATATCCCCTGGTTTGAGTATCTTTGTTAAATTGAATCCTTTTATCGCGGCAGCTTTCCTCGTTTTTGTATCCAAAAGAACGCTGGCCCACTGGGCGTCGGCTATTGACAGCTTGCCGATAATCCCCCTGGTCTTAATAACAGCCTCAGCCGCGCTCACCTTAAGGACAAGCCCTGAGGTTATTTCATATCCGCCTCCGATAGCGGTATTCTGCACATCTTTGCTCCCCATCTCTTTTTTAACGTCTATATCCTTATGCTCTACAGGGCCGCGCCATCCTCTTCTCTTATCAAGTTCTCTGAGTCCTTTCTGAAGCGCTTTTTGCGCAGCAGCCTGCATGGCCCTGTCAAGCGTGGTATAAACCTTGAGCCCCCCTTTATAGACAGTCTCTTCCCCGTATTTTTCCTCCAGATATTTCCTGACATATTCAATGAAATAATTATTTGCCTCCATACCCCTTCTCAGCGTTGAAAGATAAAGGGGCTGCGCTGCCGCCTTCTCCCTTTCAGACCTTTTGATATATCCTTCTTCCTCCATCCGCAAAAGGACTGTCTCCTGTCTTTCCTTTGATTTTGTCAGGTTGTTATAAGGAGAATATGTGGAGGGCGCTTTTATAAGAGCGGCTATCATTGCCGCCTCCGGCAGGGTCAGCTCTCCCACTGATTTTCCGAAATATACGCGCGACGCCATTTCAATGCCATAAGCGCCGTGGCCAAAATATATCCTGTTAAGATAAAGCTCCAATATTTCCTTTTTATCAAGACTCTTTTCCAACTTTATCGCAAGGGCTACCTCTCTGACCTTTCTTTTAAGTGTTTTTTCAGGGGTGAGGAACACAACCTTTGCGAGCTGCTGGGTTATTGTGCTGCCGCCTTCTTTAAGCCCTGCATGGAGAATATCCTTTAAAACCGCCCTGCCGATTGCGATGTAATCTATCCCCTTATGATTCCAGAACCTTGAATCTTCAACTGCTATCACTGCGTCTATAAGGTGTTTTGGCATTTTGTTCAGAGGCACAAAAATTCCTTTTTCAACCTTGAGTTCTCCGATAAGCGTGTCATCATCAGCGTATATCCTGGCGCCTGACGTAGGCTTATACTGCTTGAGTTCTGCGATGGAAGGAATTCCTTTTGCAAACGCAAAATAGCCCCCGGCAGATATGCCGGTTATGACTGAAATTATTACCAGAAAAACAGCAAGACGCGCTTTCATATTTAAATTGATTATACCTCCGGCGTAAAGCCCTGTCAAAAATCGGAAGACCGAGCAATACGTATAGCCTCTTTCAAGTCAACCGCGCCCGAATAAATAGCCTTTCCCGTTATCACACCCCATAGATTTTTAATCTCCTTCAAAGCTATTATGTCTTTAATGGAAGACACGCCGCCGGATGCAATTATCGGTATGCTGACGGTTTCAAGCATTTCTTTTACGGCCGGGATGTTCGGGCCCGCAAGCATGCCGTCTCTTGATATGTCAGTGTAAATTATGCCTGAGGCTCCGGCCTTTTCCATTTCCCGCGCAAGTTCTTTCGTGTTAGCTCCTGTAACCTCAACCCAGCCTTTTACTGCGGCCTTGCCGTCTTTGGCGTCAATGCCCGCAAGAATTCTGTCCGGATATTTAGCGCAGGCGTCTTTCAGGAGAGAAGGCTTTTCTATTACTGCAGTTCCGAGGATTATTCTGTTAATCCCTGCGCTGATGAGGCCGTCTATTTTTTTAATATCCCTTATCCCTCCGCCAACCTCTATGTCAATAGATACGGCTTCCCTTATCTTTATGATTGCATCAAGATTTTTCTGGCTGCCTGTGAATGCGCCGTCAAGGTCCACAACATGAAGGAGTTTTGCCCCGCATTCCTCCCATCTCCTTGCCGTTGATGCAGGGTCATTTGAATATATTGTTACTGCATCTTCTTTCCCCTGAAGGAGCCTGACACACTGTCCGTTCTTTAAATCTATTGCAGGAATAACAAACATAGATTAATATAACATAATGTTTGACGGTCAATGGGTCAATGGGTTAATGGGTCAATGGGCTGAGAGGTTAAGAGGTAAGTTTGATTTAATTCTCAAATCTCCAAATCCTGTAGCGCTCTCATCCTGCGCGGCGCCGCTTTTTTTTATCTTAGTTTTATTTGTCATGTTTCCACAGAGCTCTTTTTCTTTTAATATCCCCGAAAGATTTGAATATGACCTTACCTGGACCGGCGTAAAGGCAGGCACAGCCGCGCTTGAGATAACAAGGACAGGCAATGAGATAAATATTGTCTCTACGGCGCAGTCGGCGAAATGGGTTTCTGTTTTTTATACTGTTAACGACAGGGCGGAAAGCATTCTCGCAAAAAAATCCTCCTTGATGTTTGTCGGAAAGCCTGTCAATTACAGGCTCAAGATAAGAGAAGGCCGGCATAGAAGAGACAGAGAGGTCATTTTCAACTCAGGCAATAAAGTTACATACATAGACCATATCAATAATGAGAGGCGTAATTTTGATGTGCCCTCTCTTATATTTGACCCGCTGTCGAGCTTCTATTATCTCAGGACGCTGAAGCTTGTTGTCGGAGAGCCTGTATATATAACCATGTTTGACAGCAAAAAAGTCTGGAATGTTGAGGTGCAGGTGCTTAGAAAGGAAAAGGTAACGCTTCCGACAGGAGCGGTAGATACAATCCTGATTAAGCCGTTAATGAAATCAGAAGGAATATTTTATAAGAAAGGCGCTATTTATATCTGGCTGACAGACGATGAGAAGCGGATACCCGTGAAGCTCAGGACAAAAGTTGCAGTAGGCTCCATCAATGCCGTATTGGTTGGAGGAAGATATTGATACCTGTCTCAATTGTAATCGTTACAAAAAATGAAGAGGCAAATATTGAAGCCGCTCTTGACAGCGTAAAGGACGCCGCTGAAATTGTTGTCATTGATTCTTTCAGTTCGGACAGAACTGTTGAAATCTGCAGGAAATACACAGATAAAGTATCCCGGAAAGAGTGGGAAGGATATGCAAGGCAAAAACAGGCGGCGGTTGACCTTGCCGCGTGCCAATGGGTTTTTATACTTGACGCCGACGAGAGGGTTACGCCTGAATTGAAGGCAGAGGTTATAAATGCGATAGAGGAAAACAGGTATGATGGTTTTTATGTGCCGAGAAAAAACTTTTTTATGGGCCAATGTATCAGGCACGGAGGGTGGCGGCCTGATTATACATTAAGGCTGTTCAAGAAAAAGGCAGGCAGAGTTGAAGACAGAGAAGTGCATGAAAAGGTAATTGTCAATGGGAGCGTGTCGTATCTTAAAACCCCGCTTGTCCATTACACGTATAATTCTGTTTCCGACTATTTAAAGCGGATGGACGTCTATTCCACGCTTGCCGCAAAGGAACTTACAAAGAATGGAGTCGTGCCTAATTTCATGGACTTTCTTCTGCGTCCGCTGGCTGCATTCATAAAGATGTTTTTTCTCAGGTTCGGTTTTATGGACGGGAGATACGGCTTGGCGCTTGCTGTGCTTTACAGCTATTATACCTTTCTGAAATATGCAAAGACATGGGAGTTAAAAGAAAAAAGGTGAAAGTTTTTCTTTTGAACTCTTAACTCCTGATTATGCAGTCCTACAGTCTGCGACAAGATTCAGTTCAGCAGGATGTATCTTATACGGCAGCCTCTTTCCTGAATGTGAGAGAATCCCGCGCTTTATTTCAACAACAGACGGATTTTTGCATCTGAATTTCTCAATCAGAAACTGAGCGGCAACTTCGGGCTTAATAATATTGCCGCAGGTAAAAATATCTACAGCCGCATACCCGTATTCCGGCCATGTGTGTATGGAAAGATGAGACTCCGCTATGACTACCATGCCGCTTATTCCAAAGGGACTGAATTCATGGAAGGATACATCAATGATGGTTGCCCTGGCCTTTTTTGCCGCTGAGACCATTGCATCCCTTACTTCGTCAAGGCTTTTGAGAATTTCGGGATCACAATCCTTAAGCTCTATTAATAAATGTTTACCTAAAGCATGCAACCCTCTACCTCCTCCATCGTAGATTTTAATCTAAAGAGCTTTACTGCTCTCTTAAGCTAAATAAATTACAGTAAAATTATACTCCTTGTCAAGATTTTTTTGAATACAAAAAATCTTTCTGAAAAAATTTTCTCAAAACGGTTGTCTTTCATCTTGAATAGCATTAAGATATATTAACTGCCGCGCTGCTGGTAGCACTGTTGTATTTGAGGAGAATATATGCTTGATGTAAAAGTTGTGAGAGAGAATACCTCAAGAGTTGAAGAGTCGCTCAGGAAGAGAAACTACGGCCTCTCCATCCTTGACAGGTTTCTGAAAATAGAAAACGAAAGGAGAGAACTCCTCAGGCTCATAGAGGAAAAGAGAGGGCGGAGGAATAAGATATCGGAGGAGATTGCAAAGTTAAAAAAAGGAAAGAAGGATGTGGTTTTAATCTTAGCAGAAGCAAAAGACATATCCGACTTCATAACGGAAAAAGAAGAACGTCTTAAGGTATTGGAAGAAGAAGCAAGACAGGAGCTTTTGATTATCCCTAACATTCCACACAAATCTGTCCCTGCTGGAAAAGACGAGACGGAAAATGTTGAGATAAGAAAATGGTCCGCCTCAGGCGGAGTTCCGAAAGAATTTGATTTCCCTCCGTTGAATCACTGGGACATTGCGGCGATGCATGACATCATAGACTTTGACAGGGCGTCAAAGATTGCAGGCGCAAGATTTTCCCTGATGAAAGGGATGGGCGCAAGGCTTGAAAGGGCGCTTATGAACTTCATGTTGGACCTGAACACATCTAAAGGATACAAGGAAATATTGCCGCCGATTCTTGTTAACCGCGAATCCATGACAGGCACAGGACAGCTTCCGAAATTTGAGATGGAACTGTTCAAAACAGCAGACCCTGAGTTCTATCTCATTCCGACCGCAGAGGTTCCTGTGACAAATATTCACAGGGATGAAATTTTGAACGAGGGTGATTTGCCGATTTACTACACTGCTTACACTCCATGCTTCAGGCGCGAGGCAGGGTCATACGGAAAAGACACAAGAGGATTGATAAGGCAGCACCAGTTCAATAAAGTTGAGATTGTAAAATTCGTGAAGCCGGAGGATTCATACAATGAACTTGAGAAACTTACCAATGATGCAGAGGACATCCTTCAAAGGCTCGGGTTGCCTTACAGAGTAATTGCCCTCTGCACAGGAGACCTCGGCTTTTCAGCGGCAAAGACCTATGACCTTGAGGTCTGGCTTCCGGGACAGCAGAGATACAGGGAGATTTCTTCATGCTCTAATTTTGAGGACTTTCAGGCAAGAAGGGCGAATATCAGATTCAAGCGTGAAGGAAAGAAAGGCACAGAGTTTGTGCACACACTCAACGGTTCTGCGCTTGCAATCGGAAGAACAGTCGTTGCTATCCTTGAGAATTACCAGCAAAAAGACGGAAGCGTTGTGATTCCAGAGGCGTTGAGGAAGTATATGGGAGTTGAGGTGATAAAGTAATTTTAGGCAGGATTTTGATGTGATGTGATAAAATAATCAAAAAGGAGGGGAGTAAAAATGCCGAAGACAATAGAAGCGATTTATGAAGATGGAGCGCTTCGTCTCCTTAATCCAATAAAAGGACTGAAGAAGCATCAAAGGATTGCTATAACTTTTGAAAAACCTTCCAAGAAAAAACATCCGCTTGAAGGGCTTTGCGGGATTCTGCCTGACAGCGACGCCAAAGAGATGCTGAAGATTGTTAAAGAGGAATTTGAAAAGGTAGATATTAATGCATGGTAGAATCGCTCTTGATTCTGATATTGCAATAAAATTCCTGAACGGCGATAAAGTTTTTTTCAATAGCAGTAATTGTTTTATCTAAATTAAAATGTGGGTATTCTGGTGTTTTGGTAATAAGGCAATCAATCTCCTCAATCTTTTCTCTATTGATGTGTTGGCATAGTTCAGCCAACGAGTCAGCCGTGAAAATACCTTCATTAGGATTAGAGGGAAAAAGCTTAAAACCACAGTTTTTATAGCATGTATTTCGACGTTTCTTATTCTCTGGGTCTGCTGCATCACTATAAGATAACTTTCCAGAAGTCACTTTAAATGGTGAATAATTGAGCTTGCCCCAAGCAATCAACTTGGAAAGCATGTACGATCCTATGCCGAAGCCGCAAATATCTACATCGAGAGCAATCGAACGCGGTGGTCCGAATGTGGCTGTTTGTCTCTTGAGGTCTATCCCCAAAGAGAATCTGTTTGTTAAACAATTATAAAAATCGGTACCTTTAAGTTTCTCTGTATTGTTAAAATCTGTAAATTGTGTAACCTTTAGCAAAGGGTGAACTTCTACTATCAGAATATTAAAGTCCTCAAAAATATCCTTTTTTCGCTTATTCCTTATTGCAGTAACTCCATAGAGTATTTCATTATTTTTGTATGCTCTGAAGATCTTGAGTTCAGACGGCTCCATATTCTTTGCCAAATCATAAAGAGAATCCATAGGGGTTACCTCGTTTGGATACTAATATAGGGGCAGACTATTGACATTTAACCTCACAATTACTTGTGTTGCTTGCTCTTGGTAGGCTGTGTAGTAAACTTTTTCCGAATTTTTTCTATAAAAAATTCCCGTTCTGACGCTGAGCGAAGTATACTATTTGCTACCCCTATAATGCTAACCTTAAAGAGATCGGATGTTTCAAGGTAGATATCATTAATCAACTTGGTCATTATAGTTGAGGATACTCCAAGTCCCTTACCGTTCGGATCGCTCATAGCGGCTGTTTCGTTCATAATTGGCAGGTAACAATCAACAAATTGATAGTTTTCAGGATTTCCATCACCTGTTGACACAGTGATGCTATTTTTCCCATCACTTATTTTGACGGACGCCACTCTCGGGTTAGGATCCCTTATATATTGGAAGGAGTACGTAATGTCATCGAAATTAAAGAAAGTTTTGGTAATTTTGCCATTTTCAAAATAGTCATAATCTTGTCCATTAATCTTCATAACCTTACCAGATTTATTCGTGCAGGTTATTGTTGATCCAGTTATAAAAGGTCCGGAGGGATTGCCTTTGCAAAAATTGTAGAGTCCTCTCTCATTTTCAATAAGTTCCTCCGCTACATTATCAAAGAACTTTTTATTTTCAGCATTGGTAATCGGGCCACTCCCATATGATAAATCAATTAAATCCATTAAAATTATAGCGATAATCAAAACAATGCTTATTTTTACTTTATGATTCATTTCTGCCTCCACCTGTCGGATTTATAGCCTCTATATATAATTCAATTTGTGAAAATCTGAGATGCTTTATTTCATCAATCATTATACGAACTTCCTCTTTGCGAGTTTCATGGGGTAAATATAGCACATTGGAGCGATTGTTTAAAGAGAAATATTATTTAATATCAATCGCTGTGGCGAGTGTTAGGCACTGACCAGTTCTTGCTGGTTCTGGATAATGATTTTCGGATTTAGATTTTTGGAAGGAACGGGCAGTCCCTTCTCTTTTAATAGAT
>Ga0210053_1002445_pt1 | contig 15926 bp, 17 predicted proteins | sample CryGeymeta201512_FD_185467 | JGI IMG/M metagenome (GOLD analysis project Ga0210053, IMG submission 185467) | Groundwater microbial communities from Crystal Geyser aquifers in Utah, USA - Crystal Geyser metaG 2015-12 (SPAdes) (version 2) | ecosystem: Environmental > Aquatic > Deep subsurface >... | reverse complement strand
ACACAACCACCTGCGCCCGGTGAGCAGAGTTTTATCACTTATCAAATTTCCGATGGTGTTATGACGAATGAGGCGCTTTTGACAATTAACTGGATATAATATGGGCACCGCCAAGTTAAGAGGCCTAATATGAGGATCGAGCAAACGAACCGCCATCTCTAATTTTGAGATTCAAAAACCTATATTTTATGCGGGTTCCAATTTTTCAATATGCTAAATGACAGAAAATGTGCAGAATTCACGAGTGTTTGATAGAGCGGCGAAAATCGTTGGTATAAAAGGGTTCTATGTTATTTAATTCCAAGACGGCGGCTGGTGCACGTTCCCTCATATTAGGCCCTTTGGGAGCTTAAGTGATTTATTTGGAAGTATTAGCCTTGAAGTAAAGCAGTTTTGTGAGAAAGTTAAAAAACGAATAGAAAATGGTGAAGCCGTTGACCTCATAGCTGACAGTAGCGGCATGAGCTTTGGCAAGGCAAGCGGTTGGTATGAAAACAAATATGACAAGCCGTGCCCAAAGAAGCCTTGGCGGAAGTTACATTTGTCCATGGATCCTCAGATGAATATACAAGCCGTTAAAACGACAACCGATCGACTCGATGATCGTGACGTTTTAGAGGACTTAATTCCCGAGCATTTAAACGTTGAAAAGTTTATTGCCGATGGGGGATATTATAGCATGGATATATCGGAGTCTTTTTTGTACCAAGGGATCATGCCAATAATACCTTTGCCTTCTGATGCGGTAGTGCACGGAAAAGATTGGTCAAAGTGGCATGATAAAATTGTGCAATACATTAAGGAAAAAGGAACGGTTTATGCTTTTCACAAAAAATACGGCTATGGCATTCGCTCCTTAGTCGAAGCTCTCTTTTCAAGGATCAAAAGGTGTCTTGGTTCGACCCTCCTGACGCAAAGGGAGTCCTCACAAAACAATGAAGGAATCATCATTGCCAACATTATTAATCTCTGGAATTCCTTTGGAACGTGTAATTCTCAAAAAATAGGATAATTGCGTCAAAATTGACCGTAGCAAGGTCTCCCGAACAAAGCTATTACATATTATATCCAGTTAATTGTCAAAAGCGCCTCATTCGTCATAACACCATCGGAAATTTGATAAGTGATAAAACTCTGCTCACCGGGCGCAGGTGGTTGGGTGGGTTGAAGGTCTGAGGAATAAAATTCCAGAGAATCGCTACCCCCTTCACCAGCACCTTTATCAACAAAAGCAGTAACAATTCCCGAAGTATCCTCTTGAATGATATTAATACATACAGGCGAGGAAAAAATATCATTAGATAATACATCAACCCTCATAAATCCCTCGTTTGTAAAAAAGAGATCATACCAAAAATCTGCACTTATTATATCGTTCACAGCCTTAAAGGTTACTTCAGGTACGCTAAAATTTCGAGCATCTATAGTATTATTATACTCTTCGAAGTGCTTAATTAAATAAATATCATCTAAATTATCTATGGCCAATTCTTCAAAACCTTCTTCTCTTATTTCTGGCAGGAGCTCGTCAAATAAATTAATTTCTTCCTCTCTGACAAAATTTAGGCCTTCCATATCGTCAACTATATTATTAACAAAAATATTTTGGTTAATAGACCTTCCTATATTTTCGTAAACAATTACTTCCTCAAGCTCCTCTTTTGGTATTTGAACATCCACTAATGTAACCTCCTCAACTTCGTAAGTCCGGCCACAACCTCTAATAATGTAATTACCTTTTTGGATGAACTCAGCGCCATTGGAACCTTCAGGCATAATGGGAAGGTTAAATGTAGTGTTATCTGCAAAAGATTGCGTCGGCGCAGAAGAAAGTGAAGAATGAGATAATACATCCTTCCCTGAAAAATTGCTCTGCTTTCTGTTATCAGACAATATTGTTACTCCTTGAATTTAATTACATTATAATTTTTTTTTATTAAAAAACGGTTAAAGCTTGATTTATTTCCCATAAAGTTCAATAGTAAAAAAAATAAGAGGGAGTTTTTAATAATGTTTAAGTTCATTCTTCTACTCATCTCTCTTCCGCCCCTCTCTGTTTTTGCAGCTAGCGAGGTTGCACCCCCTCAAACACGTAAAGAAGTTCAAGTACGCCTCAAACCCTTGGTTGTCTCACCTGAAATTACCTGCATTAAAAAAAAGGGATATATTCGTGTTGCTATTATAGAGGAAAATTACCCCCCTTTTGTTTACAAGGATGAAAAGGGGAATTTTGCCGGAATCAATATCAATATTGCGCGGCGCATTGCAAAAAGTATGGGCGCTCAGGCCATGTTTGATCGTACTGCAAAAACTGCAGATGCACTTGTGGAACTAATTAGCTCCGGTAAAGCAGATATGGGGATTGCGAGGCTTCAATTTGATACTCGCCATGCCGATCGAGTCCATTATACAACAGGATATGCAGAAATCACACGCGCTTTTCTCATTAACCGTCTGCTCTTAGCAAAAGCCAAGGGCGGTACTCAGAAATCTTTACGAAGCCTTTTAAATAATCCAGATATGCGTATCGGAATCCTTGAGGGGAGCCCTAATATACCCTATATAAAAGAAAACATTCCCAATACAACTCTTGTAGAGTTTGCGTCTTGGGAAGATATTGAAAGAGCTCTCTTGAATGGAGAACTTATTGCAGGGTTTCGCGATGAAATTACGGCAAGAAAAACCATTGAAAACAACCCAAATTTAGCGCTGAAACTTCTATCAGTGCGTTTAAAAGAGGAGAGACTGCACTATCGAATGGTTCTTCCTTGGTCTAGTGGTGGCCTTTTAGGGTGGGTGAATTCTTACCTCGACAATGCTAAATATTTTTACAATGCGGATCAACTTTTAAAGGCAGCAAACTAAGAGGAACTTTAAAATGGCAGGGCAAAGCAAAAGAAAACTCTCTACGCTTGTGATCTTATCAAAACTTTTAATACCCTTCGGAATTCTTGCAGGCCTTTTTTTTGGGACAAACTTTCCAGAGTTCTCTCCCTTCTTAGGGGCACTCAGCACGATCTTTTTATCGTTGCTCAAACTTTGCGTAACACCCATCATTCTTGTTTCTATTACTATTGGCGCTTACAACATCATGACAAGCCCCCTTAAAAGCAAGAACTGGTACTTGATGATAGGTGTCATTCTTTTTTACATTCTTGCCAGTGGTATTGGAGTTGGTACAGGAATTCTCGCTTCTTCCTTTTTTTCAGGTTTGGATCTTGGAGGAAGCACTGAAATGCAAGAAACCGCTAAGCTTGCTTCTACTATTGAACGAGACTGGGATACGCCCATTGAAACCGCTGTGATTCAGAAAATGGAAGAAAAGTTCTCCTTTCTGAAATTGATCCCTGATAACATCTTTTCTGCTCTCGATAAAAACGCCATTATTCAAATTATTCTCTTCGCTCTCATATTTGGTGCAGCTTTAGCCTACACATCGAAATCTACTCAGAAATCAATCGTATCAGTTTTTAAAGCCGTAGAAGAAACGTTTAACAAGATCTTTTCTCTCATTGTTAAAGCCATACCTTTGATCCTTTTTTGCATTATTTCTAGAAACACCCAAGAAATTAACCTAGACTCTCTTCTAGCGATGATTAATTTCATTATCTATAGCATGCTCGCCTTCTTTATTTTTTTTATTGTATCAACTCTTATTTTGCGCTTTGCAACGGGAAGAGGGTTTTTCTCTGTCATAGGAAAACTAAAAGACCCCATATTCCTTGCCATTGCTACAAGCATTAACTTTGTTGTCATCCCTACAGCCCTTAAAGCCCTTAAAGAAAATTTCGAATTAGACTCAAAAAAGAATGAACTTCTTTTTCCTCTGGGAGTTTTTATTGGCGGTTATGGTCAAGCATTGTATCTTACGTTTGCGACAATCTTTGCTGCCACAATTTATGATGTCAGTTTAGGAATTGAGGATTATATATTTATTGGTTTGATGTCAATAATGTTAACTCTTTCCTCTACAGGAAGCCCCGCTCCTATTTACCTTTCCTCACTTGTATTCATTTTTGCACCTTTAGGTATTCCCTTTGGGACATTATACGCTCTACTCCTTTTAATAGATTTCCTCATTGCTCCAGCGCGCACACTCCTTGTAATATACCCCAACTGCGCTTTTACAGCGTTCTTTTCCAGAGAAGATAAAAAGGCTCGGTAATCCCCCCATTTATAAGAGGGTTAAAAAGGGATTTGTTCGGGAGACCGGCACCGTCAAGTTAACCAAAAACTACATGAGAATATTTCTGCACTCTTGCAGGCCGGAAAAAGTTATGGATCCATCGTAGAGCTTTTAGGCTGTTCTCGCTCTACGATTTCTAAAATAAAGAAATCAATGACAGCGTCTGGTAAGGGATAATCTGTGAGTTTTTTCTCTTATCCGAATAAAATTCCTTTTTAATTAGAACATATTTCTGCAATACTTTCATAAGTGAAACACACAAGGATATCTCTTCATATGTGGCAAGATGTTTTAGATGTTATTAGATCCGAATTTTCAGATTTACAAGCTTTTAGCGGTGCGTTACGCGTCGTTATCAGACTATCTGTAGCAGCATTTCTTGGTGGATTATTAGGCTATGAACGTGAACGCCAAGAAAAAGATGCCGGAGTACGTACTCATATGTTAGTAGCCGTTGGAACAGCACTATTCATTATCGGGCCGCTACAAGCCGGAGCTACTCTTAATGATATGACTCGTGTAATGCAAGGAGTCGTTCAAGGTATTGGTTTTTTAGGAGCAGGTACGATAATAATAGGCTCAGCAACAAGAAGAACTAAAGGATTGACTACTGCTGCCAGTATATCTGCTACAGCGGGAATCGGAATGGTTGCCGGCCTTGGAATGGAGGCGACAGCTATACTTTCAACTTTTATTTTATTATTTATTCTGGCTTTTGTGCCTTACATAATTCCGCGTCTAAAAAATTCGCTTACTGATAAAGGTGCTAAATCCTAGTTCCGGCCGGTAAACTACTGAAAAATAGGGGTATGCCGTTTTTTTTAAAAATGAGATTTTGAGACTAATTAAGGGATCGCAAAGATAATGGACTATATATTAATCGCAGCAGGTTTACTGTTTCTTTTTTTTGGTGGTGAGGCTCTTGTGCGCGGGAGTGTGATAATTTCCAAACGTCTCGGTATTTCTGCCATCCTGATTGGTGTGGTGGTTGTAGGATTTGGTACATCCGCGCCTGAGTTGCTTGTTTCGATCCAGGCTTCCTTAGCAGATCAACCTGATATTGCGATGGGGAACGTTGTGGGCAGTAATATTGCGAACTTTCTTCTTATTCTTGGTGTTGCGTCTTTCATTACGCCCATTATTTGCGAAGACAAAGCCATTTATCGGGATGCATTAGCTGTCGTTGTCGCCAGTGTGTTGTTGTTTGGCCTTTCATATTTACAGATCGTATCTCAATTGGCGGGAGGTCTAATGCTGGCAATGCTGATTGCCTATGTGGTGTATTCCTATAAGGCTGAGCGTAAAGAAAAACTTTCAACACCCTCGGGTATTCTAACCCATACGGTGCATGAGCATGAGGCCGAAGAGTTCGAGAGCAAAATGGGACTAAGTGCATCCATAATTATGAGCATAGTCGGGATTGCCATGCTTATCTTTGGCGCAGATTTCCTTGTCCAGGGAGCAAGTAATATTGCAAGAAGTTTTGGCATATCAGAAGCCGTTATCGGGCTTTCACTAGTTGCGATTGGCACATCTTTACCTGAGCTGGCAACCGCTATATCAGCAGCTATGAAAAAACATTCCGATGTGATTATCGGGAATGTATTGGGTAGCAACCTGTTTAATATCTTAAGCATTCTGGGCATTACGGCACTTATCAAACCAATTCCTATTACCGGTCAAATTGCAGGATTTGATATTCCTTTTGCCCTAGGGCTTGCTGCTGTTGCTTTATTGATAATTCTCTGGTTTAAAAAATTCGGAAGATTATCCGGCTTGTTTTTCCTGGCTACTTACCTTGTTTACATCACTTGGATGTATATGAATAAAGGAGTTGATGCGTAACCGCCACATGAAGCACATCTTGATTTGATAAAGAAAATCCCCGAGTTTTTATGGTCTGATATGAGGGGAAGTGGCTTTGTTGCATGAATCGGGAATTTTTGGCAGCACCGTCAATTTAATTTAGGCTGGGGTCTTGTTGCAGAACCCCCATATATGCACAATCTGACCCATGATTTCTTCTGTAACCATTGGTATGTATAGGTTTTATGGGTTTTGTTTTTTACGGGGTATGAAGCCCAATGGGGCGAAAAGTCGCGCTAAGATTATTTTATTAGAAGACCACTTGTAATAAAATAATCTGAAACCGTTGTAAAATATAGGTTTTTTGCTCTTTATTTTCCATAAGATACATTATGCGACTTTGTTTTGTAAGCGCAATTGGTAATGTCCAAAATCCTTAGCGTAGTTCCCTGCACTTTCCCGCAAAAGCCCCCTATTACGAAGAGACCTTAAAAAATTAACAGTTGTTTAATAGCTTTTTGATAAACTAATAGGCACCGTCAAGTTAATTTAGGCTGGATGAAATGAGGGCTATGTCTCAAATTTTAGGCGCAAAGAATCCCTTGAGTTGCTTCCTCCCAAATGACCTGGGCTTCCTTAAAAGCGTCTCTTCGGTCTTGGGCTGATTTTGTATATCGGCCCACGGCTACTGAAAAGATATTTCTTACTTTTCCCAGGAGAGAGACAACATTTTGAAGCCCTTGGGAAGACTTAAATCTGATCAGGCATTTTTCTTTTCGCCTTGTGGGTTGATGGGCATTTTCAACCCGATTATTCAGTCCTTTATGGGCTCGGTGGTCAGACTTTGGCATCATAGAACGTATAGGCTTGAAGTAGCTTTTTAGCTTATCCGTGACAATAACACGGGGCGCCGGATGCTCGCCTAATAAGCGAGACAGGAAACGGATAGCAGCCTTCTTATTCTTACGTTTTTGCAGGAATACATCAATCTCATGTCCCTCTGAATCAACAGCCCGCCAAAGGATAAAGATTTCTCCGTTCATCTTGATGATCATTTCATCAAGATGCCACTTGTCTCCCGGCTTGCGTTCACGCTTTTTGATAACGTCCCTGAAGTCCTTAGAAAACTTAATACACCAACCTCTAATGGCTTCATAACTCACAATAATGCCACGATAGGCCAACTCTTCACTAATATCACGGTAGCTGTCGTTAAAACGGTGATAACGCCAGACAGCATGGCTAATGATCGAGACAGGAAAACGATGCCCTTTGGGAGCTTGGGATAATGACATGGGAAACCTCTACATAAATTCTAGGAATTTTTACCATAACCTAGGAGGTTTCCACAATGTCACTTCAGACCTAAATTAACTTGACGGTGCCGTTTTGAATTCATTACTGATCCTTCTAAGTTTTTTAATACTGAATTTGACGGCTCGGTTTCAACGGTTAATCGCCATTATCACACGCGTTTGCGCCCCGGATTACAATGGGGTAGAGCACGTCTTGGGCCTGAAGTCATGTTTTCAGGGAGTCGTTCTTACAACGAACAACAAGGCGGCCTTTTTGTAACTTTACATTTTGACGGTTGGAGTGCCTCTCTTAACGGAGGAATTTCCAGCCATAAGGGCGCAAGCGGTAAAAGAAACACAGATCCCTATGTTGCTTGCGCGTTTGGGTTGATTTATTAATCAGACTATGTTTTCTGGCACCGTCAAATTAATTCGCTCTGACTGCAAACCACCCCTTATCGGGTTCTGTGGAAGAACCCCTATTTAGGAGGTCTCCCGAACAAAGCCATAACACACAGGATAATGAGTAAAAAAGTTATCCTCAAAACCTGTGGATAAACCTAGGGGTATCTTACTTGAGATACCCCCTTTTTTAAAGGCTCGCCGAAATCCCCTACCCTTTGCCCAATTTGTTCACATATCAAATAGTAACTATTTTTAGTTGCATTTTTTAGCCATCCGTGCCATACTTTCTTTAGATAGGAGTTTGTTGTGAGCCAAATAAAAAAAATAATAGCGAAGTTACAAAAGAAACCAACTCCTAAGGATGTAACATGGGATGAACTCATAAAGGTCTTAAATCACTTTGGTTTTAAAGGCCTTCCTGCGGGCAAGACAGGTGGATCAAGGCGCAAGTTTATAAACGATAATAAGATGATTATCAGCTTGCATGAACCCCACCCCCGTAAAGAGCTTAAAAAGTACCAAATTGATCAGGTTTTAGACACATTGAAGGAAGAGAGATTAATATGAAGGATCACATGAAATATAAAGAGTATTATGGGACGGTTCATTATAATGATGATGATGAAGTCTTCTATGGAAAGATTGAAGGCATTAGAAGCCTAGTCTCCTATGAAGGATCGGACGTAAAGTCTCTCAAACAAGCCTTTCAAGAAAGCGTTGACGATTATCTTGAAACCTGTGCAGAGCAGTCCATCATTCCTGAAAAAAGCTTTAAAGGATCTTTCAACGTAAGAGTTGGTGATCAACTACACAGGAAGGCCATGGAATATGCTTGGGCTCATGATACTAATCTCAACACCGTCACAAAAGACGCCCTTTCAGAGTATTTTATAGCTCATGGCGCTTAGAGCCTTTAAAACAGGTCTTGCATTAAAAGATACAAATGTCTTAAAGTGCACCCATCATCAGGAAGAAAGAAAATGACGAAAAAACAATTACCCCTCCTCCGCATCAGAGATTACTTCCTTCTCCCGCTGGTTTTAGCCGCTATTCTTTTAATCGCTATTTCTTTGAATTCTTTTAATTGACCGGAATGTTGAAGAAGCTCCAATCTAAAAGAATCAATTAAATTAGTAAGTCCTTCATAATAGTCAACACTCATAAGAACCGCTTCGGGCATATTATTACGCATAACAACATATTTCTCTTTTTCACCACTTTTAAATTCTTCCAAAATCCTTTTAGTCGAGCGACTTAGTTCTGTAAGCGGCAAGGCTTCCTTTGAGTTTTCCAATAAAGCATTCATCTCTTTTTTTCCTTCTTCAAATTATCGTTAAACTCTCTTTTTAAGAGAAACTTTTACGGGAAAAAGGGCTTCCATTTCTTTCTGTAATGCCAACCTCATTTCCCTACATTCCTTTAGTATATCTAAATCCTTGGTAGCCCCTTGTGTATGGGAACTAATTAAGTGCATAAGCTCTTCGTAATGCCTCACACTCATGAAAACCGCTTCAGGCATATTGTTACGCGTCACAATATATTTTTGCCTTTCTTCGGCTTTAAACTCTTCCAAAATTTTCTTGCTCCCATGGCTTAACTTTGAAACCGGCAAAACCTCTTTTAAACTTTCTACTAAAACGGCCATTTTTATCTCTTTCAACGTAAAACAATATGATTATATTTACATGAAATTAAAGCTTTGTAAATATGTAAATTACATCTTTTAAGATATTTTTGTAATTTTCAGTCTTAGTTTTAGAAGCTCTATTGCTTCAATTTGATTTCTGTTACAATAATCAAACAAGATAGCTAATTAGGAATAAAATAAGATGGTAGCCGGTGGCGCAAGAGTAGGAGCAGGTAGAAAAAAAGGGTCGGGCAAATATCGCGGCTTAAAAACAAAAGTGATGAGAGTGCCGGCCGATTTAGAGGAGGATATCGAAATGCTTTTAAAGTTTCCAAACAGACTAAAGCCCGAGCAGGGTCGCACAAAAGTAGATAGGGTGTTTAGCGCTTCAACACAAACATCATCCCCTCAAGTGATGTACTCAACCCTTGTTGCCGCCGGCCTCCCCTCCCCCACGGAAGATTACAGTGAAGGAAAAATCGATCTTAACGATCACCTCTTAGAAAACCCCGAAAGTACTTTTTTTGTTCGTGTCAGCGGTGATTCTATGATAGACGTCGGCATTCATCCGAGTGATCTGCTTATTGTTGATCGAAGTTTAAGACCGTCAAGCGGTCGGGTGATCATAGCTGTTGTTAATGGAGAGTTAACGGTAAAACGCCTTATTAAAGAAGACAACAATAAGCTCTATCTCATGCCTGAGAACCCTAATTATCCTATACTTGAAATTACCGAAGATATGGATTTCATGATCTGGGGCGTCGTCACAAACGTTATCCATCCCTTGTAAATCAATGCGTATCCTAGACAGAAACCCCTTAAAAGGGTTTCTCTTATTGGCCGTTTGTTTGAGGTAAAAAAGGGGCTGAAGTCGTTCAACCTTATTTTTAAAATAAATCTTGGTTTTTTTTAGCCAAACTCACAGCTGCTGAATGCGCCGGAGATCCTTTATATGGCGTTTCCATAACCCATATCTCCTTAGAATGATCTGCAAATAAACTTAAAGAGCCAGAGAGCTTTCTTTCGTCGACTTTTACATATATATCCCATTCACCAAAGTGGAAAATATAACCATTCAAACCGTCAATTTTATAATCTATGGGGCTGATAATAGTATTAACACTCTGATATTTTTTAAATATATATTGAATTTGGCTTGGGAATAATCCATTACTTATTATATATGAAAGTAATAATGACTCATATTTCTTTCCCAAATTCACCCTTTCATAAAAAACCTTCGAGGTTACCGAGGCTCTCCACAAAAGCGAGGCAATAAATTGATTAAGCTTATCAAGATCAAATTCCTTTATCACATGCGCTTTATCTGAATTTGCAACCAAAGTATTATTGAAGTCTTTTTTATTAAAAAACTTAATTATATAATCATCCCCTACCTCAAAACGCTTTTCACAGACATCACACACAATTTTGTCATAGATACCTTGTGGACTTCTTTTTGGATGATTTCCTTGGCTACCTATTATTTTTGAATCATTATCTGGTGCTATGACCTTGAAAAATGATTTGGGAATAATATGAGAATTCACCAATGTTCTTTCTTCTCTACAAAATTTACATAACAATTTTTACTTTCTCCTGTTACTATTTAAATTATATTTATACTAATATATTTATTGTAACACGGTTTTTATATTTGTCAAGTTCGTGTTATTAGTGTATAATTCCATTTTTATGTTTGCTTTTTATATTTACTAACATTTATTTGAGAAACGTTATTTAGCTCCTTGCAACTAAAACAAACGTTAGTTAATATGAAACAAGTTACATATATAAGGAGAAACGTTAGTTATGAATAAAATTAACAAGCTGAATCGTATAGGAAAATACCTTAAATGCTCAGTTGTTGGGGGAGAGCATTACAAAGCCTACATACCTCCGAAGTTACCACCGGAACCTCAGCTTGAATTAGGGGCGCTGTACCCTCTTTTAGACAAGGCAAATCTAGCTCTTGGAAAACTGGAGGGTATGAGCTCTCTCCTTCCTGACCCCTCTTTGTTCTTATATATGTATGTCCGTAAGGAGGCAGTCCTATCTTCCCAAATAGAAGGAACGCAGTCCTCACTCTCCGACCTTTTAATGTACGAAAATAAAGAAGTTCCGGGAGTACCTATTGATGATGTTACTGAAGTGTCTTGTTATGTTGCAGCTATGAATTACGGCCTTGAAAGACTTAAAACGTTTCCCCTCTCACTTAGATTGTTACGTGAAATACATGAAAAATTGATGAAGAATGCACGTGGTGGTAACAAGAGTCCGGGGGAATTTCGCACCTCACAAAATTGGATTGGTGGAAGTCGCCCGGGAAATGCTTCTTTCGTCCCCGTCCCTCCGGAAAAGTTAATGGAAACTCTCGGCGACTTAGAAACATTTTTCCATGATGAAAATGTGAGGCTACCTAAACTCATCAAAGCTGCCCTTGCCCACGTACAATTTGAAACGATTCACCCATTTTTAGACGGTAACGGTAGGTTAGGCCGTCTTCTTATCACCTTCTTGTTGTGTGTGGATGATGTTCTCAAAAGCCCCCTACTCTATTTAAGCTTATATTTCAAAACGCATCGAAATGAATATTATAACCATTTGCAGTCCGTTAGAGAAACGGGAAACTGGGAAGGATGGATTGAATTTTTTCTACAGGGGGTAATTGAAACTGCCTCTCAAGCAACACAAGCCGCCCATGATATTGTAACTCTTTTTAAACAAGACCTCTTAAAGCTTGATGACCATGGAAAGGCAACAACCGGATTAGTTAAAATACATAACTATTTTCAAAAAAATCCAATATCCAATACGAAGAACATAACTGAAGCTTGTGATATTTCACTCCCTGCTGCGTTAAGGAACCTAGCAATACTCGAAGAATTAGGAATAATTAGGGAAGTTACAGGAAAAGAGAGAAACAAGGTTTTTGTTTATGATTCTTATTTAAAGATACTCAGCAAAGGAACAGAACCCCTCAAGTCTTAGAGGGGCATCCCCTTAAGTTTGAAAAAACTGTCCAATTTGATCAAGACCCTTGAGGAAGAGTGTTCGAAAATAGAATAATAAACCTCAACCTGACGTATTTAAAAGGTAATCCTGACATCAGATTAGGCTATAATCAGACCTGACACTCATAAAATTTACCTGTTCACTAATGCAGTAATGAAGTAGTGCTCTAATGCACTACTGCTTTTTATTAATTTGGATTAAATCCCATAAAGGTACGTAATCACCAATAAGATTTTATCCAAAGCCTTATTAATTAAGGTGGTAATCCCCCATTTATAAGGGGGGTGACCAGATACAAAAAGTGCACTACTGCACTACACAACTACCGCAGTTCATTGGCTGTTAGAAAATTATTTGAGAGATATTAGTGGCAATAAAAAAACACTAGTGCACTAGTGTTTTAATGCACTACACGTTTTATAAAGCCGGAGTAAAACCATGGGGCTTGCCCCATGGATGTAGTTGACTCTTAATCTAGGTTGTTAACAACAAGGAAGATTAAGAGTAAGCGTAGCTTGTACTCGGCAAAGCCGACCTGATACCACGGGGCTTGCCCCGTGGAGGTTCACTAATTCGCTAAACACAGGTTACCAAAATAAATGCTGGCACGCCATGCACAGATAAGTGTACTACTGCACTACACCACTACTGAAGTTCGCTTTTTTAGGAAATTATTTGAGAAAAACTATTGCCAATCAAGACCACTAATGCACTAGTGCATTAGTGGTCTAATAGGTGATATGAAATATAAAAGAAGGTGGTATCTCTACTTCTTTCTTTTATCTTCAATGTATTCATCCGCTATGGTAAAACCAAGTGTACGTAAGCCTTTTAGAATAAGAGATTTTTCCGTTTCCTCTGGATGTTCAACCACATATCTCTTTAACTCTTGTTTTAATGAATAAGGAACTGGGGCGACAATTCGTGACATTTTTTCTTTGGCACTTTTCAGATTAGGTGTTCTAGGATTTTCCGCCTCTGAAATAGCTAAACTAGCGTTTTTAGAGGCGGTTGCATGAGGCAATTTATTCAAAATTGAGTTTAGCTGCTTACTCATTTTTTTATCCTTTTAATTAAGCTATTTTTTTAGTTGATATTTCAATTTTTTCTCTCACCAGACTAATCTCTCTGGCTATAGCTGCAACATCCATGGCAGCAGCGGAGTTCTGCTCCAAAAGATTGGGCGGGGTAGCGTCTAAAGTTCCTTCTTGATAAACAACTCTATTATGTAGTTCTCCATCAAGTAACAGATATCCCATTTCCTTTAATTCTTGTTTTACTTGTCTTGCTATTACAGTACCTTGAACAGTCATAGTAAGAATCATTCGGTATACAATTGGGTTACCTGCACGTTCCGGAGTAAAGCTCAAATCTTTAATCAAACCATGTGTTTCAATTGCGCGTTGAATATCTAGCGCAGATGCTTTACTTGGAATCAACGCTAGATCTGCATTAACAAGAGCCATAGCTGCTGTTTGATTACTAAAACCTCCCGTATCGACAATGATTAAATCATAGTCCTCTTTCTTTTCTTTTATTGTATTTCCAATTGTCGTCTCTGGATCAGAAAAAACACTTATACACCCCATAGGGCCTTCTGGGTCATACGATTTAATAATGCTTCCTTGTGGATCAGCATCAATAACCGCTATTTTCATCCCCATATTATACCAATGAGCAGCCAAGCATGTTGCAAGAGTTGTTTTTCCTGCACCGCCTTTAGATGTTGCTAAAACTATTACAAATGACATTTTATTTCCTTCTTATTGTTTCTTGCACTAGTGCACTAGTTCAATAGTGAATTTTACAAGGGGGCTTTTCATTCCAACGAATAGGACAAAGGTTACTAGTGCACTAATGCATTAGAACACTAAACAAGTGTAATGCCAACCACAAAACACCTATAGTGCGTAAAAAAAACCTATTTACACCAAAATACATTAATGATAAGTTTTAGTTAACAATGAATATGAGAGTAAAATATGGCAACTGTAAACAAGCCACCAAAGACCCAATTTTCTGTTTACTTTCCAAGCAATTTGGTTGAGGAGATAGATACTATTTGTAATGCAACATTTACAACTAGAACATCTTGGATATTAAAAGCAGCGCAAGAAAAGTTAGATAGGGAGCGTGCAGAAAGAGAGAAAAAGATTATAGAAAAGTTTAAAGAAGAGTAAAAAAAGAAGAAGCCGCCGACAAGCAGCGACCCTCCGATTCAAATTCAGAATAGCAAATTCAGCTATTTTGTCAAGGTTTATGCTTGTTTTTGGCTCCAAAAGGAGAAGAAAAATGAGCGATTCAACATCGCAACCGTACACTGCGCCCTATTTTATTAAATATAATCCGACACTTGTAGCTGAATTCGGCTCTCAAACAGCCGTGCTTTTATTTGATCGGTTGGAGTACTGGTTTAGCAAAAAGCAGAACGAATTTTATAAGTTCATTGAACCGTGTGAGCATCCGTTATGTAAAAAGGGGGACACATGGACGGAAGAGTTAGGATTATCTAAAAGAATATTTAGGACTGCTTTTGATAAAATCGGCATTAGGTATATAAGCAAAACCGCCTTCGAAAAAGAAGCTGATCCTTTTAAAGGGAAGCTCTTTGCTTATTATCGAGATAGACAAACAAAAAAAACAATTTTTGTTCGAAATAACCTTTTACTTAAAAAACTCTATAAACGTTTAAAACATATCCTTCAAGAACATCAAAGCATCCAAATTCAAGAAACCGACGAAAAGAAAAAATCTGACGATGCTTTAAAAACGGCTCAAGAACTAGAAAAAATTTGGGTCAATGAAATCGGGAACAAGGGACTTGTCCCTCTAACCGTCGGTGTGTCTGAAAGGATGAGTAAGGCTTTTGCAGATAACTTTCAAGGATCTTTGGAATGCTGGAAAGCTTATTGCTTGAAAATAGCCTCCTCAAAGTTTCTCATGGGTGAGAAACAAGGAACTCATTTTAAGATAAAAATCCTTGTGGCCTTAACTGAAAAGTTTAAGACACAAGTAGAGGGGGGAATATATGAACTCTCAACCCGTGAACCTTCTAAAAGTAAAGAGTCGGATCATGAGCCGGCAAAAGAAACATCCGACGATCAATCTCAAGAAACCGGTTCGTCTACTACGAGCGGTTCTGTTCCCTCATACGCGGGCGCGGTCAAAGAACAAATAGATACATCATCTTTTATATATACAACAGAGACAAATCAAGGGAATGAATTAATTTTTAAAGAAGATGATCTTTCCGAGGTATTAGCTCAGACCTATCAAATCGCTTCCGATATGAAGGCTGTTTGGATTGAAGAAATCGGGAGTAGGGGGCTTGTTAGTCTAACTCCTGAAATGTCTCAACGTTTGGAAAGAGCTTTGGAGGATGTGTTTCAAGGATCTTTGGCCGATTGGCAAGCGCATTGTCGAAAGATAGCGTCTTCTCAGTTCCTCATGGGGGAGAAACAAGGAACCAATTACGAAATTCGATTACCCGTTGCCATAACGCAAAAGTTTCAAATTCAACTGGAAGAAGGGCGCTTTGAACTTAAAACCCGAGAAACCAATGCCGATAAAAAGAAAAAGGCAGAATACGAAA
>Ga0210053_1002440_pt1 | contig 15964 bp, 12 predicted proteins | sample CryGeymeta201512_FD_185467 | JGI IMG/M metagenome (GOLD analysis project Ga0210053, IMG submission 185467) | Groundwater microbial communities from Crystal Geyser aquifers in Utah, USA - Crystal Geyser metaG 2015-12 (SPAdes) (version 2) | ecosystem: Environmental > Aquatic > Deep subsurface >... | reverse complement strand
CCCCGCCTGGTCGCTGACCCGCTACTATCAGGATGCCGCCATCCGTGCTGCCTTTGAGAAGATCATCCGCTGCCGCCAGCAGGGCGAACCGGCCCGGGTGCTGCTGACCCTTGCCACCGGTTCAGGCAAGACCATCATCGCCACCAATCTGCTCTGGCGACTTGGGCAGGCCGGGCAACTGCCCAAACCGGCGCTCTTCCTCTGCGACCGCGACGAGCTGCGTGAGCAGGCCTACACCAAGCTCAAGGCCGCCTTCGGCGACAACGTCCGCATCGTCAAAACCCAAAATGGCGACAACGCCGCCGCTAACGCCCGCATCCATATCGCCACCTATCAGACCCTGGGGCTGGATGATCCCGAACCTGTTCGCCCTGAGCCTGTCGAAGGGCAGTCAGGCTTGGGTTGCAATGGACTTCGACAAGCTCAGCCCAAACGGGGAAATAGCAGTTTTGCCAGCTTTCTGTCCGAGCACTACGGCGAGGATGCTTTTAGCGTCATCATCATCGACGAGTGCCACCGCAGCGCTTGGGGCAAGTGGTCCGAGGTGCTGCGGCGCAACCCCAACGCCATTCACATCGGCCTGACCGCCACGCCGCGTCAGTTGCGCGAATCGAAAAAGGCCACCGCCGAGGATCAGGAGATCACCGCCAACAACCACAAATATTTCGGCGAACCGGTTTACGAATACACCCTCATTCAGGCCCAGGAGGACGGCTATCTCGCCGCCTGCGAGATCGTCAAGCGCAAGGCCGACATCGACAAGCGCGTCTTTACCAAAGAGGAGATTCTCAAGGCAGGTGTGAAGGATATCCGCACCGGCAAGCCGCTCACCGAGGCCGACCTGACCAAGGACCAATACACCGGCAAGGATTTCGACGACGAGCTGTTCATCGAACTGCGCACCCCTGCCATGTGCGAGGACCTGTTCCGCCTGCTCTGCGCCAACGGCGGACCTGAGCAGAAGGTGATCATCTTCTGTAGTCGCGAGATTCACGCCGACCGGGTGGCCATGCAGATGAACAACCTCTATGCCCGCTGGTGCAAGGAGCACAACCAGACACCCAAGGACCACTACGCCTTCAAGTGCATGGGCGGCCCCAACAATGGCGCCGACATGATCGAGCCCATGCGCGGCTCCGGCGAGCGTGCCTTCATCGCCTGCACCGTGGATCTGCTGGAGGCGGGCGTCGATATCGAACGCTTGAACGCCGTGGTGTTCTTCCGCTATCTGCAGTCGCCCATCAAGTTCTACCAGATGGTGGGGCGCGGCACCCGCATCCACGAAGAGACGCAAAAATATAAGTTCTGGCTCTATGACTACACCGACGTCACCAACCTGTTCGGCACCGATTTCATCACCAAGCCGCCGCGCCCCGGCGGCGGCAAAGGGGGCGGTGGCGATGATGGCGGCGGGATCATTGTTGATCCCGAACCGCCCAGCGTGGCCGAAATCGGTGGGCATTGGGTAACCGTTAACCCCCAGGGACGCTTTATCCTCGTCAGCCGCGACGGCCGCGACACGCCGATTCCAGTGGACGAGTACCGGCGCGAGGTGATCCAGCGGGTGGTCTCCGAGGCCCGCAACCTCGACGAATTCCGCCGGCTCTGGATCGAGACCCAGAAGCGCCGCGGCCTGATCAATCACCTGCTGGGCGACAATTTCAGCCCCGAGGTGATCCGCGAGATCGACCAGATGGCCGACTTCGACCTCTACGACTTCTTCGGCCACCACGGCTACAAGGCACGGGCGCTCAAACGCACCGAACGTGGCAATCTCTATATCTCCGTCAATGCGGGCTGGTTCGGCGGCATGGACGGCAAAGCCGCCGTCGTGCTCAAGGGCCTCGGCCACCAGTTCAGCCAGGGCGGCACCGAGGCCCTGGAAACCCCGGCCCTGTGGGAGGTGCCGGAGATCAAGATCGCCGGTGGGCTGGCGGCGCTGAAAAAGATCGGCCAGCCGGTGGCGGTGATGCACGAGGCGAAGGGGAGGTTGTTCGGGGTATGAGCCAGCTTGAAACAGTGACTTTTGAGGAAGCTTTTGTCTCGATTCCTGTGGGAAAACTCAAGATTAAAGAATCTGAGTACAACCCAGCCGGTTCTATTTGTGTGGTTGACCAAGGGCAAAATTTAGTTTCTGGAATGACAACCCGCACTGACCTGCAACGTGAAGATGGTCCTTATATCGTGTTTGGCGACCATACCCGAGTTATCAAATATATTGATTTCCCGTTCGTTGTTGGTGCGGACGGAGTGCGGCTCTACAAGGCGTCTGGAAAATACGATCCAGAGTTTCTGTACCTCTTTCTGAAAAGCTCAAAACTGCCGGAAGACGGGTATGGCAGACATTCGAAACACCTGAAAGAGTTGCTTGTTCCTGAAATCAGAAAAGAAAAACAACGCCAAATCGCCGCCCGCCTGAAGGCCCAACTGGCCGAGGTGGACAAGGCCCGCCAGGCGGCGGAGGCGCAGTTGCGGGAAACGACGAAGCTGGCTGATGCCATCGTCTTTGACAGCATTCGTCGCGGCAAGACCTCCAGGCGCAGCCTTGGCGAGGTGCTGGAAGAGATCAAGCAAGGCATCGGCGAAAACTGGGCCAATTATCCGGTATTGGGTGCCACCCGGGGCGGTCTGGCCCCGGCCAAGGAACCGCCCGGCAAGAAACCGGAACGCTACAAGCCGGTTTTCCCCGGCACCGTCTTCTACAACCCCATGCGTATCCTGATCGGCTCCATCGCTCTGGTGGATGACGACGACACCCCCGGCATCACCAGCCCGGATTACGTCGCACTTCAAGGCAAAAGGGGCGTGGTCGATTCCCGCTGGTTCTACTATTGGTTGCGTTCGCCGCTCGGCGAACAATGCATTCTATCCCTCGCCCGTGGCGCGGTGCGCGAGCGTATGCTGTTCAACCGCCTGGCCGACGGTGAAATAGAACTCCCCGATTTCACCATCCAGCAAAAGGCATCCTCAGCATTGGCCGCTCTCAGGCCGATGCGCCAAGCTATCGAAGCCAAAATCAACGATATTAACCTCCTGCCCCAGAAAATTTTGGCGCAGGCCTTCGAGATGTAACCATGGCCAAGAACACAACCAATTTGCAGGATCAACCCGTCTCACTGACGCAACCACCGGCAGGGTATGCCGAGTGGCTGGGCGAGTTAAAAGAACGTATCCACAACGCCCAGCAGCGGGCGACGCTGGCGGTCAACCGCGAATTGGTGTTGCTCTACTGGCAGATCGGCTGCGATATCCTTGCGCGGCAGGCAAGCCAGGGCTGGGGCGCCAAGGTGATCGACCGGCTGGCCCACGACCTGCGCAACGCCTTCCCGGAGATGACAGGTTTTTCTCCGCGCAATCTCAAATACATGCGCGCCGTGGCCGAGGCTTGGCCCGAGCCTGAATTTGTGCAGCAGGCTGCTGCACAATTGCCGTGGGGGCATAAACTGGTGCTGCTGCCCCGCCTGAAACAACCGGAACAGCGTCTGGCCAAAAAAATCACTACACCCGTTCGGGCTGAGCTTGTCGAAGCCCTGCGCATTTCAATTCGGAGTGCCCTTCGACAAGCTCAGGGCGAACGGAAGAATTTAGCTCAGGGCGAACGGAAGAATTTAGCTCAATTCAAACGGGAACCAGGTGTTCAACCCGATCAGATAATGTGCGCTCATTCGGTTCGGTTCAGCCATGTTAGCCCAAAAAGGTCGGTTCGTGCATGAAACCGTTTTGGGTTTACATCCTTCGCTGCCGAGATGGAAGCTACTACACCGGACATACGGACGACCTTGAACGTCGTCTGGCACAGCACGAGTCCGGAGAAATTCCAAGTTGCTTCACCTTCACGCGTCGACCGTTGAAACTTGTCTTTTCCCAATCCTTTACAACTCGTGAAGAGGCGCTCGCTGCTGAGCGGCAAATCAAGGGCTGGAGCCGAAAAAAGAAGGAGGCGATGATGCTGGGAGATTGGGCTGAGGTTTCCCGGCTGGCTCGGTCATCTACGAATCAAACGGCCCTTCGACAAGCTCAGGGCGAACGGATTAAAAAAAGCTCAGGGCGAACGGATTTAAAAAAGATCAGGGCGAACGGATTAAAAAAAGATCAGGGCGAACGGATTAAAAAGAAGGAGCAGTGCGAACGGACTGAATGAATGGTTTAGCCGTTTGTCTCCCTAAACCACCCCGTTCACGATGAGCTTGTCGAACCGTAAACACAGAACAGATTGAACGTACAAGAAACAAATCAAGGAATTGAGAGAGTGGCACGAAAAACAACCAGAAAAAAACAGCCCAAAACCATCGCCTCCACCCAGTCGCTCTCAAGCTTTGTCAAATCGATCTGCGACATCATGCGCCGCTCCAACTGCGCCAGTGCGTTGCAATACGTGCCGGAGCTGACCTGGATTCTGTTCCTGCGCATTCTCGACGCCCAGGAGGAGAAGGCCAAGGGCGAATCGGAGGCCGTGGGGGCAATCTTCACCCCAGCGCTGGCCAGCCCCTACCGCTGGCAGGACTGGGCCGCTCCCCATTCCGAAAAAGCGGATCATCCCAAGACCGGCGACGGCAAGCCCTATGGCTGGAAGCGGCAGGAGCTGTTCGCCGCAGGCGACGGCAAATTGTTCGACTTCATCATCAAGGAGCTGCTGCCCCATCTGCACGGTCTGGACATCGACGCCCGCACCGGGCTGCCCAACCCTTCGGCCTCACGTAAGCAGCGCATCATCGGCCGCATCATGACGGCGGTGGAGCGGGTGCGGGTGGATTCCGAAACCAACCTGCGCGACATCCTCGACAAGGTCCACGAGATCAATATCGATCACGTGGAGGATACCCACTTCTTCACCCTGTCGCAGGTGTACGAAGATTTGCTGCTCAAGATGGGCGAGAAAAACTCGGACGGCGGCCAGTTCTTCACCCCGCGCGAAGTGATCCGCGCCATGGTGCATACGGTCGATCCCAAACCGGGCAAGACCATCTACGACCCCGGCTGCGGCACCGGCGGCTTTCTGGCCATCGCCTACGAGCATATAAGTCGCAAGCTGGGGAACAGTCCAGTTGCAACCGATATCGACACCTTGAAGCATGACACCTTTTTCGGCCGCGAGAAGGAAAACCTGGTCTTCCCCATCGCCCTGGCCAATCTGGTGCTGCACGGCATCGACCAGCCCAACCTCTGGCACGGCAACACCCTGACCGGCCGCGCCACTTACGCGGCGCTCTTTGAGCAGGCCCCGAAATTCTTCGACTACATCCTCACCAACCCGCCTTTCGGCGGCAAGGAGGGGAAGGACGCTCAGAAGCATTTCGCCTTCGAAACCAGCTCCACCCAGGTGCTGTTCGTGCAGGACATCTTCAGCGAACTGGCCCTGAATGGCACCTGCGCCATCGTCCTTGATGAGGGGCTGTTGTTCCGCACCAACGAGAGCGCCTTTGTTGAAACCAAGCGCAAACTGGTGGACGAGTGCGACCTGTGGGCCACAGTCAGCCTGCCCGGCGGGGTCTTCTCCACCGCCGGGGCCGGGGTGAAAACCAACCTGCTGTTCTTCACCAAGGGGCGCAAGTCCGAAAAGATCTGGTACTATGACCTCTCTAGCGTCAAGGTCGGCAAAAAAACACCGCTGACCTTGGCCCATTTCGGTTTCGACAAGGATGGTTCGGTGCTGGCCGAGGCCCAGCTACCGGCCATCCTCGTTACCGACTGGAAAGAGGACGAAGCGAACGCGGCCAAGTCCTTTCCGAGTTACGCCAGCCTGTTGCCAAGGCGCGGCACATTGCAAGGCGAAAGCCGCTACTCCTGAACCGTCGATTTTATCGCCCGCCGCGCCAGGGCGAGGGAAGAGATGCAGCCCCTGCTGGATGAAGCGGCCGCCATCAAGGCGGAGGTGGTGGACCTGAAGGAACAGCTCAAGCGGCTGAAGAAAGAGAAGGCCGACAAAGCAGGGCTGAATGCGGTGGATGGTTAGATCCGTGAAAAGGAAAAGGCCGCCAGGGATCTGGAGACCAAGGCCGCCGACATCGCCGCCGCCGTGTTTGACCTGAAAGCGGTCAACCCCAATGCCGTCACCAAGGTGGATGACCGCACCCCGCAGCAGATCATCGGCAACATCGAGCAGCAGGGCCGGATTGTCTCCGAGGCGCTGGGCAGGCTGGCAAAGCTGTTGGCTTCAGAGTGAGCTGGATATGAACGTGATTTTGCCTAAAGGCGTTATCGGTAAGCACAAAAGTGCCGGGCACCGTGGACGGCATGGCACTAAAGACAGGAAGGAAGCATTATGCTGAAACACTTACGAATACAAAACTTCAAGGGCTGGAAGGATACCGGCACCATTCGCATGGCTCCCATCTCCCTGTTTTTTGGTGCTAACAGCTCGGGGAAATCCAGTATTGGCCAGTTTCTGATGATGTTGAAGCAGACCGTGGAGTCACCGGACAGAAAGGCGGTTTTCTACCCGGGCGGCAAGAACTCGGCGGTTCAGCTTGGATCCTATCAGGAGATGGTCTTTCACCGCGATCCGGAAAACAAGATCACCTTTGACTATCGGTGGTCGTTGCCGGAAATACTGAAGTTCAAAGACCCGGTGACCGGCCAGACCTTTTCCGGAGATAACCTCTCTTTTCATGCCGAGGTCGGTTTAGGGGATAAGGACCAGCACACTCTGGTGCTTGATCAACTGAAATACGAACTTCTTGAAGAAGATGAATCCAGACTGTCCATCGGCATGGAGCGGAAATCAGATTCCAAATCCGACTACAAAGTCGATGCGACCAATTACACGCTGAAACGCAAGCAGGGGCGGGTCTGGTATCCCGGCGCACCGGTCCGGTTTTACGGTTTTCCTGATGAGGTGGTTGCTTATCACCAGAACGCGGATTTCGTTCAGGCATTGAATCTGCGTCATGAAAAGCTGTACCGATCACTCTGTTACCTTGGCCCTCTGCGCACCAAGGCGGAGCGTCTGTATTCATGGACCGGCATGGAGCCTGAAAGTGTCGGCTATGCGGGGGAAAATACCGTCGCGGCGATTCTCGCGGCGCGAAATCGGAAAATCAGCCTGGGTTACAAACGGCCAGCCAAACCATTTGAGGAGATCATTGCCCTCAAGCTCAAGGAAATGGGCCTGATCGAGGAATTCAAGGTCAACCCGATATCGGAGCAGCGGCAGGAGTACGAGGTCAAGATCCGCACCAAGGGATCAAGGGACTGGGTCGATCTCCCTGACGTCGGTTTTGGCATATCGCAGGTGCTGCCGGTTCTGGTGCAGTGCTTCTATGCGCCTGCCGGGTCGATCATTCTTATGGAACAGCCGGAGATTCACCTGCACCCGAATGCGCAATCGGCGCTGGCCGATGTAATGATCGATGTTATCAACTCTCGGGAAAACGGTGCAGACAGGGATATCCAGCTGGTTATCGAAACCCACTCGGAACATTTCCTGCGTCGTCTGCAGCGCCGTATCGCCGAAGATGCCGTCCCGCAGGGAAAAGTATCGGCCTATTTCGCCAATATCGCCAAAACGCCCGCGACCCTGGAGCCGTTGCAAATCGATATCTTCGGCAACATCCAGAATTGGCCGGAGAACTTCTTCGGTGATGAAATGGGCGACATCACCGAGCAAGCCAAGGCTGCCATGAAGAAGAGGATGCAGAAAACCGAAAAGCCGGAGGGCTCCGAATGAGCCTGCCAAAGAAATGCCTGGTGGATACCAATGTGCCGAAGACGGCCAATCTCGCCACCCAGCCGGACTCGGGCTCTGATGTATCCGATGCCTGCGTGCTGGCCTGCGTCGAGGCGGTTGAGCATGTCATCAACAAGCGTGGCCTGATTATCGATACGAGGGATGAAATCTTCAACGAGTACCGGCAACAGCTCTCCATGAAGGGACAACCTGGTATTGGCGATGCTTTCATGAAATGGGTGAACGATCATCGTCATAATCCCGAATATTGCGACAGAGTGACCATCACCAAAACCGGCGATTCATACAATGAGTTTCCCATGCATGACGGACTGGATGATTTCGATAAGTCAGACCGCAAGTTTGTCGCAGCAGCCAATGCCCACGTGGAGAAGCCGCCGATATTGCAGGCCACCGACAGCAAGTGGTGGGGATGGAAGGATGCCCTGTCTGAGGTTGGGATTACCGTTCAGTTCCTTTGCCCGAAATACGTCGAAGCTAAATATGCCGAGAAGATGGGGACGTGAAAGAGGACTTTTTCAAATTTCCCTCGACCCCTCATCTGGCGACCATGCCGGGGGTTGATATCAGGGGCGATAAGGTTCTGACGGAATCAGAACGTAATGCATTCCTGACGCATAAGGTGACGGTAGAAGAAAAAGTGGACGGCGCAAACCTGGGGCTCTCGTTTGATGCGAATGGGAATATCCGCGCCCAGAACAGGGGGGCTTATTTGCATCTGCCCGGCTCGGGACAGTGGAAAAAACTCGGTGAATGGTTGGCGCTCCACACCGATACGCTGTTCGAGCATCTCTCTGATCGGTACATCCTGTTTGGCGAATGGTGTTATGCCCAGCATTCGATTTTTTATGATCGTTTGCCCGACTGGTTTCTTGCCTTTGATATTTATGACCGAGAGGCAGGTCGCTTTCTGAACAAGGCGCGCCGGGATCGGCTATTAGGTGAGATGCATATCTTCAAGGTGCCAGACATTGCACGCGGGCGGTTTACCTATTCCGAGATTCAAAAACTCTTATCGCAATCAAAGCTGACCAATCAGCCTGCTGAAGGGATTTATCTGCGAATTGATCACGGTGCCTGGCTTGAACAACGGGCCAAACTTGTTCGCCCCGCATTTATCCAGGCGGTCGAGCAGCACTGGTCGCGTTCCGCCATCAGGCCGAATCGGCTAACACATGGTGTTCCATGAAAAAATCGATCAAGAAAAAACCGACCTGGACCGATCTCAAGCTCCAGCTTACCGACCTCGACCGTCCGGCGCTGTTGGCCCTGATTCAGGATCTGTACGCCGCCAGCAAGAGCAATCAGGCTTTTCTCCATGCCCGCTTCGCTCTGGGTGAGGATGTGCTCGAACCGTACAAGACAACCATCGACCGCTGGATTTGTCCGGATGTGATGCGCAATCAGGATATCTCAGTTGCCAAGGCCAAGAAGGCGATCTCCGATTACAAGAAAGCCATCGGGCGTCCGGAAGGGCTGGCGGAACTGACGGTGTTCTATTGCGAATCCTGCATGAACCTGCTCGGTTTCTGTGGCATGGATGATGAGGGCTATTTCAACGCATTGGTGCGCATGTTCGAGCAGGCGCTAAAGGCAATTGCGGCGCTTGAGCAAGCCAGCAGGAAGACTTTGTTGAGCGGCTTGAACCTGTCCGGAGTGAAGGCCACAACTGGGGCTGGGACGTTGGTGATGACATGGACGATCTGATGGCGGAGTATGGATTTGCCGAAGAGTGACAAGCGCCTGAATGAACAAGATGAATTGTGTCAACTGCGCGAGGAGAACGCCCGCCTCAAGGAATTGCTGACCCAACACGGTATCGCTTGGGAAGAATCGTCCATCCCAGAACCCGGCCCCGTCACAACCGAACCTGTGCCAGCCCCAACCCATTTCACGACCGACGACAAAATTGCCCTGTTCCGCCGCCTTTTCCGGGGGCGGGAGGATGTCTATCCGCAGCGCTGGGAGTCGGCCAAGGGCACATCCGGCTATTCACCGGCCTGCGGCAATAAATGGGAGTCGGGTACTTGTGACATGCGTCGGATCAAATGTGCCGACTGCCGTCACCGTCTGCTGCTGCCGGTGACCGACCGGGTGATCTACGGCCATTTGGCCGGGAAGCAGACCATCGGTGTCTATCCGCTTTTGACAGATGACAGCTGCCACTTTCTGGCAGCTGACTTCGATGAGGCCGACTGGCGGGAGGATGCCCAGGCTTTCATGCAATCCTGCAGGGAACTCGGTATCGCGGCGGCGCTGGAGATTTCTCGCTCGGGCAATGGCGCTCACGTCTGGATCTTTTTTGCCGAGCCGGTTCCGGCCCGCGAGGCACGGCAACTCGGGGCCGCACTCATCAGCCACACCTGCGACCGCACCCGGCAATTGTCTCTGGTCAGCTACGACCGCCTGTTTCCTAACCAGGACACTATGCCCAAGGGCGGCTTCGGCAACCTGATCGCGCTGCCCCTGCAGAAACAGCCGAGGGGATCAGGGCGCAGTGTCTTCGTTGATGAACAGCTGCAACCTTATCCCGATCAGTGGGCTTTTCTGGCTTCCATCCGTCCCCTGTCCCGGCGGGACCTGGAGGATGCCATTTTGCGGGCCAGCGGCGGCCGTCATCCTCTGGACGTGGCCTTTGCCAGCGAGGAAGAAGACAGCAAGCCTTGGCAGCGACCAGCACCTGTTCTCGCAAGAATTACTGGTCCGCTGCCGGAATCGTTGATCTTGGTGCTGGCCAACCAGATTTTCATCGCCAAGTGCGATCTGCCCCAGTCCCTGGCCAACCGCCTGATCCGACTCGCCGCCTTCCAGAATCCGGAATTTTATAAGGCCCAGGCCATGCGTCGGTCGGTGTGGAAAATACCGCCTATCATCGGCTGTGCCGAGAATTTCTCCCAGCATATTGGCCTGCCGCGAGGCTGTCTTGGTGCGGTGCTCGACCTGCTCCAGGCGAACGACATCCGCCCGGAGCTGCAGGACGAACGTTTGGATGGACGGAGAGTCGCTACAAAATCCACCGGCACCTTGCGCAAGGATCAGAAAGCAGCGGTGCGGGAAATGCTCAAACATGAGGTCGGCGTGCTCTGCGCCCCGACCGCCTTCGGCAAGACGGTTACTGCTGCCGCTTTGATCGCCCGGCGCAAAGTGAGCACACTGGTGCTGGTGCATCGCACCGAACTGCTGCGCCAGTGGCAGGAACGATTGACCGGATTTCTTGAGCTCCCGAAAGGAAGCTTGGGTGTCATTGGCGGCGGCAAGAAGAAACCGTCCGGTAAGATCGACATCGCCGTCATGCAGTCACTGTCGCGACGGAAAGATCTGGGCGAACTGCTCGACCAGTACGGCCAGATCATCATCGACGAATGCCATCACCTGTCGGCCTTTTCCTTCGAGGCAATCCTCAAGCAGGCCAAGGCGAAATTCGTGGTGGGCCTGACCGCCACCCCGATACGCCGCGACGGGCATCAGCCGATCATCTTCATGCAGTGCGGGCCGATACGCCACAGCGCCGCCAGACCGGAAACCGCCCCGACGCAACTGGAGGTCTGGTCGAAGGTGCTACCCGCGCCGGAGATCCCAACGGATTCACCGATCCAGGAAGTGTTTCGCATCCTCGCAGGCGATGCGACCCGCAACCAGCGCGTCGCCGGGGATGTGCTGGCCGCCTACCGCGAAGGGCGCAAGGTGTTGGTGCTTACCGAGCGAACGGATCATCTGCCGCTGTTGCGGGAAGCTCTGACGGGTGAGGTCGAAAACTGCTTCGTGTTGCATGGCCGTTTATCGAAGAAACAGCGAATGGCGGTGTTCGCCGAGCTGGAGGCGTTGGACGAGTCGGCACCAAGGGCGTTACTCGCTACCGGCCGTTTGATTGGCGAAGGCTTCGACCATCCGCCGCTCGACACTCTGGTGTTGGCGATGCCGATTTCCTGGAAGGGGACACTCCAGCAATACGCTGGACGCCTGCATCGCGAACACGCCGACAAGCAGGATGTGCGCATTTACGACTATGCCGAGACCGATCATCCCCAACTCAACCGCATGTGGGATAAACGCCAGCGCGGCTATAGGGCCATGGGATACGAGATCAAACCGATGGAGACTGATATTTTGGGAATGGGCCAGAACCTAAAATAAGGCGAACCACTATTTTAAGTTCGCGTCTCCATCTCCAGCCGAAATCGCCAGACCGAAACTGCCTGGATGGTGCCGAAGCCCACGGGGATGGTTTCATCGGTGCGCCAGGTGACGAGAATCTCTCCGCCACCGCCAGTTCGACTATGTCTTTGGAGAGGGAGCGGACGAAGAAGAAGATTATAGCGTCTTGCTCCAGTAGCGGATGAACACCGCCACTTCGGCCTTGTCGATCTCACCCCGGGCGACCGATAGCACCATCTCGGCAAAGTCATCTTCCGGCGCATCGAAAACGTGGTTGTTCAGGAGCAGAAACACCAGCGCCGCTACCGCGCCGACGCGTTTGTTGCCGTCAACAAAGGGGTGGTTCTTGACCAGGTGAAAGAGATAGGCGGCAGCCATTTCAAAAACATCGGTGTGCCAGGTCGACGCACCCCCCATATCGGGCCATGGGGTATCGTATTTGCTAGAAGGCAGGCAGATGTCCACTGGACATTTCAGCAAACATGGAGGATAAAGCCCCCGGCATTGACGCCGGGGGCTGTGGGTTGGTCTTTATGATTTTACAGACCGAGTTTTTTGAAGAAGTCGTTGCCCTTGTCATCGACCAGGATGAAGGCCGGGAAGTTTTCGACTTCGATTTTCCACACGGCTTCCATGCCGAGTTCGGGGAAATCGATACATTCGACTTTCTTGATATTTTCTTCAGCCAGAATTGCCGCAGGCCCGCCGATGGAGCCAAGGTAAAAACCACCGAACTTTTTACAGGCATCGGTGACTTGCTGGCTGCGGTTGCCTTTGGCGATCATGACCATGGAACCCCCGTTTTCCTGCAACAGGCCAACATAGCTGTCCATGCGTCCGGCGGTGGTTGGGCCGAAGGATCCCGAGGCTTTACCTGCCGGAGTTTTGGCCGGACCGGCGTAATAAATGGGGTGTTTTTTCAGATAGTCGGGCAGGGGCTTGCCGCTGTCGAGAATTTCTTTGAACTTGGAATGGGCAATGTCGCGTCCCACGACGATGGTGCCATTGAGCAGCAGCGGAGCGCCGACTTCGAGTTTGGTCAATTCGGCCAGAATGGCGGTCATGGGCTGATTTAAATTAATTTTGGTGCCGTGCTCATGTTTGGCCATGCGATATTCTTCGGGCAGCAGACGACCCGGATCACGATCCATCGCTTCAACAAACAGACCGTCTTTGGTGATTTTTGCTTTGATATTGCGATCGGCCGAGCAGGAAACCGCCATGCCGACGGGGCAGGAGGCACCGTGACGCGGCAGGCGGATAACGCGTACATCGTGGGCAAAATATTTACCCCCGAATTGGGCGCCAATGCCCAGTTCCTGGGCGGCTTTTAAGAGCCGTTCTTCCAGTTCCACATCACGGAAGGCCTGACCATGGTCATTACCGCTGGTGGGTAAGCCGTCGAGTTCTTTGGCGGTGGCGAGCTTGACGGTTTTCATGGTCGCATCAGCCGAGGTTCCACCGATGACAAAGGCAATGTGGTAGGGCGGGCAGGCCGCGGTGCCGAGAGTTTTCATTTTGGCTACCAGAAAATCGTAAAGTTTTTCAGGCGTGAGGAGCGCCTTGGTTTCCTGATAAAGCATGGTCTTATTGGCCGAACCGCCGCCTTTGGCGATGAATAAAAATTTGTAGGCATCGCCAGGGGTTGCGTAAAGATCAATCTGGGCCGGCAGGTTGGTGCCGGTATTTTTTTCTTTGTACATATCCTGGGCGACAGTTTGGCTGTAACGCAGGTTTTCTTCGGTGTAGGTTTTGAAAATTCCCCGGGCGAGATATTCTTCGTCATTGACGCCGGTCCACACCTGTTGACCCTTTTTGGCGACAATGGTTGCTGTGCCCGTATCCTGACAGGTGGGCAGCTCGAACTGAGCGGCAATCATGGCATTGCGCAGGAAGGCCAAGGCCACGCCCTTGTCGTTCATGGACGCATCGGGATCGGCCAGAATTTTGGCGACCTGCTCATTGTGGGCGGGGCGCAGCAAAAAAGAGACATCTTTCATGGCGGTGTTGGCGAGGACGCTGAGGGCTTCGGGCTCAATTTTGAGAAGCGGCTGACCGGCAAAGTTTTCGGTGCTGACGTACTTTTCTGAGCCTTCAATTTTGTAATATTTGGTCTGGTCTGAGGCGAGGGGGAAGGGCTCCTGATAAACAAAGTTAGGCATGATCTCACTCCTTGTCAGTGACGAATGATCTGGGACATAGTCCTCGGATGCAGATAGGGCGGATTATCGCGTACCGGGGGCCGACAATAAGCATAAATGCTGCGCATTATAATGGCATTGTGGCCGCTTGTCGAGGGCTGGTTTTTGCGGGAAACATTGGCGGGTAAGTCCTCTTTTTATGGCCTTTTCTCCTTGCCCTGAAAAGGCTTTTCGGGTATAAGTTCAACGCCTGAGAGGGGCGGTCTAAGGTTATTTCGTGCGGGTTTGCCTGTTAGCCAGTGGAAGTCGTGGTAATGCGACATTGATCGAAGCCGATGGTTGTCGTGTGCTCATCGATGCCGGTCTTTCAGCGCGTGAAATCAACCGGCGTCTGGGGGAAATCGGTTTGTGCGCCGATGATCTTGATGCACTCTTGATTACGCACGAGCACCGTGATCATGTCGGCGGAATCGGCCCCCTGGCACGTCGCCATCATCTGCCGGTGTATATCGTCCCGCAAACGGCGGCGGCTATTCCTCAGTTAGGAAAAATTGCCGCCTTGCATCATTTTAAGCCTGGGGATCGTTTCCCCCTTGGGCCCCTTGAAATTTCAAGTTTTTCCATAACGCATGATGCCACCGACCCGGTGGGGTTTGTGATAAGTTCCAGCGAGGGTCGGGTTGGTTATGCCACGGATCTGGGCATTGCCACCCGCCTGGTGGCCGATCAGCTCAAGGGGGTTCGTGTGCTGGTATTGGAAAGCAATCACGATGAACAGATGCTGCTTGATGGTCCCTATCCATGGCCCTTGAAGCAGCGCATCCAGGGACGACACGGTCACCTGTCAAATCGCGCAGCGGCCGAACTTCTACGGCAGCTGGCCTGGGATGGTCTTGAAGCCGTGTTTCTGGCCCATCTGAGTGAAGAAAATAATCATCCGCATCTGGCTGGCCAGGTGATGGCTCATTGCCTTGGGCAACTGGGGCATTGTCGGCCACAAATTTTTCTGGGGCAGCAGGCACAGATCAGTCCCTGTTTTTTCGCCCCTGCATCTGTCAAGGAGTTCTCCCTGTTATGATTGAACGTTATACACGCCCGGCCATGGCCGACATCTGGGCGGCTGAGAATAAATTCAAAATCTGGCTTGAAATTGAAACCCTGGCCTGTGAGCGTCAGGCCGAGCTGGGAGTCATTCCGAGCGAAGCGGTGAAAGTCATTCGCGAAAAGGGCAATTTTGATAGTGCACGTATCGACGAAATTGAAGCTGAAGTCAAACATGATGTCATTGCGTTTCTGACTAGCGTCGCTGAACATGTCGGCCCGGAGGCGCGTTTTATTCATCAGGGTATGACCTCGTCCGATGTCCTTGATACCTGTCTGAGTGTCCAGCTGGTTCAAGCCGCCGATGAGCTGCTCGCCGATGTCGAAATGGTACTCGAAGCCATCAAAGTTCGGGCCTTTGAGCACAAGGATACGGTCTGTATCGGGCGTTCCCATGGCATTCATGCTGAGCCGGTAACCTTTGGTCTGAAGCTGGCGGGCTGGTATGCCGAAATGCACCGTAACCGGCGGCGCTTGAAAGCGGCGCGTGAATCAATTGCCACCGGTGCCATTTCCGGCGCTGTGGGCACTTTTGCCAACATTGACCCCAGTGTCGAAGAGTATGTGTGCGCCAAGCTGGGACTGAAGCCCGAACCGGTTTCAACCCAGGTGATTCCCCGTGACCGTCATGCCGAACTCTTCTGTGTGCTGGCAATTATTGCGTCGTCCATGGAGCGTATTGCGGTGGAGATTCGACATCTGCAGCGCACCGAAGTTCTGGAAGTGGAAGAATTCTTCAGTAAAGGCCAAAAGGGTTCGAGCGCCATGCCCCACAAGCGCAACCCGATTCTGTCGGAAAATCTCACCGGTCAGGCGCGTTACATTCGCGCCCAGTGCCTGCCGGCGCTGGAAAATGTCGCTCTGTGGCACGAACGGGATA
>Ga0210053_1002426_pt1 | contig 16017 bp, 15 predicted proteins | sample CryGeymeta201512_FD_185467 | JGI IMG/M metagenome (GOLD analysis project Ga0210053, IMG submission 185467) | Groundwater microbial communities from Crystal Geyser aquifers in Utah, USA - Crystal Geyser metaG 2015-12 (SPAdes) (version 2) | ecosystem: Environmental > Aquatic > Deep subsurface >... | reverse complement strand
GCAGATGCAGTGAAATTTCAAACTTTCAAAGCAGACAAGTTGGTGAGTCGTAGTGCGCAAAAAGCCGAATACCAAAAGCAGACCACTTCAAAAGACGAGTCGCAATATGACATGATCAAAAAGCTGGAGCTGGATGAGCATGCCCACCGTGAACTCATTCGATGCTGCAATGAAAAACAGATCATGTTTCTCTCAACCCCGTTCGACCATGACAGCATTGAGTTATTGAATGATCTTGGGATGCCGATCTTCAAAATACCCAGCGGTGAAATCACCAATCTACCGTATCTGCGGCACGTGGGGCGTCTGGGCAAAGAGGTGATTCTTTCGACGGGGATGTCTGACCTGAGTGAGATTGAAGATGCATTGGATGTGTTAAGGCAGGCGGGTGTACCAAAAGACAGGATAACAGTACTACATGCCACAACCGAGTATCCGTGTCCCATAGATGAAGTCAATCTACACGCCATGCAGACGATTCAGAACGCATTCAACGTCAAGGTCGGATATTCCGACCATACGCTAGGCATTGAGGTGCCGATAGCAGCGGTTGCGATGGGGGCGTGTGTGATCGAGAAGCACTTTACGCTTGATCGCAACATGGACGGGCCGGATCATAAAGCCAGCCTGGAGCCACAAGAGCTTAAGGCGATGGTCACCGCTATTCGCCGCGTGTCTCAGGCAATGGGCGATGGCATCAAGAAGCACAGCAAGAGCGAAACAAAGAATATCGCCATTGCCAGAAAAAGCATCGTGGCGGCCAGACAAATAAAAGCCGGCGAGATATTTAGTGAAGACAACATCACCATCAAGCGTCCCGGGAATGGCATCAACCCGATGCGGTGGGATGAAGTTCTGGGGCAAGTGGCACAAAAGGGCTATGAAAAGGATGACTTGATATGAGGAAGATATGTGTCGTTACTGGCACACGTGCCGATTACGGGCTTCTTTATTGGCTGATGAAAGAGATTCAAGCCGATGCCGATATGGAGCTTCAACTTATCGTGACGGGAATGCATCTTTCCCCCGAATTTGGGCTGACATACAAAGAGATTGAAAAAGAGTTCACGATTAATAAAAAGATCGAGATGCTCCTGTCTTCAGATACGCCGGTAGGAATATCCAAGTCGATGGGTTTAGCGCAGATATCGTTTGCTGAAGCTTATGCCGAGCTGTGTCCGGACATCATCGTCGTGCTGGGTGATAGATTCGAAATTTTCAGTGCAGCAACCGCAGCCATGATTGCACGGATTCCCATCGCTCACATTCATGGTGGCGAGACAACCGAGGGTGCATTCGATGAGGCGATCAGACACTCGATTACTAAAATGAGTCATCTGCATTTTGTGGCTACCGAAACGTACCGGCAGCGCGTTATACAACTCGGGGAAGACCCTGAAAAAGTATTCAATTTTGGTGCATCAGGGATAGACAACATCCAAAATATTCAATTGCTTGCGAAAGACGATTTAGAGAAAGAAATCAAATTTGAATTTGGCAAGAAAAATCTCTTGGTAACTTTTCATCCAGTAACTCTGGAAGAGACCACAGCGGGGGAGCAGTTTCAGCAACTGTTGCACGCATTGGATGAGCTCAATGAAACCCGAATTTTGTTCACCAAGGCCAATGCCGATACCGATGGAAGAGTGATCAACTCGATGATTGACGAATATGTTGCTTCCAATCTTGGCAAGACGGTCTCTTATGCATCGTTAGGACAGTTGCGATACCTATCGTCGCTTCAGTATGTTGATGCTGTGGTTGGTAACAGTTCAAGCGGGCTGATCGAAGCACCATCGTTCAGGATAGGAACGATCAATATCGGTGATCGCCAAAAAGGTCGAATCAAAGCAGCGAGTGTGATCGACTGTGTACCCGATGCAAATGACATTACTAAAGCTATACGACAACTTTACTCCCCGGAATTTCAACAATGCCTCGGCAATATCAAGAATCCCTATGGCGAGGGCGGCTCGTCCAAAAAGATCGCAGCAATACTGCGCACGCATTCTTTGAAGCAGCTCCTGAAAAAAAAGTTCAATGATCTACCTGGGTCTTCAACAGTATGAAAAATTACCAACAGATACTTCTTTCACCACGGGCAACGATACGTAAAGCTCTAGAAATCATCGACAGTGGTTCGATGAAGATCGCACTGGTGGCTGATGAAAATGAAAAGCTGCTGGGAACGCTGACCGATGGCGATATACGCAGAACCATACTCAACGGGAGTGGTCTTGATGATTCGATAGAGACTATTTACAACCGCACGCCGACGACGTGCGGAGTTAACGATTCGAAGGAAAAGATACTTCAACTTGCCGTTGCTCGTAAACTGTACCAGATTCCGGTTGTTGATGATGAAGGGAGAATCGTTGGCATTACCGAGGTGGATGAGTTGCTTAAACCCGCTCATCGTACGAACAAGGTTGTCATCATGGCAGGAGGATTGGGCACGCGGTTGAGTCCGCTGACGGATACCACGCCTAAACCCATGCTCCATGTGGGAAACAAACCCATTCTGGAAACGATCATTGAGAATTTTTCCAAGTATGGCTACACCGATATTATTCTCAGCGTCAGCTATAAGTCGCACGTCATCGAGGAGCATTTTGGCGATGGAGCGGCTTTTGGCGTCAAAATCGAATACGTGCATGAGTCCAAGCGGATGGGTACGGCAGGGGCGTTGAGCCTTGTACGTGGTCGCCTAACGGAACCCTTCTTCGTGATGAACGGTGACTTGCTGACCAATATCAATTTTGAGCATATGCATGACTATCACCTTTCGCACCATGCGGTTGCTACGATGGCAGTGCGTGAATACGACTTTCAGGTGCCTTATGGCGTTGTGAATGTACAAGATGGAAAAATTGCATCCATCGAAGAAAAACCCATCCATAAGTTTTTTATCAGCGCCGGCATATATATATTTTCGCCACAGGCCCTGGCGCACATCCCTGATGATGAGCTATTTGATATGCCCACACTTTTTGAAAAAATAATTGCAAAGGGAAATAAAGCCGCGTCGTTCCCTATCATTGAGTACTGGCTGGATATCGGAAGAATGAGTGATTATGAAAGAGCAAATAATGAATACGGTGGAGTATTTAGCTGATGCATCAAGGTAAAACTTTTCTTGCCATCATTCCGGCCCGCGGTGGCAGCAAAGGGTTGCCGGAAAAAAACATCAAGGAGCTTTGCGGCAAGCCCCTTATTGTGTGGAGTATTAAGGCCGGCCTTGAGAGCAAGCACGTTGATGAAGTGATGGTTACGACCGATAGCGAGGAAATCGCAAGCATTGCACGTGAATCCGGCGCATCAGTTCCTTTCTTGAGGCCAGATGAATTGGCAAGCGATACAGCAACGTCTTTTGATGCGGTAAAGCATGCAATAGATTTTTATAAAAACGAACGTCAAAGGAAGTTCGATTACATCGTGTTGTTGGAACCAACCTCACCTTTGCGCGAAAGGGGCGACATCGACGCGATGATTGAACAAATCATTTCAATGGAAGACCGGTTTGATGCCATCGTCAGTTTGGGAGAGGTTCACGAACATCCCTCAATCATGAAAAAAATTATGGGCCAAGAGATAGAGCCTTACTGCAAGGAGTTGGTTATGGCAACCCGTAGACAAGACAATTCAATTGCATATTTTCCATATGGGGTGGCCTATATCGTAAAAGCGAGAACCCTGCTTGAAGAGAAATCTTTTTACCCGAATCGCACAACACATAAAATGATCAAGCGGTATCAATGCTACGAAATTGATGACATTTATGATTTTCTGGCGATTGAAAATATTATGAAATACGAATGGAATATCAAATGAAATTTTTGGTTATTGGTCTTGGCTCGATGGGAAAAAGAAGGGTGCGTAATCTCAAGGCGTTGGGAATCGAGCATGTTGCGGGGTTTGATCCGCGGCCAGATAGAAGGAAAGAATCCCAGGAAAAATATGGCATCCCCGTTTTTGAAGATTTGGATGCAGCCATGCACACATTTGCCCCACAGGCATTTGTTATTTCGACACCGCCAGATCTTCACATGCACTATGCCTATTATGCGTATGAACGTGGCATTAGTTGTTTCATAGAAGCTTCCGTGGTCGATGCGGACAAAATTCAGCAGTTGTGTCGGAAGATTGAGAAGACTGACATCGTGATGGCACCCTCCTGCACGATGCGTTATTACCCCGGGCCCAAAAAAATCAAAGAGCTTATTCTGTCAACCGCAATTGGCCAAGTTTTGAATGTTAACTATCAGACCGGCCAGTATTTACCTGACTGGCACCCGTGGGAAAAAATAGAAGAATTTTATGTATCCAAGCGGGAAACGGGTGGTGCTCGTGAAATCGTACCGTTTGAGCTTACATGGTTGAATGATATTTTTGGCGAGGCTAAAGCAGCCGCATGTGTCAAAGCAAAATTAACAGATATGTCAGCGGATATCGACGACATATACCATTGCTTGCTTCGATATGAGGGCAATATCCTTGCGAACCTGACAGTGGAAGTGGTTTCGCGCCCCAAGGCGACACGAGAAATGCGCGTTCTTGGGAGCGAGGGTGAGATTATTTTCAGTGCCGACACAAACAGCGTTCGCTACATCAACACATCGATGGAAACATGGAAGGAATTCAAATTTGATACGGGGACAGTTGAAAGTCAGTACATCAACCCGGAAGAACCCTACATTGCCGAAATGAAAGATTTTGTTGCTGCCGTACGAGCTAAAGACCAAAGGTTGTATCCCAACACGCTTGAAGATGACTATAACGTCCTTCAAACATTGTATGCACTAGAACGAATGACAGGTGACCACGCATGAATTACCAAGACCGACTATTAAAAGCTATCCCGGGCGGCGCCCATACATATTCGCGGGGTTACGACCAATACCCAACAAATGCCCCGCAAATTCTGACGCGGGGCAAGGGCACATACATATACGACCCTGATGGAAAAAAATATCTGGATTACGGCATGGCATTGCGTGCGGTAAATATTGGCTACGCCGAAGATGAAATTGATGCGGCAGCTATTGAGCAGATCAAAAACGGTAACAACCTGACGCGGCCTTCGATGATTGAATTGGAAGCGGCGGAGTTACTCGTCGAATTGATTGATTCCGTGGATATGGTGAAGTTCACCAAGAATGGCTCCACTGCTGTTTCTGCCGCAGTCAAACTTGCGCGCGCATATACAGGCAGAGAATTGGTGGCGCGTTGTGCAGAGCATCCATTTTTCTCATATGACGATTGGTTTATTGCCTCTACGCCGGTCACGCGTGGCATACCGCAAGAAACCATCGAGAAGACCAAGATGTTTCGCTACAACGACATCGCTTCATTAGAGGCGTTGATTGCGAGTCATCATGGGAAGTTTGCCTGTGTAGTTCTCGAGCCGGCTGCCACCGATGAGCCGAAGGATGATTTTTTGCGGCGAGTGCAAGAGCTATGCCGGCTGCACGGCATTGTTTTTGTGCTGGATGAAATGATCACTGGCTTCCGCTGGCACATGAAGGGGGCGCAACATGTTTACGGTATCACTCCGGATTTGTGTACTTTTGGAAAAGCAATGGCTAACGGTTTCTCGGTGGCATGCATTGCGGGACGACGCGAGATCATGGAGTTGGGCTCCATCGAGTTCGAAGGCAGGGAGCGTGTGTTTCTGTTATCCACGACACACGGCGCCGAGATGTGCGGTTTGGGCGCATTCGTGGCCACGATGGGCTTCATGCAGCAGCACAAGGTGGTGGAGCATTTGTGGGAATACGGGCGAAAACTCATCGCCATGATGCAACGGCAAGCAGATGCCCACGGTATCGGGCATAGCTTCAAAGCTGGCGGAATTCCATGTTCGCCCTATTACCTCACACTCGATTCATCCGGCGCCAACTCACTAGGCTTGCGCACCCTGTTCTCTCAGGAAATGATCCGCAACGGTGTGCTGATGCCCTGGATCGCCCTCTCTTACCGGCATGGTGATGCAGAGCTGGCTGCGACAGAACAGGCTATTGATCTGTCTTTTGGAGTGTATCGCAAGGCATTGGAAGAAGGGGTGGGCAAATATCTTAATGGCCCTGTCATCAAACCTGTGTTCAGAAAACATAACTGATGCGTATTGCGCTGGTTTCTCTAGAGCAACTCTGGCTGGATAAAGTATCGAACTTCGCACGGTGCAGCGAATTGGTTCGGGTAGCCGTGGGGCAGGGTTGTAGCTTGGTGATTTTCCCAGAAATGACGCTAACAGGTTATTCGCTGGATATGCAAGCCATTGCGGAAAATAGCGGTGATTCTTTGACACTGCGGCAGTTTGGGCAACTTGCGCATGACGCCGAGGTTGGCATCATTTTTGGTGCGTGTTTTTTGGATTCCGATTCTGGTAATCCAAAAAATACGTTATGCCTCGCCAGCCGGGAAGGCGAAGTAAATATCCTTTATGCAAAGACACACCCTTTCAGCTTTGCGGGGGAAGATAGTGCACTGCAGGCCGGGAATACCTTGGGTTTGGCGAGTGTTGCAGATTTACGCCTTGGTTGTTCAATCTGCTACGACCTGCGATTTCCAGAATTGTTTTCAGTGATGGCACCGAGCTGCAACGCCGTAGTGAATATTGCTAATTGGCCTGTTCGCCGAGTAGCGCATTGGCGCGCATTGTTAGTGGCGCGTGCGATTGAGAATCAGTTGTTCGTCTTAGGGGTAAATCGAATTGGTACAGATGGCAATGGCTTGCAATATGAAGAAAGCTCAATGGCCATTGCGCCGGATGGAACGATACTTAAACCGGTATTTACAGATACAGAAATAGATATCTACGATATCGATTCGACCGAGGCATCGCGATACCGCAAGGCATTTCCGACTGTGCGTGACAAGCGCTACGAACTCTACCGGGAATTATATGAAGGTATGCAAGTTGCTAACTAACCAAGTGGTCGTAATCACAGGGGGCGCCGGGCTTATTGGTCGTCAGTTTTCTTCCGTGGTGGCGGAACAGGGTGGCATTGCAGTGGTTGCTGACTGCGATGCTGCGGCTGCGACAAAGGTGGCGGAAGAGATTGCAGCCAGGCATGCCGGTCGTGCAGAGGCCGAAGTGCTGGATATAACGGATAAAACATCCGTTGCCAAACTAATTGAAACGCTACACCGGCGGCATGGACGTATTGATGCAGTGGTAAATAACGCCTATCCGCGCAATCGTAACTATGGCCGCAAATTCGAAGACGTGACCTATGAAGATTTCTGTGAAAATCTTGGCTTGCACTTGGGTGGATATTTCCTGATTGCGCAGCAATTCAGCGCGTACTTTCGTAAACAGGGAAGAGGGAACATCATCAACATGGCATCTATATACGGCGCAATGGCACCGCGTTTTGAAGTTTACGCCGGCACACCAATGACCATGCCAGTAGAATATGCGGCTATCAAATCATCGATCATTAATCTGACGAAATACATGGCAAAGTATTTAAAAGGTACCGGAATTCGTGTCAATGCCATCAGCCCTGGAGGAATACTGGATGCGCAACCAGATGCGTTTCTTGAAAGATATAAAGTCAATTGCCTTAGCAAAGGGATGCTAGAGGTAAAAGACCTGAATGGCACCTTGTTATATTTGCTCTCGGATATGGCTGCATATGTGAATGGTCAGAACATCATCGTGGATGACGGATTTAGCTTATAACAAAGCCAAGGAATTTAAATGGAAAGCCCAACTACTACTAACACTGAACTTTTTGAAAATCAGCCAGGCAATGCGTATTTTTGTTTGCACGAGGATGATATCTGCTTGCTTTCATTCGGTGTGGAGGAGTTATATTCAGAAGAATATTTAAGATGGATGAATGATCTTGACGTAACAAAAACATTGGGGAGATTCGACTACTTGATGCCCGTTGATAGGGCAAAATTGGTCGAGTACTACAACGAGATAAACAGAGAAAGTACGATATTCCTTGCGATATATTTGAAGGGCAATAGCTCATCTGATCAAATAAAAAAAGCAGATATGAAGTTTATTGGAACTCTGAAAATATACGACATCGACTTGCTTGCTAAAAGGGCTTCGCTTGGCATCGCAATAGGCGACAAGTTGGAGTGGGGTAAAGGATATGCCGGAAAAGCAATTCGCATAGCCAGTCAATATGTTTTTGAAGTACTTGGGCTGAGAAAAATTACGGCTGGCTACATAGCAAGCAACGTAGGTATGGAACGTGCGTTTTTAAAGAATGGTTTCGAGATTGAGGCAATTTTCAAAAAGCATATTTATTTTGAGGGTCAGTTTGTAGATCATAAATTTGTTTGTAAATTTAGGAAGTGATATGAAAAAAAAGCATTTGCTGAAGTACTGCACAAATTGTCTCATGCCCAACACGAGGCCAAGGGTTACGTTTAATGAGCAAGGTGTTTGCAATGCTTGCGAATGGGCTGAAGAAAAACAAACCAAGATTAATTGGGATGAGCGAAAAAAAGAGCTGCATCATTATTGTGAGAAATATCGTTCTAAATCAGGCAATTTTGATTGCATAGTGCCGGTTAGCGGAGGAAAAGACAGTTCATACGTAGCTTATATAATGAAGCATGAAATGGGGATGCATCCACTTTGTGTGAATGTGACCCCCCTCCTGGAATTTGAAGTTGGCAAACAAAACTTATCAAACTTCATACATTCGGGTTACGACTGCATACAAATTACGCCAGACCCGATAATAACTCGCAAAATTTCAAGAAAATGCTTGATCGAGTATGGACAGCCACTTATGAGCTGGATCATAAATGTTCAAGTTGCAATTTTTAAAACCGCAATAAATTTTAAGGTTCCTTTTGTTATGTTTGGGGAAGATGGCGAAGTTGAATACGGGGGAACAAGTAAACTAAAGAATAGTGCCGTATATGGCATCGAAGACAGCATTAAACTTTATCTAAGTGGCGTTAATCCAGATAAGTTCAGAGGAGAGTTTTCTGATAAAGAACTCTACTGGTGGCTCTATCCAACTGAAGACCAGTTTAGGAGCGCTGGGCTTGCCATAGCCCATTGGTCATATTTTGAGAACTGGGATCCCTACCATCATTATCTCGTGGCAAAAGAAAAAGCGGGCATGAAAGAAAAGCCTGCCGCATCGGGGAGTACTTATAACAATTTTGCCCAGACGGATACCAGTCTGTATGACCTGCATGTGTACCTGATGTATTTAAAATTTGGATTCGGAAGGTGTACTCAGGATGTAGGCATAGATATAAGACGAGGGGCAATGACCCGGAAGCAGGGGCTGCAGTTGGTCAGGATGTTTGATGGCGCATATCCGGAGCCATTTATCGATGAGTATCTTGAATATTTCAACATTACGATGGACGAGTTTGAGGGGGTGCTAGATAGGCACGCAAATAAAGAACTGTTTGAAAAAATAAATGGCAAGTGGACGCCTAAGTTCGAAGTCTATTGATTGTGATGGATAAGTTTAAGTGATAACCATTGTTAATTATAAAATGGGAAATATTCGCTCCGTCGTAAATGCGCTGGAGTATTTGGGCATACAGTCTCGTGTGACGAGTTCACCCCAAGAGATTATGCAGAGCGAAAAACTCATATTGCCGGGTGTGGGATCATATTTTGTTGCAATGCAAAATTTACAGAGTATGAATTTGATTGAACCGCTAAACGAAGTTGCTTTAGTTAAAAAACGACCTGTATTGGGAATTTGTTTGGGAATGCAACTCCTCGCCGAGTCGGGGACTGAAGAAGGAGAGGTTCGAGGTTTGGGCTGGATACCTGGCCATGTCAAGCGTTTCAACTTTGAAAACTCGTCTCACCGGATACCTCATACAGGGTTTAATTCAGTGCAGTTTGGTGCACAAAAGAGCGCCCTCTTCGAGTCTCTGGGAAATCAGGTGGACTTTTACTTTGTGCATAGTTATCACATGGAATGTGACGACGATTATGTTTCTGGATGGGCAGATTACCATGGACGGTTTGTTGCCAGCGTAGAAAGGGAGAATGTCTATGGGGTTCAATTTCACCCGGAAAAAAGCCAGTCAAATGGCCTGATGATGCTACATAATTTTGCTCAAATAATTTAATCATGCTTAAGAAGCGACTCATTTTTTCCTTATTGTTTCAGGATGGCACTATTCAGTTAAGCCGCAATTTCTCACTTCAGGCAGTAGGCAATCTGGACTGGTTGTATAGTCATTACGACTTCGATTCCATGTCCACTTCAATTGATGAATTGGTTCTGCTTAATGTGGGCCGCACTACAAAAAAAGTGACAGAATTTGCTGCTACTATTAGTTCAATTAGTAAAAAGTGTTTCATGCCTATTGCTGCCGGTGGCGGAATTGGTTGTATGGATGATGCGTATAGAATTTTGGATGCCGGTGCCGACAAGCTGATAGTTAATACCGCGTTATTCAATGATCCAAAACTTGTGGCAGCGATGGTAAAAGTATTTGGTAGTCAGTGTGTCGTGGCATCCATTGACTACAAATATATAAATTCATTAGATGAGGTATTGACCGCAAATGGTATGAGAAAGACTGGTTTGACAGTTGAAGGGGCGGTCAGCAATGCGGAGAAAATGGGAGTAGGAGAAATTTATTTGACTTCCATTGAGCGTGACGGAACAGGTCAAGGGTACGATTTGGCAATGTTGAGACGTGTTGTAAATTTATGTCAGGTTCCAGTTATCGCCTCTGGCGGAGTGGGGGACTTTGAGCATCTCGTGAGCGGGATGCAAATTGAAAATGTAACGGGGGCCTCCACGGCAAATATTTTTAATTTTGTAGGTGATGGGTTTGCAGAGGCGCGGAATCATATTGACAAGTGCAATATTGAACTTGCCAGTTGGGATTTCGGGATTCTGAAAAAGTAAACTGCCAATGCAATCCCGGTATGGGGTTTAGGAGCCACTAGAAGTAAGTTCAATATTCAGAAAAGGTGTTTTATGAAACGTATTGTTTTAATTATCGGCAAGCCGGCGCGTGAAGCGCCAATAATGGCATCGATAAAGGAAGGGATACTCAACCTTGCGCCACAGACAGAAATACGGGTTTGGGAGAGATTTAGTCCTAGTTTGTACCAAGAAGTAATGGAGTTTAAGCCAGATGTAATTTTGACGCCGCCCTTTAATGCGATCGGCCTTTCCACGATATTTTATATATTCAAATTTCATTTAAAGTGCAAAATCATTTCGCTCACAGATGAAGGGGTTGTCGATTTTAATGTTCCAAATAACATTGCATGGGCCGTTGGAATGGATCAGTACGGCAAGAATTTAATTGACTATGAAATATTCTGGGGGCATAGAATGGCTCAAGAAATTGGTGGCAGGCGCCTGGCACGGGGCCGAATGTCATCCGCTGAACGAAACAAAGTCATAGGCTACCCTCGACTTCAGTCCTATTTTATAAATGATCTACCTGACTTGTCGCTACCTTCGCGCATTCAAACACGTTTAGCAACAGTTGAAAAAAAGAATGTTCTTTTTTTTATTACTGGATTTCAGTTGGCCAATTACACGAAAGAGGACCTTTTTAAAGCGGGGGATTTAGATGCAGAGAATAAATGCGATGAATTGCTCGTTGCCGTTGAGCGCGCAAAAAAATATCGACAAGAATGGATTGATCAAATATTAATTGCAGCTAACGCGAATAAAGATATGTTGTTTGTAGTGAAGAAGCATCCAGTTGAAAGGCAAATTGACTATCCGCAATTTGAAAATATAAACAACATACTATACGTTTACGAAGATTGTGAGTTGCAAGTACTCATGCAATATGCGGGTGTGTTTTTTCATTATGGATCAACGTCGTTGGTCGATGCTTATCTCCTACGGTTACCATCAGTTTATTTATTTTCAGAAGGGGCAAATTGGTACACCGATCTTGGGTGGCCATCATCGAGAAAAAGCCCTGTGCACGAAATTTTGAACGTTATAGAAGAATACAAGAAAGGTTTTGTTCAATTCGAACAGACTCTGCAAATTCGACAAATCATGTTTGATATGTTTAATATCGAAAAGGGAAAACCCTATAATCCATCAAGCAAGATAGCTGAACTCTTGCTTGCCGATGACACGCCGCAACGTATTCCGCTAACGGATCGTTACCTGTGGCGTGCGCTGACGATGACCTATTATTACCAAACAAGAAGTTTTGTGGGGCGAATTGTTCGAAAAATGTTGCCATTGCTGTTTAACAGAAGCGGAGTGAGGTGATGCGAGCATTTTTGAAAAAAACCTGGTACACGTTTGTCGACAAGCCACCCAGTGTTTTCTTTGGGGCTCTCTTTGTTAAATTGGTGTCAGATCGTTATTTAAGGGCTATTCAGAATAATATTTTTACTGACCAAGGCCCGGAAAGTTTTGCGGCCAAATGCATCCGGAATTGGCTGGCGTACGATTATTATTCGAGCAATGATTCGGCAAAGGTAAAGGTAAATCGGGAAAAATATTGGGGAAGTACGGCAGGAAAAAAATGGCATGAAACATTTAAGAGTGCCCATGTTCAGGAAGGAAACCTTTCTCATGAATATCAAGATACTCTCGCAAAGAGTATCTTGGTTAAACAGCTCGTCGAGTTTACTACACATAATCGCCCGGACAAGGGATGGGTTGTAGTTGAGATCGGGACGGGCAACGGATTTCTCTTGGAATATTTAAGCAGCCAATTGAATGGAATTACGCGGTTTGTTGGTATTGACCTGAACGCGGAACAAGTTGCTGAAAACCAATCCGTGTTCGCAGATAGCAGTACAGAATACATTCATGGAGAAATTACGGAATGGGTTACTGCGAATCAAGGAGTTAAGCAGCATGTCATCTTTGTGACCTGCGGCGTGTTGCAATATTTTGCGGAAAAGGAACTTCGGGAGCTGTTCCTGCTCATGGGAAAGAGTTTCGGTATATCTGTCCTTGCTTTTAACGAACCGGTTTCTTTTGATCTTCAAAACAATCCGGAAACTACTTCCCGGGGACTAATGGCGTGTTTGTTCAACTACCCTGCAATCCTGGCGGAATGTGGTTTTCATATTAATAGCCAACATATCGAACATGATTTGGAGAAATTCCCTCACTTTGACAGGATGAACTTGGTCGCCAGCAACGGCTGTGCTGCTAATGAAGTCGAATTAAGATGAAATTTTTAATCGGTTTTTGTAAGCCACGCCATGCTGTTGCTTTGGTTTTATCTAATTTAGTGGTGCTAGTGCTGGATCTTTTTAGCTTTGGGATTATCCTTGCTTTCATAAAATTATTGCCAGATAAAGAAGTAATAGAGTCTAGCGCTTTTGTTAATAAAATTTATGTTGCGGTCGGCACCCAAAGCTATGAGCAGTTCCTGATGTGGCTTGGGATTTGTGGCATCATATTTTTTATACTCAAATTTGCTGCAAAAACTGCCATCAATCGCTTTAATTTCGGCACTATTAATGGCATCGCCCACCGGCTTATCCACGAGTCGTACAGGAATTTTTTTGGCGCAAGATATGCAGTCTGCACTGAAATGAATCCGTCCGAAATCGTAGGAATCATTAATACACATAGTTGGCGCAGTATTATCTGCTTTGAATCGCTGGTCGGGATGATCAACGAGTCACTTTTTCTAATCGTTCTTCTGGCAAGCTTTATGTACTACAACCCTGTTGTGACATTTATTCTCATTTGCCTTTTTGCTATAGTTGGAATCGTTATTTATTTTCAGGTTGTCAGGCGCATTATTTATTTTGGGCAGGTGCATTCCCGCCTGGCTATCAGTATGCATAGACTTGCGTATGCGTTGGTATCCAGCATTAAGGACATAAAAATCATGCGCCTTGAAGAGCAGAATCTGGACAAGATAAGCAGTATCTGGGAAAGCTATTGCGCAAATGATACCAAGTCGAAGACCGTACACAAAATACCTAGCGATCTCTCGGAAATGATGATTTTTGCTGGTGTAATCGGAACCTGCCTGTTTTTGATCGTCAGTAAGACGGATGCCGTGCAAATAATCACTATCATCAGCCTGCTTGCCGTCAGCTCGGTGCGGGTACTGCCTTCCTTTAACAAGTTGCTGGCGAACTATAATGGGTATAAGTTTAACAAAGCTTCACTTGAAGAAACGCGCAAGCTTTATGAAGCACTCTCGCAGAATCAGCAGGACATCAGACATGTAAATATTCCATTCAATCGACAGATTGATGCGAGAAATATTAGTTTTAGTTATGGGGAAAAAAAGGTTCTCGATGGCCTTTCTTTCACGATTCCAAAGGGGGGCTCCATTGCATTTGTTGGGACTTCGGGGGCGGGGAAAAGTACGCTTCTCGATCTTTTGGTGGGCATCAGGGAATCGGAACACGCAAGTTTTTATATTGATGGCATTGAGTTCGATCCTTATCGCAGCGATGCACTTCGAAATTATGTAGGCTATGTTCCGCAGAATGTCACAGTTATTGATGAATCGATAGCATTCAACATCTCTTTCAGCGAGCAGTATGACAAGATGAAAATGGCGGATATTATCCGGCTCGTAAGGCTGGAACAGTTCGTAGCTGAGCAGCCAGAGGGGCTAGATACGAAGCTCGGTGAGAATGGGGCGCGGATATCTGGTGGACAGAGGCAACGAATAGGAATTGCTCGGGCTTTGTACCGTGCCTCTGAAGTGCTGATCCTGGATGAGGCGACCAGTTCGCTCGATAACATAACTGAACGCGAGATTTTAAAAGATATTGGCCAGTTGCCCGGGTTCAAGACCATCATCATGGTTGCTCATCGGCTCACAACCGTTGAGAAATGTGACACGATCTATTTTCTGGAGCACGGCAGAATTATCGCACAGGGAAGTCACATGGACCTTCTTGGCTCGTGTGCTCAGTACCGCGATCTTTATTATCAGGTGCCCCGCCAGGAAACTCAAAGCATAGGCGGGTTTTCTGCATGAAGGTATCCAGGGAACTTTACGATAAATTTATACAATCTTCGCCACAATCTTCACTTTACAGTTCCTCATGGTGGCTTGACATTGTAACTGGGGGCGATTGGGAGGTTGCTGCTCTTGTGAACAACGACGGCATTAAAGCGGCCATCCCATACACGATTCAACGGTTCAAAGGGGGTGTCACCGCTATGTTGCCAATACCGCTTTCCCTCTATAACGGCGTGTTGTTGCGGCCATGCGAAGGGAAATATGCTACACGTCTTTCCGAGCAGATTGAACTAATGTCTGCGTTGATCGAAATGCTTCCAAATGTCGATTATGTCAGGCTCAAGCTCCATCATTCCCTGCAAAACTGGCAACCTTTTTTCTGGAAAGGTTTTCAACAGACAACGACCTATACTTACATTATTAGGGACTTGTCGGAAGAAAGTGTATGGACGGGAATGCGTGAAAACATCCGCCGGGAAATCAAGAAAGCCCAGCGCCAATTGGCGGTTTGTGACAATCTGGGTATGGATGCATTTTTTAATGTTTATGCTGCTACCTTTGAGCGACAAAAGATGCGGGTTCCGTACACACTTCCCTTCCTGAAACGACTCGATGAAGTGTGCGCTCAGAAAGGGTGCAAAAAATTGTTATTTGCCAGCGATTCCCAGGGAAATATTCACGCTGCGGTCTATATAGTATGGGATAGTCATTCTGCTTATTACTTGATGGGCGGCGGCGATTCAGAACTGCGTACTAGTGGTGCGCATTCATTGCTTATGTGGGAAGCCATTCGCCATGTTTCCGGTTTTGTGGAGGAATTTAATTTTGCAGGGTCGATGAATCAGGCAATTGAAAGATTCTTCAGGGGCTTTGGTGCCCAGCAGGTTCCAGTCATTGAGGTGTACAAGGAAAATAATAAATATAGGATATTTCGTACGTTATCTAGCTTTCTCCACGGGTATGGGCTGTTACGTCAACTCTATCGATGTTTGAAATAATTGGTTCGTCAGTAAAATGTGTGGGTAATATAGATTCGGTGTGATCGTGCAATGCATTGATAATATGTTTTATTCTTTAATTGCCCGTCATAAAATCTTCAAATTATTTTCGGGGTGG
>Ga0210053_1002405_pt1 | contig 16099 bp, 13 predicted proteins | sample CryGeymeta201512_FD_185467 | JGI IMG/M metagenome (GOLD analysis project Ga0210053, IMG submission 185467) | Groundwater microbial communities from Crystal Geyser aquifers in Utah, USA - Crystal Geyser metaG 2015-12 (SPAdes) (version 2) | ecosystem: Environmental > Aquatic > Deep subsurface >... | reverse complement strand
TTACTACATTGTTTTACGTTTTCGTCATGAGTATCACTTTAAGTAATGTCATTGCGAACCCAGCTCAGCTGGGTGAAGCAATCCCGTTAATATAAAAATTACTCTATTTCTTACACTATTTATTTGAACTCGGCTTTTTGTTGTCGTATTTTTTTTGAAACAATAATATTAAGCAAACTACAATGACTGCTAAAAACGTATTGATATAAGCAGAATTCATAACCGTTTCCCAACTAGTTTGACTCATATTAATTTATATTATATAAACAGGTGTATTAAAACAATGATATCATGATGTTGCCTAAATTATAAATGCTATACGTCATCCCCGCGCAGGCGGGTATCCAGTCTATAATTACCTTATAATGAATAAAAACTCTTACTGCGTTTACATTCTTTCATCCCAAAGAAACGGAACCCTTTATATTGGAGTAACTAATAATCTTGCTCGAAGAGTATGGGAGCATAAAAATCAAAAGGTCGATGGTTTCACCAAGAGATATGAGGTTCACCATTTAGTCTATTATGAAATTCACGAAAGCCCAGAGTCTGCAATAACAAGAGAGAAACAAATTAAAAAATGGAATCGTTTATGGAAAATAAGAATAATTGAAGAAAAAAATCCAGAGTGGAAAGATCTATATCAAAATATTTTATAAAAGGTATATTATGTCTGGATTCCCATCTGCATGGGAATGACAAAAGCAAATATTTCGTTTTACGTCAGCTATATCGATATAAACGTATAAGGAAAAACTATTGATCAATTTTTCTAATATCCAAAATCGAGGCACTGCAACTGTAACTTGATGGAATTGAAGAAATCTGTAAATTTAATGGACCAGAATAAGTTGTTTGAGTTTCTCGAGAAACCAATGCCCCAGAAGGGGACAGTTCAATTATTGGCGTGGGTACTGAATTAATTTTTAAAACTCCTCGATGCGTTCTTTCCCCGGGTAAAAATTGTAAGCTTGGATCTTGATCAGACCAACTGACATTTTCAGGTAAATCATTAATATTAATATAACCTGGTATAGCTCGATAATTTGCCTCTTCGAATGTAGTCAAGCTTTCTAAATTATCACCAACTAGTTGAGTTGCCGGATCAGCTGGAATCCACTCGCCATTACTTATTTGAAGCTCCACCCAAACATGAGGATCGGTTGTATTCCCTACATCATATAACTTAAATAAAGGTTGTCCGTTATCTTTTCGAATCACGTTTTTAATTCTTCCCGAATGAGAGGCACAAAGTGCTCCTTTCAGTCCAGCTACTTCTGCTAATGGTAACATTGCAACAGACAAATGCGTACAAACCCCAAAACCAGTTTCAATAATTTCAGATAAAGGAAGAGGTTCGTCTATATCATCGGCTCGAAGTACAAGAATTTGCTTTATGCGTTCAGCTAACGGTGGATCATTCACTTCAAGCTCTTTTATTTTTGAAGGATAAGCATATTGAACATTCGAACGGAGCAACTCAACAAGTTTTCTTGGTCTTTCTCTTTCGGGTAATTGTTTTAAAGCTCGCGCTTCCTCAAGCATTCTTTGATAACGGGGGCTTGGTTCATTAATTTTAATCATGTGTAATACCGTACCAACATCAACAGCAGTAGCATGTTTTTCTACTTCGATAACAAGTTCTAACGGTGGTTTGTTTGAAGCTAAATCAATTTTAGGAGAAGAAATATGAAATATTGGTCCATCTTTTTTAATATCAACATAATTGGTCGGTATAATTTGACCCTGTTCTTGAATATCCATTAATTGCAATTATAATATAAACTGATAGATAAATTGGCTTTATCATAACTTAACTTCAACAAATATTTTTCTCCCCTTGTTTTTTTAAATACAATCAGTATAATTATCAAATCACCAAGACATTAGGTACCCGCTTAGCGGGTTTAAAAATTTCCTGATGTAGCGTCTGATCCAAAAATCGGATAAAGTGAAAATTTATGGCAAGCGAAAAAAAACAAGCAAACGTCAAATCACTGCTCCAATTAATCAGCCGTCAAGAAAATATCCTGCTTTTAGGATATGGAAAAATCAGTCATCCTGCATTAGAAAAACTTAGATTTGAACTCAAAAAACAAAAAAGCATACTTCGCGTGGTAAAAAATAACCTGTTGGAAAAAGCCATCAAACGATTGGCGGAAAAAAATAAAAACATCAGAGAATTTGCAAAAAAATTTCTTCCAATCAGAAACTCAACCGCAGTTGTTTCGTTACCAAAAGATTATTCCGTCACATTAAAAACTTTAAGTGATTTTATTAAAAAAGAAAAAAATATTAGTTTTAAATGTGCGTTAATTGAGAATTTGACACATGATGATAAAGTAACCGGTCGTATTGCTCAACTTCCATCCCGAATTGAACTCCTTGGAAAAATTATTGGATCATTTAAATCTCCAACATCAAGATTGGTTTATGCGCTGAAATTCAATACAAATAAGATTGTTTATATTTTAAAACAGAAAGGCAAATAATTATGTCATTGCGAGGAAGTCACGCTTAGCGTGACGACGAAGCAATCCCGTTAATATAGAACGTCCTATTGATAACGACCTGCCTGCCGGCAGGCAGGGATTGCCACACTCCCAGGTACTATTCAGCACCTGGTCGCTCGCAATGACATTACTTAACATTGATTATTAAAAATTATCTATAAGAAGGCGGTGAATTAATAATGACTGATATAAAACTTACAGAAAAACTAGAAAAAATTGCAAAAGAATTGGAGAAACTAACAGTATTGGAAATGGCTGATCTTTCAAAATATTTAGAAGAAAAATTTGGAGTTAGCGCGATGGCAACTGCGGTTGCCGCTGTCCCAGAAGCAGCTCCAGCAAAAGAAGAAGAAGAAAAAAAAACTTCTTTCACTGTGATCTTAGCCGATGGTGGAACCAATAAGCTCGCCGCTATTAAAGCTGTGCGCGAACTTGTTCCAACACTCGGATTAATGGACGCAAAAAAATTAGTGGAATCGGCACCAAAAGCAGTTTTAGAAAACGTTAAAAAAGACGCTGCTGAAGAAGCTAAGAAAAAACTAGAAACTGCCGGTGCAAAGGTAGTAAAGTAAATCCAAAATATCAAGCTCAAATGACAAATCAAATCCAAAAGATAAAGAATAATTAAATTTGGATTTTGAATTTTGAAATTGACTTGATATTTGGATTTTGTTATTTGTATTTCAAATATATTTAGATGAAAGTTAGCCTTAAAACTGCTAATATATATTATGACTAAACAATCTAATAAATCTTCGTACGGTGCCCAATCAATTGTTGTTCTTGAAGGACTGGAGCCCGTTCGCAAAAGACCGGCGATGTATATTGGCTCAACCTCTCAGGTTGGAATAAATCATTGTCTAAATGAAATCGTTGATAACTCAATTGATGAGGCATTAGCAGAATTCTGTCGTAATGTTTCTATCACAATTGAAGAAAACGGTTATATGACGGTTTTTGACGATGGTCGAGGTATTCCGGTTGATATTGTCCCAAAATATAAAACTTCAGCATTGGAAATTGTCATGACCAAACTCCATGCTGGAGGAAAATTTCAAGAAGGAGCATATAAAATATCCGGCGGTCTTCATGGAGTTGGTGCGTCAGTTGTAAATGCCCTATCTACTCATTTAATTGTTGAGGTACGACATGAAAGAAAACTTTGGCGTCAAGAATATAAAAGAGGAATCCCATTATATGCAGTTAAACAAGTAAAAGAATCAATTCTTAACTTTAATTATACAAATGGAACAGCAGTTTCTTTTATAATGGATCCGGAAATTTTTAAAGAAACCACCGAAATCAACTATCCTGTTTTTAAAAAACAAGTTAAAGAACGCGCCTACTTAATCAAAAGCGTATATTTTAAAATTCATAATAAGAAAACGCACGATAAAATTGCATATTTTTTTGACGGCGGTATAATTTCTTTGATCAAAGATATTTCAAAAGGAAAACATACTCTTCATGATCCAATTTTAATTACTAAAAGTGTTGGAGATAAGGAAGTCGAAGTGGCAATTCAATATAACGATTCCATTTCAGAAAATGTTTATTCGTTTGTAAATGTCATTAATACTCATGAAGGTGGAACTCATTTAACTGGATTTAGAATTGCCTTAACTAAATCCATAAATAATTATGCAAAAAAGGTATTAAGTGAAAAAGATATTGGAGATGCCTTAACGGGTGATGATGTCAAAGAAGGATTGGCAGCTGTTGTTTATTTAAAAATGCCGGCAACTAATCTGCAATTTGAAGGACAAACCAAAGGTAAACTTGGAAACTCAGAAGCGCAATCAATTGTCCAACAAGCAGTTTCAGAATATCTAGATGTTTATTTTGAAGAAAATCCTCGCGTAGGAAAAGAAATTTTAAGTAAAATTCTTTTAGCGCAAAAAGCAAGATTGGCAGCAAAAGCAGCAAAAGAAGCAGTACTTAGAAAAGGAGCGCTTGAAGGAGCAACTCTTCCAGGTAAACTTGCTGACTGTTCGGAAAAAGATCCGGCTCTTTCAGAATTATTTATGGTTGAAGGTAACTCTGCAGGTGGCACAGCCAAACAAGGAAGAAACCGTAGATTTCAAGCAATCTTACCACTTCGAGGAAAAATCTTAAACACAGAACGCGCATATTTAGATAAAGTACTTGCATTCAAAGAAATCAAGGATCTGGTAATCGCCCTTGGAACCGGAATTGGAGAGACAATTGATTATAAAAAACTACGTTATCATAAAATTGTTATCATGACCGATGCTGATGTTGACGGTGAACATATCAGAACTTTGCTTTTAACTTTTTTCTTCCGTCATATGCCTCAAATCATTTTAAACGGACATCTTTATATTGCTCAACCGCCTTTGTATAAAGTCCAAGTTGGTAAAAAAATCAGCTATGCCTATTCTGAAGAGGAAAAGGACAAAGTTGTAGAGAAGTTAACCACTGATAATGCTAATGTTAATATTAATCTTCAACGCTATAAAGGTTTGGGAGAAATGAATCCGGAACAACTATGGGAGACAACCATGGATCCAGAAAAACGCACGCTTAATCAAGTTTCAAGTCCTGATGCTCAAGAAGCTGATTATGTCTTCTCAATGCTAATGGGAGATGAGGTCCCACCAAGAAAAAAATTTATTGTGGCGCATGCAAAACTCGCTAATTTGGATATATAACTGATATAACGATTATAATATTTATAATCATTATATTTTTTATAAATTTTATCAATTAATTAACCATGTTCAGTCTAATCACCCAAGCAGTTCCAGTTGCAATTATTATTAGTTTTTTATCACTCATTTATTGTATTTTCCTAATCACGCAGGTTCTTCGTCACCCTCGTGGTGATAAAAAAATGAATGCGATTTCCGATGCAATTCAGACCGGTGCAAATGCATATATGAAGCGTCAATACACGGTAATATCAATTGTTGGTTTGATTATTTTTATTCTTTTATTTTTCGGATTGGGAAAGCTCACAGCAATTGGATTTGCGGTTGGGGCAATCTTTTCTGCGGTTGCTGGAATCACCGGAATGGCACTATCAGTCCGTAGCAATATTCGCACTGCTCAAGCTGCAAAAAGTGGGCTAGCCAAAGCATTTAATATCGCCTTTGCCGGCGGATCAGTCACTGGTTTAATGGTTGCAGGATTAGCACTTCTGGCAATCTCTGGTTTTTATTATTTTATTACTTTGTTTAATAAGGGCGGAGTTTTAGATATTCAACCCTTAGTTGCTCTTGGATTTGGAAGTTCATTGATCTCTGTTTTTGCTCGTCTAGGTGGTGGTATTTTTACAAAATCGGCTGATGTGGGAACAGATATGGTGGGAAAATTGGAAAAGGGAATTCCTGAGGATGATCCAAGAAATCCTGGTGTCATTGCTGATCTAGTTGGTGATAATGTTGGCGATGACGCAGGAATGGCCGCTGATCTTTTTGAAACTTATGTAATCACAGCTGTTGCCGCCATGATTTTAGGACAGTTAATGTTTGCAAAAAATGTTTTAGTAATCTACTATCCATTAATAATCGGTGCGGTTTCCATTATCGCCAGCATTATTGGTTCACTGTTTGTCCGTCTGAAAGGGAAAAATATCATGGGAGCGTTGTACATGGGTTTAAGTGTTAGTGCAATTTTAGCATTAATAGGTTTTTACTTGACAACACAGGTATTATTTCCTCATGGTTTAATGGGTAAAACCCTCATTCCAACAGAGTTTTTGTTTTATTGTTCAATTGTTGGAATAGTTATTACCTTTGGAATGGTGGTTATCACTGAATATTTCACCTCAAAAAACTTCGGACCGGTCAAAACCATCGCCCAAGCATCAACCACCGGTCATGGAACCAATGTGATTGCCGGATTGGCAGTTTCCATGAAATCAACCTTGGCTCCAATTCTTTTAATCTCAGCTGGAATTTTAATTTCATATAATCTAGCTGGTCTTTATGGAGTTGCTATCTCTGCTATGAGTATGTTGTCATTAACCGGAATAATCGTAGCAATTGATGCTTTTGGACCAATCACAGATAATGCCGGTGGAATTGCAGAAATGAGTGGTTTAAGCGCAGCAGTTCGTGAAAGCACCGATGCGCTTGATGCGGTTGGCAACACCACAAAAGCTGTTACCAAAGCCTATGCAATTGGTTCGGCCGGACTAGCAACTTTAGTATTGTTCGCTAGTTATGTGCAAGAATTAATGAAAAATACAAAATTCGTGGAAATGCAAAATACTTTCTCTCTTTCTGATCCAAACGTAATTGTTGGATTATTCATTGGAGGAGCACTACCGTATATTTTTGCCGCTCTAGCAATGGAAGCGGTCGGAAAAGCCAGCACCGCAGTTGTTAATGAAGTCCGACGTCAATTCAAAGAAATTAAGGGAATAATGTCAGGAAAAGCAAAGCCAGATTATGCAAAAGCAGTTGACATTGTTACGCAGTCAGCTATTCATCAAATGATTCTTCCAACACTTATCCCAGTAATTACACCAATCATTGTTGGTTTTACACTCGGTCCAATTGCACTTGGTGGAGTTTTAATCGGAAGCATTATTACCGGATTATTTTTAGCAATTTCCATGACCACAGGCGGAGCCGCCTGGGATAATACTAAAAAATATATTGAAGCGGGTAATCTTGGCGGTAAAGGAAGTTTTGCTCATCAATGTGCGGTTACCGGTGACACAGTCGGTGATCCATACAAAGACACTGCTGGCCCGGCAATCAATCCTATGATTAAAGTATTGAATATCGTTGCGTTATTAATTGCAGCTTTTCTTGTCTAATGTCAAACACAATCCAAACTACCGAAATTAGTGGTGAAATGAAGCGTGCATATTTAAATTATGCAATGTCAGTGATTGTTTCCCGTGCACTTCCTGATGTCCGTGACGGCTTAAAACCAGTTCATCGTCGTATTTTATATGCGATGCATAAACTTGGTTTAACAACTAGCGCACGTTTTTCTAAATCAGCGAAAGTGGTTGGAGAAGTTTTAGGAAAATATCATCCACATGGAGATAGCTCAGTATACGAAGCCATCGCCCGCATGGCACAAGATTTTACGATGCGTTACCCACTAATTAAAGGACAGGGAAATTTTGGATCAATCGATGGTGATCCGCCAGCTGCAATGCGTTATACCGAAGTAAAAATGGCTAAAGTAGCTGAAGAAATGATGATGGATATTGATAAAGAAACTGTTCCTTGGATTGATAATTTTGATGGGACCCTTAAAGAACCGGTTTATTTAACTGCCAAACTTCCAAATTTATTACTGATGGGAGCTGAGGGAATTGCTGTTGGAATGGCAACAAAAATCCCACCTCATAATCTCGAGGAGGTGGTTGATGCAATCTGTGCAATGATTGAAAAAGCTAAATTACATAAAACTGAAGGAATAAAAACTGAAACAAAACTAACGGATGATGTAAAGATTCCCGCTCTTTCTGCGGCAAGAAATTTGACATTTGATATTACTCTAGATGAACTAATGGAGTTCATTAAAGGACCAGATTTTCCAACCTATGGCGCGATTTACGGCACCTCAGAAATTCGTCTCGCTTATGCAACAGGAAAAGGAAAGCTTATGGTACGTGCAAAGGTAGTTGATGAGGAGATTGATAAAGAAACACCTGGTCGTCAAGCAAGAATGGCAATTATTGTTAAGCAGTTACCGTATCAAGTGAACAAAGCTAACCTGGTGGAAAAAATTGCGCATTTGGTGACAGATAAAAAAATTGTAGGTATTTCTGATCTGCGTGATGAATCTGATCGGGATGGAATTCGCATTGTTATTGAACTTAAACGTGATGCGTCTTATAAAAAAGTATTAAACAATTTATATAAATACACCGAATTACAAACTTCATTTCCAATTAATATGGTTGCGCTTGCTGATGGAATTCCTCATACATTTTCTCTCCAAGGAATTCTAGAACATTATCTACGTCATCGTGTGGAAATTATAACAAAACGCAGTGAATTTGAATTGGCACAAGCCAAAGCTCGCGCTCATATCCTTGAAGGTTATCTAATTGCGCTTGATAATATCGATGAAGTAATTCAGGTGATTAAAAAAGCTGCTAATGAACCAGAAGCGAAAGTCAAGTTAATGAAAAAATTCGGATTTTCTGATCTTCAGGCACAAGCAATTTTGGAACTGCAACTGCGCCGTTTGACCGGATTGGAACGCAGTAAAATCGAAGATGAACTAACAATGCTTAAAGAAACCATTGCTTATTTGGAAGGACTTCTTAAGGATGTGTTTAAAGTTCTTAAGGTTATTAAAAACGAAATACTGTATTTAAAAGAAAAATATGGTGACGGACGAAAAACTCAAATTTTTAAAGCCAGACCAGGAGAAATCACTGATGAACAATTAATTGAAAACAAAGAAGTAATTGTTGTTATGACCAAGGAAGGATATATCAAACAAGTTGTTCGTGAAACATTTAGAGTACAAAATCGGGGTGGTAAGGGAGTAGCAGGAATGGAAACAAAAGACACGGACAATGTTTATCAAATTTCTACAGCCATGGCACATGATTATATTCTATTCTATACTAATCAAGGCCGTGTTTTCCAAACACGCGTATGGGAAGTGCCTTTGGGATCACGAATCTCAAAAGGAAAAGCCATGGTTAATCTTTTGACACTGCGGCCAGATGAAAAAGTCACATCTTTCTTAACATATACCGCTTCTTCTGACCTGGCAAAATCATTCGTTTTGATGTGTACAAAAAAAGGGACTGTCAAAAAAACCAAGTTTACGGATTTTGCCAATATTCGCACCAATGGAATAATCGCGATCAAGCTTGATGCAGATGATGAACTACTTTGGGTAAAAATCTCTCACGGTAGTAACTATCTCATGCTAATTAGTAGTCATGGAAAAGCAATTATTTTGAATGAGACGGAAATTCGCTCCACTGGACGCTCATCTCGAGGTGTGCGTGGAATGAATTTGGAATCAACAGATGAAGTTTCAGCTGCTGATGTCTTTGCCCAAGCAGAGTTTAAGAAAAATTTATTTGTTGTTGGTGAACGTGGCGTTGGTAAAAAAACCAGTCTTTCGCTTTTCAAAGGTCAACATCGCGGCGGAAAAGGCGTCAAGGTTGCATCAATGGATGAAAAAATCGGACAGATTGCCTTTGCACAAATCATCAATGATCCCAAAGCCACTGTCATCATCACCAGCAGCCAAGGCCAGGTTGTTAAAATTCCAATTTCTAGCATTCCTTCCCGTTCCCGCACCGCCAAAGGCGTCATCCTCATGCGCTTCTCTGACAAAACTGACAAAGTCGTAAGTGCGACGTTTATCTGAACAGGGAATAGTAGATAGTAGTTAGGAGTTAGGAGAAACTTTGTCATCTCGAACCGCGTTTAACGCGGGCATCTTACATAAAAATTATAGTAGTCCTAACTCTTGTAACAATAGGAGCCCTAAACCGATCAGAGTAATAACAGCTACCGTTGGAATAACTTTTTTTGCAATATTTTTTGGAAAAAATAATTCAAAAAAATACTTGTCATCTCCAAATTTCTTGTGAAAGTAGAAAAGCGGACAATCTCCTTTGTTTAAAATAAAAACGATAAATCCTTCTATATAAACAGCCATAAGTGCTATATACAACAGAGTTGAACGAGTATTCATAAAAAAACTATAGTAAATTTGGATTATACAAAGACCAAAAAAAACTGAAATTAATCCATGAACGATACGAAATATTTTCTTTTTATCAAACGTATATATAAATATTATAGTAAATAAAGAATATTATTTATAATTAGTATATTTGATTTGATTTGATTTGATTTACAACCCACCATGCTGTAGTAACGGAATTAGTTGTAAGACCGTTAACCTCGTAGGTCGACTTTTTGCTGCACGAATTGGTTAAAATAATATTTTTACTAGATATGTTATAATTTATCAATGAAAAAAGAAGCTAAATTATGGATTAATTTGGCAAAAGAAGATTTTGTGGATATGAATTATATGTGGAAAGTGAAAAGGTATAGAGGAGCAGTTTTATTTGCTCAACAAGCAGTTGAAAAAATTATCAAAGGGTACATTGTAGAAAATAAACAAAAGGCACCTCGACGAATTCATGCAATTGAAGAATTAACAAAAGATGCTGCGTTAAATTTGGAAGAGATAAAAATAAAAGATGTGAAAGAATTGTCCAAAGCATACACACGAGTGCGTTATACTGATTTAAGTGTTCAATATTATCCAACAAGAGCATCAGTTGAGCCACTATTAGAAATGGCTCAAAAAATATATTTATGGGTAGAAAAAAAATTAATAAAGAAATAAAACAATACGTCATACGCTTAAAAAGGGCGCTTAATCCGGAAAAGATTGTTCTTTTTGGCTCATTTGCTCGTGGTGATGCAACAAAATGGAGCGATATTGACCTTTTAGTTGTAGCTGATTTTCCAAAAATAAATTCTAATAAACGTTTTGATATCTTGTACGATCTTCACGAGGGTCTTATCAAAGAACACGATATTCATGCATATGGCGTCACACCTCAGGAGTTTAAATCAATTAAACAATGGTCGATTTTAAATGACGTAAAAAAAGAAGGTGTTGTTCTATATCAAAAACATATTAACTAGCTTATTATAGATTCGCATATTCGCAGCATTCGCATCAGGCATCAGTCGGCGCTTGATTTCATTGTTTTGTGTCATCTGTATCTTATTTATTAAAAATTATTATATCCTCCTAACCCCTAACTCATAACTCTTAACTTTATGGGGCTTTTTATTACTTTTTATGCTATAATTATACTTAATTATGCAATTTCCGGGCAAGGCGATTGCCCATCTTCTTGAATCCGAGATCAAAAAAGCAGTCGCACAATTACACAGGAAAAAACACTCTGTTAAGTTGAGCGTTATTTTAGTTGGTCAATCTCCTGAGCAAATGTCATATGTAAAAATGAAGCAAATTACAGCAAATAAATTAGGAATTGGTTATAAAATTATTCAGGTAAAAACCACCCCTCCTTTTGAACAATTCGCACGTTTAATCAAGAAAACGGCTGCAAATCCAGAAGTCAATGGAATTGTTATTCAACAACCATTACCGGCCCAAATTAGAACTGAAAGTGTCTATGACTTTGTTCCCCTAAGTAAGGAAATTGAAGGTCATCGTCATAAAACAATTTATATTCCACCAATTGGTCAGGCTGTTCTAACAACGCTTAAGTGGATTTATTACCCTCAAAAAGCTAAATTATCTATATTATTTGACTCGAATAAAGACCAAGGCTTTTTTAAAAAAATTTTTCATCATAAAAAAATAATTCTTATTGGTCGGGGAATCACCGGAGGTCAGCCAATTGGAAAAACACTAAGTGCATATAAAATTAATTATTTATCTTTAAATTCAACTGCAGACCACCCGGAAGAATATATTAAAGACGCGGATATTATTATTTCCGCTGTTGGAAAAAATGTAGTACTTGCGAACCAAATAAAACCTGGCGTCATCTTAATTAATGTTGGACTGCGCTATGAAAATAATAAATTGGTTGGTGATTATAACGAAAAAGAAATAAAAAACATCTGCTCATTTTACACAACCACCCCTGGAGGAGTTGGTCCAATCGACGTTCTTTACTTATACAAAAACCTCATTGAAGCAACGAAAAATCAGTACAGTATTAAGTAGCAAGTATTAAGTATTTAGAAAAAACAAAAAATGTCAACTTACTGCTTGATACTTAATACTATATACTAACTACTAATCATGCGTAATATTATTGTTGTTACTGGCCAAACCGCAACAGGCAAAACCAAACTCGCACTGCAACTTGCAAAAAAACATAACGGAGAAATCATAAACTGTGATTCCCGCCAGATATATAAAGATCTTAATATTATCACTGGCAAAGATATTGACGTAAAGTCAAAATTCACTTTAAATCAAAAAATTGGTGAATTCAACATTGGTTATTTTCCCATATCTTTTAAACCCATAAGTAATAACCCCTTATCTAATAACCCCTTAATCCCTTCCTATACTCGCATATGGCTTTATGACATCGTTGATTCAAAGATTCCTTTCTCCTCATATAATTGGACAACTTGCGCCAACATTGCAATTAAAGACATTTTCAAACGGGGAAAAACCCCGATTATTATTGGTGGAACTTATCTGTATTTAAAACATTTACTATATGGTTTTGAGACGGAAAAAATCCCTCCAGACTGGAAACTACGAAAACTATTAAATAAATATCCTGTAATTAAACTACAAAATGAGCTTATCAAAGTTGATCCTGATATTTTTAAGAAACTAAATCAAAGTGATGTTGCCAATCCTCAACGGTTGATTAGAAAAATAGAAATTGCATTTTATTATAAAAAAAAATCAAAGGTAGATGCGACTTTCACACTGTTATCGTCGCGAGCGAATGAAATGAGCGTGGCGATCCCGACCAATTATAGTAATCCTTCTAATTTATACGGGATTGCTTCACCCGCTAAGCGGGTTCGCAATGACATGTTCATGCTTCATACAAAACTTGATGAATCTACTATCTTATCTTCTGATTTGTCCTTTAATTTTATTGGTTTAAAATTTAAAGAGAAAAACGATCTAATAAAAGCTATTACAAAAAGAGTACATGAACGCATAAAACAAGGCGCAGTTGATGAAGTAAAATTTTTATTAAATAAAGGCTATCTTCCAACCGACCCAGGCTTAAAAACCATTGGTTATTCTCAACTTATTGACCATATTTTTAAAAAAGTTACGCTCAAAGAAGCAATTAATGCTTGGATTATTAGAGAAACCCAATACGCCAAACGCCAATACACGTTCATGAAAAAAGACCCTAATATCCACTGGCGCATGATTTAAAATGTTACTATAATAAAATTAGATTAATTATAAATTAGAACTTTTCTGTGTCTCAATTTAAAGAACATCATCGAAAATTCCACACCCTACATCGTCATTCAAATCATCCCATTCATAAGATTGGACACCGTCTCCATAAACTTCATCATCACTCAAAAAATACAATTCATTTTAGCTCACTTTGGTTGTCAATTCTTGTAATTTTTTTAACAATATTTTTTATTAAACTAGTTCCACACTGGCAAGAAAAAGCGCAATCGAATAATGGCTTAATCTGTACGCCGGATGGGGGGATGGTCAACAAATTAAATTCTGATCGATTAAACTTAATTAACTGGAAAAATCAACCGGTTACGATTTGGATTCAATATAATCTTTGCCCCTTTTCCGGACAACTTCCTTATGAAGGTTATCAGTGTAATCAATACAACAATCACATTACAGACATACTTCAAGCTGGTGAAACAAAAACATATTCAATATATATTCCAAACTGCCAGATAGGACAACTGGACATTAACACAGTCAATCCAACTGATGGAGGATGCTATACACCTGAAAATAATTTATGGAGTGGAGGACAAGCTTTTGCAATTAAGGCAAATACAAATTGTGACTCTACTAACGAAAATCCACCCAATACAACTAATCCTCCAACTCCAACACCATCTCCAACTCCAACACCAACACCTTCACCAACGCCTACACTTACCCCAACACCTACACCAAGTCCAACTCCTATGCCTTCACCAACACCATATATTGAAGTATTTTTCCGAACACCAAGAAATATTCCAGCAGAAAAAAATGTTTGTGTATCCAGTTGGATCACTGATCAGTCTGGAGTATTTTTAAACTCAAACGATACTGATTGCACTAATCGTACTTGGTTTTCCAGTCCGCTTCAATCAAATGTAAATGGATATGCAGGTATTTACGTTGACGAAAGCAACGACATCAATACGCTCTATTTTTCTCCTAAAGCTGATTCTATCATTTCTCAACACTATCCAAACGGCGGTCTTCACTATGGATGGCCTCGTTGGTCAACCGGAGGAAGAACAATTACCTTAATTGTCAACCCAACTCCAACTCAAACACCAACTCCCATCCCAACATATGGCTCTTCACCAACGCCACGACCAACATCAAGCATCACAATAAAAATTTCACCAACCACAGACAAAGACTATTATTATCATACTTATGGAAACACAGTTACAAATGAATCAACGCTAAAACCACCAATAAAAATTCCTCCTAAAACTCCAACTCTAACGCCTACAAAAGTACCAAGTAAATTAGATATAAAAAAATATTGGCCAGCCGCGGTAGTTGGAATCCCAATAGCTCTGATGATAATCAGACTCATTTTATAAGAAGATTGTTGTTCAACTATTTAATTGTTACATTGTTTCATTGTTAATAACTCTTCGCCAAGTCAAACTCGGTTACACGTTACACGCTTCGCGTTATGAGTTTTTATTGAAGAGTTTTAAGAACGCATCTTTAGGAATCTCTACTCGTCCGATCATTTTCATTTTCTTTTTTCCTTCTTTTTGTTTTTCCAGCAACTTTTTTTTCCGACCAACATCTCCCGTACCAATCACCTTTCCACTTTTAATCAACACATCCTTACGAAATGGACTAATCCTTTCCGAAGCAATAATTTTACCTTTATACTGCGCTTGTATTTTTATTTCGTATTGCTGACGGGGAATGATTTCGCGCATTTTTTTCACCAATTGACTGGCTTTTTCATAGGCACGTTCCTGAACCACAATTTCAGAAAATTCTTCAATTGGTTCATTATTTAAAAGTAACATTAACTTATCCGCTTTGACCGGAACAAACTTTAAAATTTCCCAATCCAACGAAGCATAGCCTGAAGACACACTTTTTAAACTGTCATAAAAATCCGTTATCATTTCCGAAAGCGGCATCTCATAGGTTAAGGTTATTTGGTTTTTGTTATCCATTGTTATAAATTGAGCACGATAATTTTCACATAATTGCATCACAGCCCCGGTATATTGATTAGGGGTGATAAGAAATATTTTAACAATTGGCTCTAAAAATGTTAAACCATTTTTTTCATATTCAACTTGCGGCGGAGTCAATACTAAACTAAGATTATGCTCCCGTTCCAATCGCTCTCGAACTACATCGGCATGTAATAATCCTAAAAATCCCACTCGGAATCCGGCACCAAGTGCTTTACTGTAAATTGAATTAAATTGAAGTGATGAGTCATTTAAATATAATTTTTCTAAGGCCTTTTTTAAATTTAAATAATCTGCCGTATCTGTTGTAAAAACCGATGCAAACACCATTGGTTTTGTCTTTTTATAACCCGGTAAGGGAGGGTCATTGCTTTTTTCATTAACAACCGTATCTCCCACATCAATCTGATGAATATTTTTGAGGTTGGTTGCAATATACCCGATTTCTCCATCATTTAAACTATCTTTTGCCAATAAATCAGGAGTAAAAATTCCTGCTTCTAAAATATCAACTGTCTTTTGTGATTGACATAAACGCACTTTCATACCTCGTTTTACACTTCCACTAAAAACTCGTAAAAACGCAATCACTCCACGATGCGGATCATAATATGAATCAAATATTAGCGCTTTTAATGGTTCGTTTTTATCGGTTATATTTTTTAATGTTTTTGTTGATAATTGCTTACCCTGAGCTTT
>Ga0210053_1002404_pt1 | contig 16100 bp, 13 predicted proteins | sample CryGeymeta201512_FD_185467 | JGI IMG/M metagenome (GOLD analysis project Ga0210053, IMG submission 185467) | Groundwater microbial communities from Crystal Geyser aquifers in Utah, USA - Crystal Geyser metaG 2015-12 (SPAdes) (version 2) | ecosystem: Environmental > Aquatic > Deep subsurface >... | reverse complement strand
CCGGTTGATGATTTTCACTTTGCGCAGAAGGTTCCATGGGCACAGCAACACCCAAAGTTGAGGAACTAGCCGCCTGGATTGCGGCTCCGTTGATTTGCACAAAATACAACCCCATATACACCAGCGCACCCCCAAGAAGAGCGATGAAAAGCACAAGCAACCCATTTAAAAAATGTTTATGGCGGTTTTTTTTGCCGCCATCCAGCTCAATTTGTGCCTGGTGAATTGTCTGATGATCGATCACGTTTTTGTCATTGGCATAAGCCACCAGTAAGGCCCGGTCGCAGAGGATATTGATCAAACGCGGCAAGCCCCTGGTTGAGCGATACACCAAATTCAGTGCCTTGGGGGTCAGTAGATTGGTATCGGCATAACCGGCAATCTTCAAACGATGCTTAATATAAGCGGCAGTATCTTTTTCATCCATGGTTTCGAGACGATAATTCACCACCAGACGTTGCTTCAACTGACGCAATTCGCGCCGCCCCAGCACCTCTTCCAGCTCGGGTTGACCAACGATCACCAGTTGCAAGAGTTTATCGGTTTCAGTTTCAAGATTCGAGAGCAGGCGCAGCTGTTCCAGAACTCTGGGGGCCAAATTCTGCGCTTCGTCAATCACCAGCACCACCGTTTTGCCCGCCTGACGCTCCGCCAGCAGAAAGCGATTGAGGGAATCATGCAAACGCGACAGGTTGCTTTCCTGCAGCGGACAGGCAATGCTGAATTCGCGGTGAATCGTATGGAGCAATTCCAACTCTGATAAACAGGGATTAAAAATCAAGGCTACCTGGTATTCCGACCTCTCCAACTGGCGCAGCAGGGTGCGAAGAACCGTGGTTTTGCCGGTACCAACTTCACCAATCAGGGAAAGAAATCCCACCCTTTGCTGAATACCATAAAGCAGGTGCGCAAAGGCTTCTTTGTGATTTTTGCTCAGAAAAACAAAACGTGGATCAGGGGTAATATGAAAGGGTTTTTCCTGTAAGCCAAAAGTTTTCAGATACATGCGTATCAATCCTGTCAGCATTGAAGAAATCTGGCGTAAACAATTTAAATGAGGTTTATAACATTCTTTATGGAGAAAATCACTGCACAAGCTGCGTAGTTTTGTTATCATCCCCTTTTGGATCCATCATATAACCGAATCGGAACAGCTTAAGACCCGGAGGTCAATCAATGTCCAGCTGGAAATCATATACCCAGGATACGCGTATTGCGTATTTTTCCATGGAAATCGGCTTGCGCGCCGAAATCCCCACATACAGCGGTGGTTTAGGTGTTTTAGCCGGCGATACCATCAAAAGCGCTGCTGATCTCAAGGTGCCCATGGTCGCAACCACCCTGCTCTACCGCAAAGGCTACTTCGAACAACACTTTAATGCCGATGGCTGGCAGCAAGAAAGCGAAACCAGCTGGAAACCAGAAAATTACATGGAACTGCTGCCGACCAAAACCCTGGTCACCATCGGCCAGCGTGATGTTAAGCTGCAAGCCTGGCTCTACCGGCTCAAAAGCCCGACCGGTGGCACAGTGCCAATTCTTTTTCTGGATACCGATATCCCTGGCAATGACGAAGAAGATCGGCGCATCACCCATCACCTTTATGGCGGCGACCTGGCCTATCGGCTTAAACAGGAAGTCATTCTCGGCATCGGCGGAGCCCGCATTCTCAAAGCCCTGGGTTTTGAAATTAGACGTTATCACATGAATGAAGGGCACGCCGCCCTTCTGACCCTTGAATTATTAAAAAATTCCCGTCTACCGGTGGAAGACACCTGGGACGAACGTGGGTCATGGAATACTCGTCAGGTCACCGATCAATGTGTCTTCACAACCCACACCCCTGTGCCTGCAGGCCATGATCGTTTTCCTTATCCGCTGGTCGCCGAAACCCTCAGAGAGGAAATCTCCATCGATTTTCTCAAAGGGCTGGCAGGCAAGGACGAGTTCAACATGACCATGCTGGCGATGAATTTAAGCCGCTATATCAATGGCGTCGCCAAGCGTCACGGCGAAGTCTCAAAGAATATGTTTCCCGGTTTTGAAATCCACGCCATTACCAACGGCATCCATCCCTTCACCTGGTGCTCACCCTATTTTGTCGAACTTTTTGATCGTTTTTTGCCGGGCTGGGCCAACGAACCCGAATTACTGGTTCGGGTAGATAACATTCCCGACGACGATATCTGGGAAGCCCATACGGGCGCTAAAGCCCTATTTTTTCAATATATCAAAGAAAAAACCGGCAAAACCCTCGATCCCGAATTGCTGACCATCGGTTTTGCGCGCCGCGCCGCCACCTACAAACGAGGCGATTTGATTTTCAACAATTTGAGCCGCCTGCTCGACATTGGGGCGGGCAAGCTTCAATTCGTCTTCGGCGGCAAAGCCCATCCCCACGACAATGAAGGCAAACAGGTGATCCAGCGCATTATCCATCAGGTCGAAAAGATGAAGGGCAAGATTGACCTGGTTTATCTGGAAAATTACAACATGGACGTTGCTTCACGCTTTATTCCCGGCGTTGATCTGTGGTTGAATAACCCCGTCCGCCCCCTCGAAGCATCGGGCACCAGCGGCATGAAGGCCGCACTCAATGGAGTCCCCAATTTCAGCGTCCTCGATGGCTGGTGGATTGAAGGACATATTGAAGGCGTCACCGGCTGGTCTATCGGGCCCCCCCCAGCCCAGATAGAACAAGAAGCCGGACGCACCGATGAAGACCTGGATGACATGTACCAGAAACTTTCCGAGGTCATCATTCCTCTTTATTACACCGATCGCAGCAGCTGGATTAAAGTCATGAAAAATGCCATCGGCAAAAATGCCTACTATTTCAATACCCACGTCATGATGCGGCGTTATGTCACCGAGGCCTATATTCGTTGATGGCAATAAAAAAACTTCCCCCCGTTTTTTTTCTATGCTAGTGTGCCACGGTTTTGAAACAGGGTGGTGGTGAAGCGACTAAAACTGAAACAAGGAGAAACTCGCAAATGACATACCTGCTCATAGGGCTGCATGTAGTTGTTAGTCTGGCTCTGATTGTTATTGTCCTGTTACAAATGGGTAAGGGAGCTGAAGTCGGTGCATCTTTTGGTGCGGGTGGAAGTCAGACCATCTTTGGGGCCTCCGGGGGCGCTAACTTCATGAGTAAAGTGACCGCTGGCGCCGCGGTGATTTTTATGCTCACCAGCCTCTCCCTCGCGTATTTTTACGGCAGCCCGGCGTCACAAACCCTGATGCCGGCCCAGGTTACTGTCCCTGCGGCGGCACCCGCGGGTGGCTTTACTGAACCCGTAACAACCCCGGCTCCAACAGAAACTCCAGCGGCCCCGGCCCCTGAAGAGAAAAAGTAAAAACAACCACGATAAATCAGTTGACAGTCTGCAAAACTGTTCTGTATAAATACGATCCTTCGCCGAAGTGGTGGAACTGGTAGACACGCCATCTTGAGGGGGTGGTGGGCAATTGCTCGTGCGAGTTCGAGTCTCGCCTTCGGCACCAACAGCAAATCCAAAGCAGTCCAAAGATAACCAGAAAAGCTCGCTAGAAATAGCGGGCTTTTCTGTATCCGCCAACCTATTCCGTCCATGCCAATCCGTTGACAGCCAGAACAGCAGCTAAAGCTCTCTCTGGACAAAACCCAGGTCAAGGAATTTGATTACAAAACCCGATAAAGTGTCCACGATGTCGTGTCACTCAACATCTAAGAAATTGGAAAAGACTACCCTATTCCGGTCTTCCTGATCGCCCAACTTGCTGTGCATGCAGAAATCAAGGGCCAAGGTCTGGGCAAGATCACCCTGATTAAAGCACTGGAGCATCTCTGGAGCGTCAACGCTCATATGAAAGCGTATGCAGTGGTTGTCGATTGCCTCAACCAGACGGCCCAGGATTTTTACACTAAATTCGGGTTTGAGATCCTGTGCAACAATAACGGCAGGACCAGAATGTTTATGCCGATGAGTACGGTGGGCCAGCTCTTTGAGGAAGAGTGAGAACAGTATCATGTCCGAAGAACAGAACAACGTACCTGACGAAACCACCACCGACTCCACCCCTCCAAGACCTCTCGACCGAGAAACACTCTACAAGCTTGTCTGGTCAGAACCGATGCTTAAAGTCGCAGCGAGATACGATGTCTCGTCGAGCTCCCTGGCGAGAATCTGCACAGGGAAAAACCTGCGTGTATTATCCCATTTTGGGTTATATAGTTCCCAATATGGGAAACACTGACAGAAAAACATTCAGCATCAGCGATGCGCTGTTCACCAAAACACAGCAGCAGTTGCTGCGCCTTCTCTTCGGCCAGCCGGAAAAAAGCTTTTATTCGAAGGAGCTTGTTGATCGGGCAGATAAAGCAGATAAAGAGCCCACGGAAAACACTAGAATCACCTCTTTCTCGGGGTAGATTTCGGGGTTATTTTGCTTTCAATAAGTTGGTAAACCCATTTAGATCAAGGCCTTAGAAGAATTATTCGATTCCGGCCTTCACAAGAAGAAATGGCCCCTCGATTCGTCGGGGGTGCTCTCTTTGTCCAAAGTCAGCCAATTCCCAATACAAAAATCTTCAAACCTTTGAATGCGCTAAAAGTTCGCGGGCGTGTTCCAGGGTGCGTTCACTGATCTGGGCGCCACCGAGCATGCGGGCCATTTCGCGGATGCGGGTTTCGCCGGTCAGGAGGGTGAGGCGGGTGCGGGTGCGGTCGTCGGTTTGCTGCTTTTCGACGACAAAATGATGATGACCAAAGGCTGCAACCTGGGGCAAGTGAGTCACGCAGAGCACTTGCAAGCTGGCGCCCAGGCGACAGATTTTTTCACCCACAGCGGTGGCGGCTTCGCCGCCGATGCCGGCATCGACTTCATCGAAGATCAGGGTGCGGACACTATCGCCTTCGGGAATGCTGCGGCGCAGGGCCAGCATGATGCGGGACAGTTCACCACCGCTGGCAATCCGGGCCAGGGGCTGAGCCGGTTCGCCCGGATTGGCTGCCAGGTAAAATTCGCCGCGCTCCAGGCCATCGGGACCAAACTGGTTAAGCGCCTGCAAACGCACTTCAAAGCGTGCGCGCGGCATTGACAGGCCACTCAATTCGGCTTCGACAGCCTGTTGCAGTTGTTTTGTCGCAGCCTGGCGTCTAGCACTCAACAGCATACCTGCGGCACGCACCTCGGCTTCGGCTTTGTTCAACTGGAGATTGAGCTCGGCTTTTTTTTCGTCAAGGTTTTGCAGGCCATCCAGCTCGGCATCAATTTGTTGCAAATAAGCGAGGAGTTCTGCCAAGGTGGGGGCATATTTACGTTTGAGGCTGGTCAACTGGGCCAGACGATCTTCAACCTGCTGCTGGCGTTGGGGTTCAAAGCTGATTTTCTCGGCATAGTCGCGCAGCTGTATGGCGATGTCTTCGATGCTCAACAAGGCGGAATTAAGACTGTCGGCCAGATCTCCGAGCAGTGGATCAATGTCGCGTTGGCGCTCAAGGCCCGCGATGACCGCCGTTAGCTGTTCGCAAACCGCGCCCGATTCGGCGTAGAGGGCGGCATAGCCACCCTGACTGGCCGCTGCCAGTTGCCCGGCGTGACGCAGCAGTTTGCGCTCCTGCTCCAGCTCATCATCTTCTCCAATTTCAACCCCAAGAGCGCTAATTTCCTGACGTTGAAAATTGAGGATATCGAGACGCTGCCGACGGTTGCGCTCGCTCTGTGCGAGCTGTTCCAGTTGATGGGCAAGGTCGGAATAACCGCGATGGGCGGCCCGATAGGCTTCGAGGGCATTTTGACAACCGGCGAAATTATCGAGCAACGGCAGGTGAGTTTCGACCTGTTGCAACCCCTGGTGTTCATGCTGACCATAAATATTCACCAGCAGCGGCGTCAATTCACGCAACTGATTGAGAGTTATGGGGGTGCCGTTGACAAAAATACGGTTTTTGCCGCTGCGCGCGATGATGCGCCGCACCAGCAACTCGTCACCATCTTCAAGTTCGGCCTGACGCAAGCGTTCGCGCAGGAGCTGATTGGCGCCAACGTCAAATATTGCCTCAACGCGGGCTTCTTCGGTACCGTTACGAATAACTTCGCCGCGCGCGCGCCCGCCCAGCAACAGGTTAACGGCGTCGATAATGATGGACTTGCCCGCGCCGGTTTCGCCGGTTAACACATTGAAACCCGGATGAAACGCCACCTGAAGTTTTTCGACAATTGCGAAATTATGAATAATCAGTTCGGTCAACATAAGAATAAACCTAGAAAAAGCAGTTAACCATGGAAAACACACACCAAATCAGAAAGATATGCAACTTGCATGGTGTACCCTGTTTGGAGAATGACTGTTTGGCTGTCATGTTGTAATTTTCCGGGTCTTTTCGTGTCTTCCGTGGTTTCAACAGCCGTTTTCAGGATAAAACCAACGCTGGATTCAACGTTCCCCCCAGCTTAATTTGGTGCGTAAAATTTCAAAATAATCGCGGTGCGGGCTTTTTATGAGCAGAGTACGGGCTTTAGAGCGACAGATTTCAATGCGGTCACCAGGCCGCAAACTGGCACCAACCTGGCCATCGCCGGTGAAATAAACGACGTCGTCGGCGAAGTTGATATCCACGGAAATCGTTGCGCGACTCGAAACAATCAAAGGCCGGTTGGTGAGCATGTGGGGACAGATGGGCGTAATCACCAGGCTGTTGATCCCCGGATAGATGATTGGACCACCCGCCGCCAGGTTGTAGCCGGTAGAGCCCGTCGGCGTGCTGACCACCAGACCATCGGCCTTGAAGGTTGTTAGATATTCACCATCAACGCGGGTTTCCATGTCAATAATTCGCGCCAGAGTGCCTTTATTAATCACCGCGTCGTTAAGCAAGGTATGGCACTCGACCCGTTGGCCCGAGCGCAAAATAGTCACATCAAGCATCATGCGGCTTGAAATCGCGTAATTGCCCGCCAGCACCGCCGTGAGGAGATCGGGCAATTCAGCCCGGGTAATTTCGGTCAAAAAACCCAGGCTGCCCAGATTAACGCCGAGAATCGGCACTTCCAGACCATTGACCTTCCGCGCCACCGAAATGAGGGTGCCGTCGCCACCCAGCACAAGGATCAACTCAACCTGGCGGGGGATGTCTTTCTCGTCAACCGGTGTATTCGGCTTCAGCGTCTCAGCCAACCAGGGTTCAAGCAAAAAAGCAACGCCTGCAGCCTGCAACTGCTGACAGATTTCATCGACCAGTTGCGGCGCGGCCGGGTGATTTTTTTTGGCATAAATACCAACAGTGCGTATCAAGGGCAGTCTCCGTTCTGAGCGCGCCAAATCCGTATAATCCGCTCATCAGATACCACAGGCCAAGGCCCAAAGTCTATCACTTTCAACAACTTACACGCTTGTCGCCAAGCCGCGGTCATGCTACATTCGGGCAGCTTAACAAAAAGGAGCAAGCTCACCCCATGGATGATCTTTTCAACCAGGCCACCCAGACCTCCAGCAGCCGTCCCTTGGCCGAACGCATGCGGCCTCGCGGGCTGGACGAGGTGGTTGGCCAACAGCACCTGCTGGCACCCGGCAAACTTCTGCGGCGGCTGATCGCAAGCGATCAGCTGGGTTCATTGATCTTATGGGGGCCGCCAGGGACAGGCAAAACCAGCTTAGGGCAGGTGATCGCCAATACCACCCGCTGTCGTTTCGTATTTTTTTCGGCCGTGCTGGGCAGCATCAAAGAGGTGCGCGAAATCCTGACCGAGGCCAAAAACCAACAGGCCTATCACGGGCGGCGCACCCTGCTGTTTGTTGATGAAATTCACCGTTTCAACAAAGCCCAGCAGGATGCCTTTTTGCCGGCGGTTGAAAAGGGAAACATTACCCTGATCGGCGCGACCACCGAAAACCCCAGCTTCGAGGTTAACTCGGCCCTGCTTTCGCGCTCACGCGTTTTTGTGCTTGAACCCCTGTCCCCCGAGGATCTGCGGCAGCTCCTGCAACGTGCCCTGAACGAAGAACGCGGCCTGGGAGCTTTGCAGCTGAAGGCCGATAACGACGCCCTAGATTTTCTGGCCGAGCAGGCGGGTGGCGATGCCCGCATTGCGCTGGGGGCATTGGAAGTGGCCGCGGCCACCGCAGAACACATCAACCTGGTTGCCGCTCAAGAAGCCCTGCAGAAGAAGGCCCTGCGCTACGACAAGGGCGCTGAAGAACATTACAACGTCATTTCAGCCTTCATCAAAAGTATGCGCAGCAGCGACCCTGACGCCGCGCTCTATTGGCTGGCACGCATGCTCGAAGCGGGGGAAGATCCCCTTTTTATTGTGCGCCGCATGGTAGTTTTTGCTTCGGAAGATATTGGCAACGCCGATCCGCGCGCCCTGCAATTGGCCATGGCGGTACAACAGGCGGTGCACTTTGTCGGCTTGCCCGAGGCACGCATCAATCTGGCTCAGGGTGTTACCTATCTGGCGACGGCCCCCAAGAGCAATGCCAGCTATCTGGGCATCAAGCAGGCGCAGGCCGAAGTACGCGCCAGCGGAGCCCTGCCGGTGCCCAAATCCCTGCGCAATGCCCCGACCCGGCTGATGAAAGAGCTCGACTACGGCAAAGGTTACGCCTACGCCCACGATGATGCCGCGGCCGCAGCCCAGCAACAGCATCTGCCTGAAGCCCTGCACGGACGCAGCTTTTACACCCCAGTGGCAGCAGGCTATGAAAAAAACATCCGCGAACGCCTGGCCTGGCTGCGCAGCCTTGCGCCCCCCCCCAAGTGAGGCTTTTATGCGCGCTCAAACCTTTGACATTCTCTGCGCTCTCAGCCTTTGGCTGTTGACAAGCAGCCCGCTGATGGCAGCGGCTCCTGCCCCGAACGACGCAACTCTGAATCCCCTCGATCAGGCGGTAGGTTTTTTCCAGACCTACGTTTCACCGATTGATGGCCCGCGCTGCCAGATGGATCCGACCTGTTCGACCTACGCCCGCCAGGCCCTGCGCAAACATGGCATGTGGATGGGTCTGTTTATCGCGGTCGATCGCCTGCTGCGCGAAATCGACCCCCTCGAACGTCACCAGCCGATTCTCAAGAGCGGGGTGCTGCGCTATGCCGACCCCTTGAGTGCTAACGATGTCTGGCTGAATCCGGTGGAACCATCGCCTTTCAGCACTGGCCCTGACGATCCTTAATTTATTCAGGCACTTGTCTCGCGCAGAGCCGGTAGAGGCCCAGAGGAAATCCAAAAAAATGACAGCCGCCCTCCTTGGTGTTGAAAATCTGCGTTTAGCGGAAGATTAGCGCCAATCATGATGTTTTTTATCTGATCAAAATTCGTGTGTCTTGGTGTCTATTCGTGGTTCCAGCTTAAAACATAAAACGCCGCATACTGACATTCATCAGCAAGCCGATTGCGATCATGGTGGTGATCATGCTGGTTCCACCATAGGAAAACAGGGGCAAGGGCACCCCGACCACCGGCAGCAAACCTATGACCATCGCCAGGTTAATGATAATGTGCCAGAAAATCATGGCAACAGCACCAATGGCCAAAAACATACCGAAACGGTCGGCGGCCCGTCGCGCGATATAAATGCCCCAAACCACCAGAAACAGATAGGTCAATAACAGCAGAAAGCTGCCGCTGAATCCCCATTCTTCGGCAAAGACCGAAAAGGCAAAATCGGTATGGCGCTCGGGCAGAAAAGAGAGCTGCGACTGGGTTCCTTGCATAAAACCTTTGCCCCAGAAGCCCCCACTGCCGACGGCAATTTTGGACTGAATAATGTGATAGCCGCTCCCCAAGGGATCGGCTTCCGGATCAAGAAATGTCAGCACGCGTTCGCGCTGATAATCGTGAAGCATAAACCAGCCACCTCCCAGAGCCAAAAGCCCTGCAGCCACCAACGTCAGGAAGGTCTGACGCTGCAAACCGGCAAAAAAAAGCATGGATCCCGCAATAAACAGCAGCAAAAGAGCCGTTCCCAGGTCAGGCTGGCGCAGAATCAGTGCAAATGGAATGAGCAACAGAACGGCGGGTGCCCATAGATCATTCAGGCCGTAGCCCAAAGTTTTGGCGGTACGGCCGAAAATGCGCGCCAGCAGCAAAATGATCACCAGTTTGGCGAGTTCACTGGGTTGCAGATTAAAAAAACCCAGATGAATCCAGCGCGTCGCCCCCATGGATGTTTTGCCAAACAGCAGAACATAAAGCAGCAGACCAATGGTCAAAAAGTACGCATGGAGAGCATAGTGTTCTAAATGGCGGTAATCAAAAGCACTGGTCAGCAACATCAGCCCCAAACCACCGCTGAACCAGAAGATCTGCTTGAGATAAAAAGCCCCCCCGGGTGTCGCCCAGTTGGCCGTGGCGCTATATAAATTTATAATCCCCGCGCTGACCAGCAGCAGCACGCTGAGCAGGAGCACCCAATCAAAATTCAGCACCAGTCGCCGGTCAAACATCAGTCCGACTCCTCCTTTTCCATGAGAACCAGGGTGGTAAAATCGGTGGATTGCGCTTTGAAGTACGCCTCAAAAACTGCCTTGGCCATCGGTCCCGCGGTGCCGCCACCGTGGCGACCGTGTTCAACCACAATCGCCACGGCGATTTGGGGCTTGTCGGCAGGGGCGTAAGCAACAAACAGGGCATGAGGACGGAATTCATAAGGCACCTCTTCTCCGGCCTGGTTTTCTTCTTCCTCTTCCGATTTCCGCCGTACCACCTGTGATGTCCCGGTTTTCCCGGCGACAACCACTTCCGCCATGCGCGAGGCTGAACCTGTGCCATGGGGTTCATTAACTGCTGCCACCAAGCCATCGTTAATTGTTTGCCAGGCCGCCGCCGGCATTTCAATCTGATGCAGAATCTGGGGAGTCGTCTGCTGCAACACCTTGCCCTGCCAATCTTCCACACGTTTCACAATTTGCGGTTTCAGCAGTGTGCCCTGATTCGCCAGCGCCGCAGTCATAACCGCCAGCTGCAAAGGGGTCACCAGTACATAGCCCTGGCCGATTGCGGCAATCACGGTTTCGCCGCCATACCAGGGGGCTTGAAAACGTTGTCTCTTCCAGGCACGGGAAGGAACAACCCCGGCATTTTCCCCCGCCAGGGGAAACCCAACCACCTCTCCCAGGCCGAATTCTCGTGCAATAGCGGCAATTTTGTCGATGCCCAGATCGAGCCCAACCTGGTAGAACCAAAGGTCGCAGCTTTCACGCAGAGCCTTGATCATATCAGTGCGTCCGTGGCCATCCTTTTTCCAGCAACGGAAACGCGCTTCTCCCAGCTCGAAGCTGCCATCGCAATCGACCACCCGCCGCCGCGCGCCAGAATCTTCACGCAAAGCCGCCAAAGCGACCATCATCTTAAAGGTCGATGCCGGCGCATACAGCCCGGATATGGCCTTGTTTTGCAAGGGATGCCGGGGATCACGCAGCAGCTCGGTCCAAGCTTGACTTTCAATCCCCCGGGCAAATAACGACGGATCATAGGTTGGCCGACTCAGCATTGCCAGAACTTCACCCGTGCGCACATCCATGGCGACAAGGGCGCCGGAATTATCGCCGAAAGCAAGGTTCGCAGCCTGCTGCAATTCTTGCTGGATGGTGAGAAAAACGCGCTGACCAGGCTGAGGCGCTTCGATTTCAAGGGGGCGCAGTAATTTGCCGCGCACATCGACTTCGACCCGGCGTAACCCCTTGGTGCCGCGCAAAAAATTTTCATAGGTCTTTTCAAGAGCCACCTTGCCAATCACATCACCTGTTTGCAGATTCTTGCCTCGATCCTGGCTCAACTCAGCTTCGGTCACCTCGCCCAGATAACCGGTGACATGGGCAATCGAGCCCTTTTCCAGATATTCACGCACCGGACGCACGGACACCAGAACCCCAGGCAGATCGGTATTATGCTCCAGAACCCGTTCGGCAAACTGGCGCGGCACATCTTCTGCCAGAACGACAGGGCGGTAAATAGGCAAGCCCTTGCCCTGCTGCCAGCGTTTTTCGAGGGTCGTGGCATTAATGTCCAGCAGCTGCGCCAAAAGTGCCAGCAGTGCTTGTGGATTCTCAACATCCTGACGCATGACCGAAATACCGAAGGCGGGTCGATTTCCCACCAGCAGTCGGCCATTACGGTCGAATATGGGACCACGCGGGGCTTCGAGGGGCAAAACACGCGTGCGGTTGCGCACAGAACGTTCCTGGTAATCTTCGGTATTGATGATTTGGAGATACCAGAGCCGCAACAGCAACAGACAGAAGAGGGCCGCAGCCGTCACGGAAAAAAGCAGTAAGCGGCGGTGCACGCTCGGCAGTTCGATCCAGCGCGAATCAAGCCCCATGATGTTTGCTCTGGTAGGGAATACCCGCCATGCCTAGGCGCGTGCCCAACAGGGGCTGAACTTTCAGTAGCAGGTTCAGCAAGACAAATCCGGTCAGCAGATTCACCAGTAATTGGGCGGGAAGCGACAGAATCAAAATTTGCAGCACCGCGCCGGCGTCAGCGAAAAGCGCAAGCAGAAAAGAGATGACAACCGCCTGCATCAGGGTGCCGGCACTTAACAGAATCAGCAGCAAGCGGCGGCTCTCCACATTCAGTCGCGCAGCAAAGAGTCGAACCAGCATAAAAATCATCAGTTGGGTAATGGCATACAGACCGAGGGTTGTGCCACTGAAGACATCCTGCAAGGCGCCCAAAAACGTGGCCAGCAGCGCAGCGCGGGAGAAAGATTCGTTTAAACTCAGATAAACAACCAGAATCAGCAGCAGATTGGGGCGTAATTCAGGCGGCAGCACGGCGGCAAAAAGGGTTGTTTGCAGCAGCATGAAAATCAACCCACAACAAAAAGACAGCAACAACACTCTCACGGCGGAGGCTCCAACAACACCAAAACTTCCTCAAGCCGCGAAAAATCGAGATCAGGATGCAGCTCGATCTGCTGAAAAAGGCTGGCATCCGTGCGCTGAACCTGGGTCACATACCCCAGCACCAGGCCTTTGGGGAACAAACCTCCCATGCCCGAAGTGATGATCAGATCGCCGACTTGAACCGTCTCGTCGCGCAGGGCGTACTCAAAAGTCAGCCCACGGCCATTGCCGCGCGCAACCCCGCGCGTGCGAAAACGTTGCACCAACCCGGCCACGGACGACGACGCGTCTATCACCAACAGCACCCGAGCACTGCCCGGCGCAACTTTGATCACGCGCCCGACCACGCCTTCGGCGACCACCACCGGCAAGCCTTCGCGCACCCCTTGGAGTGCGCCCTTGTCGATCACAATGGTGCGCGCCCAACTGCTGGCATCTTCGGCCACGACCATGGCCGGCAGCACCGGTCTCGGATCGGTTTCAACAAAATCCAGCAGCTTTCGCAACCGTTGATTTTCCAGGCGGGTCTCGCTCACCCCCTGGAGGCTGGCACGCAGCTCGCGATTCTCACGGCTCAACGCCAGATTCTGCTCCTGGGTCTCAATGAGCCACAGATAGCGCGTCCAGAGCGCACCGACGCTGCGCCCTGAAAGGGTCAGGGCCGCCTGCAGGGGCTCGGTCACCGCCAGAACCACACGTTCCAGCAAAGTTGTTGCAGATTTTTGACGCAGATTAAACGAATAGACCAGCAGCATCGCCAGCAGTAACAGGACAGCCAGAATAAGAGTTTGATGCCGTTTCAAAAAATGACGCATCAGCAGTTCCTGCAAAAAAACCGCAGATCCGCGAAGACGCGGCAACGGCTTCGCAGGTCTAGGGCCCGGATGTTTTTTCGACCCCTGGGGGAGAGGTTACGAAGGAATCGCAACCTGGCGCAGCAGATCCATATGTTCGAGAACCTTGCCCGAACCATAAACCACGCACGACAGGGGCTCATCCGCCACCGTCACCGGCAGGCCGGTTTCTTCACGCAGCAGGGCATCCAAATTTTTGAGGTAGGCACCACCGCCCGCCAATACAATGCCCTTGTCGACAATGTCGGCGGCCAGCTCGGGCGGCGTGCGTTCAAGGGCAATCCGAACCGCTTCGATAATGGTATTGACCGGTTCAGACATCGCCTCACGAATTTCGTTGGAGTTGATTTCCATCGTTTTGGGGATGCCGCTGACCAGATCGCGACCCTTCACTTCCATGGTGTAAACTTCATCGTCAATCGCATAGACATTGCCGATACCGATCTTAACCGCTTCAGCCGTGCGCTCGCCAATCAGCAGGTTGTACTTGCGCTTCATATACTGCATGATCGATTCATCGAGCTTGTCGCCCCCAATCCGCACCGATTGGGAGTAAACAATCCCCGCCAGGGAAATCACCGCGACTTCCGTCGTCCCCCCGCCAATGTCCACAATCATGTTGCCCGAAGCTTCCGTAATCGGCAGCCCGGCACCAATGGCCGCGGCCATAGGCTCTTCAATCAGATAGACTTCACGGGCTCCCGCCGATTCAGCCGATTCGCGCACCGCGCGCTTTTCAACCTGGGTAATCCCCGAAGGCACACAGATAACAATACGCGGTCGCACCAGATTTTTGCGGTTGTGAACCTTACGGATGAAGTAACGCAGCATCTCCTCGGTATAGTCAAAATCGGCGATAACGCCATCTTTCATGGGACGGATCGCGGTAATACTGCCCGGGGTGCGCCCGAGCATTTCCTTGGCATCCTTACCCACCGCCAGCACCCGCCGCACACCACCGGGGCCGGTATGCACTGCAACCACCGAAGGTTCACTGACAACAATCCCCTTGCCCTTCATAAACACCAGCGTATTCGCCGTGCCCAGATCAATCGCCAGATCGTTGGAAAACAGACCCCAGAGGGCATCAAAAATATTGAACATGGAAATTTTATCCTCTGCCCTCAGGGGCGGAAAAATCGACCTGAACCAGCTTCAACTGAAACCGCGCACACTCTAGCAAACCGACCCTGATTGCGCAAGGGCCAAAGCAGCAAATAAGGATTGCTTTTCTGCGGAGGACTGAGCTAGTATTCAGGGCTGTTTTCGTCACTTTCTGCTCAGCTATCAAGGAGTTTTTCTTTCATGCTGCACTTGATTCGCACCAAGCAAAAATCAATGATTGTCCGGATTATCTTCTGGGTGATTATCGCTGCCTTTGTCGGTACCGTCTTCTTGGTCTGGGGGCGCGGGAGCGATACCGGGCCGCAGGCGGGCAATGCCGCACTCAAAATTAATGACACCAGCGTCTCTTACGATGAATATCAGAGCACCTACAGTAACCTGTATAACCTTTATCGCAGTATCTATAGCGACAGCTTCACCCCGCAGCTCGAAAAACAGCTGAATCTGCCGCAGCAGGCCATCGATCAACTCATCAGTCAGACCCTGCTGGCCCAGGAAGCGCAAAAATCGGGGTTGGAAATCAGTAAGGATGAACTCATCAAGGCCATTGCCGCAACTCCAGCTTTTCAGGAAAATGGCGTTTTTAGCCGCGATCGTTACCTGCAAATTCTCGCGTACGAACGTATGACGCCAGAGCAGTATGAAGCCAGTCAGCGCAATCAATTACTGGTGGAAAAGCTGCGTAATCAGCTGCAACTGGGGCTCAATGTCACCCCCGAAGAAATCGAAACCGCCTATCGCGAAGAAAACGACAAGATCAATCTCAATTTCGTGCGTTTGCTCCCTGCCAGTTTTGAAAACAAGGTCGAGGTCACGTCTGAAGCCCTCAAGGAATATTTCAACGCGCATCAGGAGGAATTCCGTCAGCCGGAAAAGGTTGCCCTGCGTTACCTGAAATTTGAAGCCACCGATTATGCAAAAGCACTGACCACTTTCACGGATGAAGAACTGGAACGTTACTATCGGCGGAACCTTGACCAATTTGAAATCATTGAACAAGTCAAGGCCGCACACATTCTGGTGAAGGTCGACAAGGCTGCCGCTGAAGCGACGAAAGCTGAGCGCCGAGCGTTTGCCGCATCCTTGCTTAAACAACTTAATGAGGGCAAAGATTTTGCCACCCTGGCGCGAGCCTATTCCGACGACCCCGGCAGTGCAACCAAAGGCGGCGATCTCGGCTCCTTTAGCCGCGGTACTATGGTTAAACCCTTCGAGGATGCCGTATTTGCCATGAAGCCGGGAGAGATCAGCGACCTGGTCGAAACGGATTTCGGCTTTCATATTATTA
>Ga0210053_1002393_pt1 | contig 16133 bp, 15 predicted proteins | sample CryGeymeta201512_FD_185467 | JGI IMG/M metagenome (GOLD analysis project Ga0210053, IMG submission 185467) | Groundwater microbial communities from Crystal Geyser aquifers in Utah, USA - Crystal Geyser metaG 2015-12 (SPAdes) (version 2) | ecosystem: Environmental > Aquatic > Deep subsurface >... | reverse complement strand
TACAAGTTTCAGTCCCCTCAGCGGGGATTGTTTATTTCTTACTCTTCCTAAATTTTCAATTCTGTTCTCTCATTTGAAGAAACTTAAGTTTCAGATCAAGATTCTTCAAAAAAACCGTCATTTTGCCTCCTTTTCTGCTTTGCGAGCATCGCTTGCTGTTCATCCATACGCTTCGATGCTCGTGTTTTGCCAGTCAGGGCTGGCAAGGTTGCCAGGAAAATGCCCAGGTTTGCCGCCGCTTGCCGTTCCAAACGGCCGAATCACGAGCATCTCTAAAACGCATCCTACCCCCCCTGATGCTCGCAAACGCTCGCAAAACGCCGAATTAGACCACCAGGGTCTTCGGCTCTGCGCTGTTCACCTCTTCGTTGCGCGTGGTTTCGGTTTTTGCGGCGCAATCGGCGCACAGGTAGTAATAGCGCACGTGATCTTTCTTTGGGCGGATCGCCCGCGCCGCGGCCTGCTTCAATTTGGCAAGGTTCTTTTTATCCAGCAGGCATTCGAAGACCGAGTATTGGACGGGTGTGCCGTAGTCGAGCAAAACGTTATGAAGTTTGGAGCGGCGCTTGTCATTCGAAATGTCGTAGACGATGAGAACGAATTGTTTCTGCATTATACACCTTCCGGGAAAACCTGGCATGTCTACCCTGACGAGTACTTCGTCCGCAGAAGCCTGGTGAATTGCGGCGCGTGTCTCCATGCTGGTTCTCGTTAATCAAGGCGCGGATGAGACACTTCGACACTCCCTTCGGTCGCAGTGCAAGCATGCCAGGTTTGCTTTTTTTAGCGCGTCAAATACGGCTGGTACGTATCCGCCTTCCCTTCGATCACGCGGCGCAACTGCCAGGCCTGCGCCTCGAAGCATTTCTGGTAGGTAATGGCGCGCCCGGCCAGCGGGTGGATGGCGGCCGTTTGCAGGCGCGCGTTGTATTGCATGAGGAATTTCTTCATGGCGCGCGGTTTCAGGTGGAACCCGCCTTCTTCCACGGGGATAAAATCATCGGGCGCCAGGATGCGTTTGTTGACAAGAGTAAGCACAACCGAATCCACGATCAGGGCGCGGAATTCCTCCATCAGGTCGAGCGCCAGCGCCGGGCGTCCGTAAACGTCCGCGTGAAAGAATCCGTCATACGGGTCCAGCCCGGCCACTTCGAGGGCGGTCATTATGTTTTGCGTGAGCAGGCTGTAGCCAAAACCGAGCAGGGCGTTGGCCGGGTCGGCGGGCGGGCGGCGCGAGCGTTTCTCGAAATCCCACTCCTGGTTCAGCGCGGCGCGGAAGATGCGGAAATAGGCTTTCGCGCCGATGCCTTCCTGCCCGCGCAGGCTGTCCAAATTTTGCTCGCCTTCAGCGTTCTTGATCGCGGCCGTGATCTTTTCGATATTCGACTTTGGCAGGCCGGGGTCCTTGCGGCAGAGACGGTAGGCAAACGCGCGCTGGTTTTTCAATTTGCCCAGCGCGATCGCCTTTGCGATCGCCAGGCAAAAGGAGGGGTCGGCGGCGCGCTGGTATTGCAGGCGGCGCAGGAAGATATTGCCTTCCGAGGGCGGCATCAGCCGGCCGAGCAATTTCCCGGAACGGCTGACGATGGAAAACGAAACGCCCGCCTCCAGCAGGGATAAAAGCGCCTGCGTGGTGACGCCCACGGATCCCACCAGGACGATGTCCGTCACGTGAACGAGCGGCACACTGAGCAACACTTCATCGTCCGCGCTGGTGACGAGCACGCGGCGGTATTCCTTTTCAATGCGGGAACCGGGTTCGGTGACGTAAAGAGTGGGCATGGGGGCAGTGAACAGTTATCAGTGAACAGTTATCAGTGAGCAGTGGAGAAATGCGGGTTGGGAGGTGGGAGATAGGAGATGCGGGATAGGCAATAGTCCGTGTTTTACCTGTCTACCTGTCTACCTGTTTACCTGTTTACCTGTCTACCTGTCTACCTGTCTACCTGTCTACCTGTCTACCTGTCTACCTGTCCAGGGTCACGAATACCCCTCCGGCGCGTAATCGTAAAAAAGAGTCGGGTCGAACGCGCCCTTCACTTCTATTCGTTTTTCAGCCGCCTCGAAACTATAGGTATCGCGGTAGAAATGCACGCCCAGGAAATCGAAGCCCTGGTCGAAATGCGTGATATTCGTCTTGTTCGGCTCGAACGCCAGTTGCAGTTTCTTCAAGGCAAAGGCGGTGCGGTTCATGGCTTTCTCGGCCTGCGCGCGCGTTGCGCAGAAGATACAGAAATCATCGGCATACCGCACGAGCGCATATCCCATGCGAAGCAATTGCAAGTCCAATTGGTGAAGCAGGATGTTGCATAGCAGCGGCGAGATGACCGCGCCGAGCGAAATCCCCACGCCCGGCGAAGTCTCGCCCTGCGCCATCCATTGCTTGAGCAAACCCGTAACGATTGGGTCGTCCACTTTCTGCTGGAAATAGCGCAGGATCAAGTGATGCTTCAAACTGGGGAAGCAATTGTCAATATCGGCGTCCAACACCCATCCCCTGCCCGCGTCGCGATGCTCAAGAATGGCAGGCACGGCATCGCGCACGCCGCGCCCGGGGCGATAGCCGTAACTGCAATCCAAAAAATCGCGCTCGAACACATCATCCACCGCGCGCAGGACGGCGCGTTGCAAAACGCGGTCGGTCACGGTGAGGATCGAGATCGTCCGCATTGTCCCGTCTTTCTTGGGAATTTGGAATTGCTTCAACTTGCGGGCGCGGTAGGTATTGGCGCGCGCCTCTCGCGCGAGCGCGTCGAGCCGTTCCTCCCAATTGCGCGCCCAGCGTTTCAGGCTCACGCGGTCCACGCCCGGCGCGCCCTTCTTCCGCTCCACCTCCTCCCAGGCAGAACGCAGGTTATCCGCGCTCAGAATCTTTTCGATCCATTTCATGAAAGCGCCTCGTCTGTCCCATCCGAACGAAGTCTTCGCGCTTCGCCACGCGACCACCCGACCAACCGACTACGCGACCACGCGCCTCGTCTGCCCCATCCCAAACGAAGTTTTCGCCCCCGTCCCGCAGAAGAAGGCAAAATCGGCCAGCAGGTTGCACAGCCTGGCCCAAAACTCATCCTCCGAAAGAATACGAAAACGGCAACGGCCCGCAAAGCCGATCCACGTCGCTTTTTCATAATGCACCGCGCGCGTCTCCAGTTTATAGCGGCTCAATGCCAGCCGCGCCTCTTCCAACTCACCTGTTTTGCGCGGCAGGCTGGCAGGGGCGAAATGATTCCAGCGCTCCAGCCACGAACCCAAGACCATTTCTGGAATGGGAAGCGGCACGTGAACGTCCGAATGAAACGTGGTCGGCGAGACGAACTCCACCTCCAGCGCGTCCGCAGGTTGTTTGCTGGATTTGAAATACTGATCCGCCAACGCCTGATAGGACGATCCCCGCGCCCAGGGATGCTCCCCCGCCTTCTTCGCCACTTTCTGGACCTCGAAGCGGGCGCGCCCCAACGAGATGGTTCTCCCCTCCGCCTTTGGCAGAACCGCATCGAGCAACAGCCGCGTCTCCGCCTCCCGCAGGCTGGTGAGGCGGAACCAGGCGCTCTGCCCGGCTTCGACGAGATGAAACCCCTTCTGCGCGCGAAACGAACCGGTCAAATCTGAGATGGTGTACGGGCGCAGGGCGTCCCCATCGTGCGCCTCCCCCGCCATTTTAGGATCGGCCTCCCCCACCCATTTCAGGAATTCGGCGCGGACGGCAGGCCCCATGTCCATGGGCAGGGAACCATTCGTGAGCGCTTTCAGGTGGATGACGGTTGAGAGGAGCATGGTGGTAATTGGTAATTGGTAATTGGTGATTGGTGATTGGTAATTGGTAATTGGGGATTGGTGATTGGTGATTGGGGATTGGTGATTGGTATTACAGCGCAAAGTCAATCAACTGATAACCTTCATGCCCTGCGCTTTCTTACGGCCTGTTTCTTTTTGTCATTGCCTTTGTCCTCGTCCGAAGGATTCTTATCCAGGTCAATCAGCAAACGGCGTTCCCCTGCTTTCTCGATGAACAAACCAAGTTCTTTCCCTTTTGTGAGTATGTCGCAGTTGATCCAGCCATACGGGCTGGCAACCCCTTTGATAAACACCGACATCTCGGCCGGTTCGGCTAGAATTTCCTTGACCTTACCCGGCGAGATCTCGCGGTCCACCACATCCTTTCCTTTCTGGCGCACAACCACGCGCCACTTCCCGTATTTCCAGTCTTCATAGGCGCGTTGCGCCAACTGGAAGAAGGCGATGGCGACGATCATCCACACAAAATTTTGCACCAGTCCCGAAAGGATCCATTCGCGGAGAACATCCCAAGTCGGCATATTATTTCCTTTCCAGGCGCGCCCGCTCGCGCGCGGTTTGCAGGTTGAGAATTTCCGCCACTTCAAAGCGCGGCGGGGTTGCGTTTTTCACCGGGCGCAGGCGCAGGATGGGCGGAAAATACCCCATCCTCCCGTGCAGTTCCGCCAGCAAAAGCGCGGCAATCGTATTGAGCGAGGGCAGGTTCACCAGGATGGGTTTCGTTTGCAGTTCCTCCGAGGTCAACGGCAGGTTCGCCATTAACTCCTGCAACTGTTGCAGAAAAGATTCCTCGTTATTGAACTGCACCGGGATGGCAATTATCTTTTCCACTTTCCGGCCGGTCCGCGCCTCGATCTGCGCCTGCTGTTCTGCCGTGATCGGGTGGGAGAAGTTGAGCAGGATCATGCGGTTTTCCCCAATCCCTTGAGAACGGCGAAACGAAGTTTTTCTTGCTCGCCGGGTTCAAGTTGATGCATTTGCGCATAGTTCGGGAGTTCCACCAGGAGTATCCGATGAGCGCTGGCCAGTTCCCGTAAATCGCTAAAATGGGACCACTCCTGGTCTGAAACCAGAAACTTCTGGGTGTACGTCCCGAGATACCTTTGCCCGCCCGCCGTATTCAACTGGTCAATTGCCATTTTTAGTTTGTTCGACCCGGTCTTTACTTCCAGGATGCCGGCTTGATTCTCGCAACGAACCGCCAGGTCCACTTCCACCGCGCCCTGGATGTTGATCCCCATTTTGATTTCATCCACTGCGCCGCTGAGCGCCTCGTAGACGGCGCGCTCGAACGCATGTCCCGCATCGGCAGATTCGCGCGTGCGGGACGGAAGAATCTCCACGTGCGCGCGAAGATACTCATCCAGGCTAATGACAGGCGGCAAAAATTCATCGCCGACCATGACGGCTTTCCCATCCTGAAATTCGTAGCGCAGGACGCGTGAGCGTTTTCCTTCCGTCTGAAAATAGATGACAGGCGCGCCCAACGCGGCCGCGGCCTGGAACGCCGCAATGCTCATTGGCTTCGTCCCGCCTGTCACATTGAACAACAGAGCGGCGGGACTAAATGGCTCCAGCGCGGCATGCAACGCGGGCAAAATCGCATTGATATTGTATGCGTCCACCTCGCAGGGCGCCATTTTTATTTCCCCGCGCGTGGCTTTTTCCAGGCGCTCATATCCCGTTTTCGAGAAATTACTAAACACCGCCACAGACACTGCCGGTTTGAGATGCTTCAGCGGCAGAAGATTGGGGATGATCTGTTCCCCGATCAGGGAGACCAGCACGAGTTTGTTTCGGTTCATCGCAGGTTCTTTGGCGCTACTCAGTAGGTCATGCAAGCGTTTCGTAGTGGCGACTTGAGTCGCTTGCAAGCGCTATCATGTGAGTACACTTTAGATCGTTCATTTATCCGGTTCCAATAAGATGACAACCTCTTCCGCCTGATCCTTCCCTTGAAATTTACCCATGCGAAATTCCACGATCTGACCATCGCGCAGGGTTTGACCACCTTTGCTCACTTGTTTTATGTGGACGCGCACCAATTTACCGCCACGCGCAGGATTTATCATCCCATACCGACCTTCCTGGACATCCACGAGGGTTCCGCGCTTGCGCCCGCCTGGCAGGGTTTCTTGCAGAAGAGTTTTCTTGCGGGTTGCATAAGTTTCGCCTGCTGAAAGGGATGCGGATTCATCCTTGAAGCACATCCGTCCATACCCGCTGGAGGTCTTCGCACCCACCCCTTCGCGCTCCAGGGCTAACGTCAAGATCTCAAAAGCGGCTTTCACCCAGTCCGCCTGGCCTTCCAGGGCGATGAGGAAACTCCCGGCGGCGGTCACGAAGGGGATGGGGATGGGGCTGTCCCAGTCGGCGGGCGGGGCATTCTTCCCTTGATAGTAATCTGGATGATGAACGGTGATCACATCCGGCCAGAGCGGTTTCTTTGCCAGCCCGGGCATCTCCGGGCCGGTTCCGGGGATATATAGTGCATCGTGGAAAGTGATATATCCGGCGGATTTCGTATTTCCAAAAACCACCTCGAAAGCCTCACCGCCCCTTTTCCATGTTTCGCCCAAATGATTGTCCGCATAGTGTGCGGCCAACCCTTTGAGGGCGCTCCCCGGAATGTATGGCACGCCGTAGGTGTGGTGCAGGGCGATGGCTGTCTCCAGCACGCCTTCCGCGCCGAGATTGATGGCGAGGCGTCCCAGCACCTTGGCCGGTTTGCACACCGCGCCGCGCGCCTCCAATGCCTGCCTCCAGCGGATGTGGAAATTCTTGTAGGAGTCGGATACTTGGATATCCTCCGCCGCGCGCTTTACCAGGTCCCTCTTGGAATCATCTTCCTTGTCTTTCAGGAATTTATCCAGCCACAGCCCAGCGTGGGAATCCTTTGGCGGCTTGGGAATGGGGTCGAGAACCTCGCGTCGAAAACCGGTCATGATCCACCTCTTTCGTCGCCCTCATCGGTGGCTTCCACCTCCAACACCGACTGGGCAAAGCGTTTGAACCACTTGAGCGCCAGCATGGTACGGCGGGTCAGGCGCACATATTCCTGCAACCCTGCTCTGCGGCTGGCGTCGGCCAGGGCATTGCGATCTGTCTTGCCGAGCGCCTGCGCCAGGTCGTCCAGCATCTTGTCCCGATGCTCGTCTTTCTTGCGGCTCTGGGCAAAGGCAAGCGCTTCGGCCAGCCCGGCGGTGCGCACCAGGATGGGCAGTTTGTGCGCCAGGCCGCCGTATTTCTTGCGCTCCGGGCAGTCTTTGACGGGATGCGCCTCCGCAAACGTCTCCACCCGGTCATACACCTGCTTGGCTAATTCCTGTTCGATGGTTTTCATGGCTGGCCTCCTACCCGACCAGGATGGCCCGGCACAGGCCGCGCCCGACCGTGGCATTGCCGCCGAACTGGAGGATCGTGTTTTCGGACAGTTTTTTCACCATCGCGAACACCTCCTCCGGCTCGGTGACTTTGCCTTCTTTATTCTTGATGGTCGTCGCCATAACCAACCCGGCCAGGATCGTTTCCGCCGGCAGGGACTCCTCGTACCGCAACGCTCCCGATTTGACGGTCTTTGTCTTGTCTTCCAACTGGATGCGGGCGGTGATCTCGGTGGCGGTTTCGAGCAGGAAACTGAGCGTATCGTCTGTCACGAGGCACAGGCGGGCATTCAGTTCTTTCTGCCAGGTTTCATCGCTGGGGAAGAGATGTTTCCCCAGCCAGGCGGCCCAGGCTTTCACGTCCGCCGAGCCTTCCACAGCCAGCGCCAGATCTTCAAGGATGACCTGATCTTCGGATGTCTTGATGGCACAGCCTTCCTCGGATACCCGGCAGGCGTTCTCACCAATGTCCGGGATTTGAGGCAGTCCTGCCGCGTTCCCCACATCCCGCATCAAGCGGTGCAGAAGCAGGGGTGAGGCAACCCAGGCAAACACACCCTTCAAACTGCGCACCGGCAGGAGCAGCAGGCGGGCGTCGGTGAAAATGACCGCCCCGGCGTGTTCATCCGCCCCGCTGGTGTCCGGGCCAAAGACCCGCTTGCGCACTTCCGGGTCTTCGCAGGCATCCCGCAAGACGCCCTTGAGCGTGGAGCCAGGCAGGAAGGGAATATCGGTGGCTTTTTCGCGGGCGATGGGCAGATCAATCACCCCCACGCCCTGTCCGGTCCCGGCGTGGAGCGGGGAAAGTGCGTGAACGAACATGAGTTTGGCTTTCATTAGTGGGATCCTCCTGAATTTTTCAGAAAGTTGAGAAAGGCTTGCAGAACATCTTTTTCGCCGCTGAGAGGCGGGATTTGGGCAGCTTCGGCTGATTCTAACTTGCTAGTCACTGGTGGATCTTTTGGCGCGCCCTTGAGCATCAATCCGCCGGGAGGGGTATAGGGCTCATCCGACTGGATCGGCTCCCATTCCAGAATCACAGCCAATCCAACCGCTCCACCCTGACAGGCAACCGGGCGCAGGATCAGCGGGCTGGCGAGACGGTCATGCTCCACACCGCGCAATTCCGGCTTTTCCTTGATACTTTTATCATGGTGCATTTCAAAGCCGATCGGCAGGCCGAAGACTCCTCGCGGGAACTTCTTGATAATGGTGCGAGAAGTCCCTTCTGGAAACTTGGATGGCAGACCATATAGTGTACGGATGGCGTTGGCTTCCGGCCATCTGCTCAGACCATACTCACTCTGCTTGCCGGTCTTTCTGTCATAGCGTGCAAGTTTCTGGCGAAAATTCTGTAATGCTCGGAACAAATCTTCCCAGATTGCCCACTCTGGCTTCTCTTTCTTGTGTGGAATACAGAGAAGATTCCCGGTTATTCGCGGCACACCTTTGGGCCATTTCCCCGTGATAACTTTTTCTTTTAATTCATTCTTGATGGTTTCCTCGACTTTCTCGGCTGCCGGCAAATGAGGAGTGATTTCTTTTTCATTCCGGATGGCCTTGACACAATGTAATGCCCCAAAGCCTCTGCGGGTTCGCGCCCCAATTCCCCCAAAGGCCTCCCAAGCCCAAATGGCCGCTTCGATTTCTTTCGCAAGATTCTGTGGATAATCAACTTTCACGCTGAAATAAACATCCGGCAATACTGATCCGGCTGGTTCATCCTCTTGCTTGCGAAGAGGAAACGCCGCATAACTCCATCGGGAGCCCGGCTCTCCAATATCCACTAATTCACCCTTCTTGTTTTTTACTTTCTGTATGGGTTTGCCCTGCTTCCAGTCGATAATCCTGACAATTACCTTCGATGGTCCCGGCTTTCCCTTTTCTCCCAAAGAGCCCCAGATATTCTCCTCGCGCTTCCTCATGTCTTCTAGATCACCATTTGAGTTTCCGCCGCGCGTCGCCCGCCACCAAAAGCGCAAATGGCCGCGCACTTCCGTGGCGCGCACCACGGTGATCGAATCGGCTTTCTGGGTCTCCTCGCCGCCGCCAAAGAGCGGGGTGATGACCCGGTAGGCGCGGGTCTGCGTTACCCAGTCATCCTTTGGGGTTGCCTGTACAGCCGGGATGGGAATGTCTTTGGATGGTTCCCGTTTCATAGTGTCACCTCCATTTCTCGCAAACTGCCGTCCCAGGCGCCCAACAGGGCCAGCCCGAAGCCGTCATTGCGGCATTGCTTTTCATCCTTTTCATCGCTGATGGGTTGCAGCCAGGTATCCTTCACAAACTTTTCGATATTCGCCTGCGCGCCAAATTCCAGGAAGTACACGCTTCCGGCCGGTGCCAGGCGGCGGGTGGGCTTGGGGGAACGCTTATCATAGTCCCAGCCGGAGACGGTCTGGTAACGCGGCAGGGCAATTCCCATAACCTTCACGCCTTTGCTTGCCAGCCAGTTGGGGAGATATCCATTCTCGAAGTGCGCCGGGGTGGCCAGGATCAGGCGGCAGTGCTTTTGTTCGGCGATCTTACCGGCAATCTCGGGCGGGCAGTCCGGGAATTTTTGACCGGTCTTCTGCCAGCGCACCACGCGCCGCTCCCCTGCCAGGGTATCCACGCCTTCGGCCAGTGCCGCCTCGGTTTCCAAAGCCAGCGCCAAATGGCAGATTTTGCTCAATTCCGGTGTTTTGTCTTTGTCACGCTTCAACTCCACGAACTCCATCCCGCTGGTCTGGAACAGCGCGCCGGGCAGGGCGGTCTGCGAAGCGGGGTCCATGCTGACGTGGGTGCGGGTTTCGCGGGCCGGTCCCTGGATGCCCAGATTATCGGGGGTAACTTCATCCATATCGGCCGGGTTTTTCAGCCACGCTTGCATCGTCTCCCACTTCCAGTAGCGCGGCGGATGGGCCAACGGCTTATCCTTGACATTTTTGCCTGGCCCAACCGGGCTCAAGCCTTGCAGGTCGCAAGCCGCGCCGTCTGGCATCTTCAACGGGAACAGGGAATATCGTTTGACGGTCTTATCCTTCTGCACCAGAAGGGCATCCGCCGGGGCAGGGAAGTACCAGGTTTTCACCTGTCCGTCCGTGTCGAGTTCCGCCAGCAACGGCCCGCGCACTTCGATCTTTTTTAGCCGTTCCACATCATACTGCCCGGTTTGTGGGTCGGGTCCCAACCGGGTGCGGACGGCCCCGGCCAGGGTGGATGGATAGGGGAAAACCATGGATTTTGCCCTCTCCCCAGGTACGGCGGTAAAGGGTTTGCCATCCCGGAAGATGAGCGGGTCACGGGGTACGATCAACCACAGGCTCATTGTGCCACCTCCTCTTCTTTCGATTCGCCGGTTCCAGAAGCGCCGGCAAACATCCCGGCGATGATCATTTCTTTGGAAAGTTCATCCAACGGTAGAATATCCTTGGCAATCCATTGCTCAAAAGCATCTAGGGTTTTCTGCTTGACCTTGACCTCTCCGCCAGATTTCTTCTTGCGCTTTACGATGCGCACAGCCTCCTTTGCCTGTCCATTTGCCGGCACACCCGCCTTCGATAGAACGCGATGAAGTTCCTGTAACTCGTAGGCGGTCCCGGCGCTGATGGCTTTGGTGGAATAGACCCGGATCAGCGTTTCTAAACGGGCATCGAGAATACCCCACTGACCGCTGACTGTGCGGTCCGCGCCGCCGCGTTTGCGCAGGGTGACAGCCAGGCCGTTCTTCTTTATCGGATCGACTTTCTTGGCTTCCTTTTCGGCCTCACGCGCCAATTCCAGCACATCCGCCAGCGGCTCCAGGTGGTGGGCAATGACAATGCCGATCGAAAGCGTAGGGGAAACGGTTTCGCCATTCTTTTGCGCGCTGAAATCCTTCTCCGGCAGGTGCTTCTTGAACGCCTGTTCCAGTTCTGCCGCGCAGTTCAATACAGTGTGGAGAGGCAGGTAAGCCAGCACATCATCCCCCCCGGAGTAAATTGGCACACCATTATTTCTTTCGACAATACCCTGCACTTCTGCCGCGAAGCGGCTCATGGCCTGCGAAAGGGCTCGATGTTTGGCGGCATCTGCCTGTGCGTCAATCACCACACCCATATTGTCGCCGTCGGCGGCCAGCAGGGCGTAGTAGGGGTCAGGGCGGTCGGTTTTCAGATGCTTTTCCAAAACCTGGTTGAATTCTTTCCGTAACGCATCCTGTTCTGGGCCGGATGGGATTCCCTCCACCAACCGGCTTTCGAACAGCAAAGCGCCGTCATCGGTTTCGCCGATGTTCATGTCTTTCCAGTCCGGTTTGTCGAACAGGGCGCGGAGATCCGCCATCAGTGCTTTTGTTCTCTCTGGTCCCAGTTTTTTCAGGAACGGCAGGGCTGCCATGTGAGAAGTACTTTTGAATTTTTCCACATGCTGTCCACCCCCCAACCGCTTGAGCAAGTCCACCGCCGAAAGCCGTTCCCCTTGCCGGGCATGATAGTTTCGGTAGAGTTTTTTAGCCCTTTCCACCCTTTCCGCGGCGCCTGGACGCGGGTATTCGCTTTCTTCGATGACCGACTCCCGCGCCCCATCCAGCGAAGATTTGGGCGAATGATCGCCAATAGCCTGCTTGAAATCGCGCGTCGTCTTGCGCGCCGCCAGCAAGGCTTCTGCGGTTGCACGTGCCTTGGCATACGAACCACCCGCCGCATCGTCATAAGAGACACTGACCCAGTAGAACTCCGGCAGGTCTGTGATCTGGTCTTTCGCCAACTTTTCCTTGATCTTCCCCTCGATTTTCCCATGCGCGTCTTCCCAGAGTTCTCCCAACCTTTTCAGGATCGCACTACGGATCTCTTCTCCCGTACTTGAAGGATTATGGTCAAGAATTGCGACGATCTTGTTGGGTACGTTGAAATCACTGCCTGGCTTGAGCGCCTGTGGCCCGGTTGGCGAGGGGAATATCAGTGCCTCCGGGGGAAACTGGGCGGCCGCGGCTTTGGACAATTCGCTTAACATCCAGGAGCCATACCACAAATCGCGGCTTCGGCGGGCTGTGGCGATGAAATCCTGGACTGGGCCAACGGCAAAAATCATGAGATGCTTCATAGCACAACCTCCACTTGTAGCCAATATCTCATTTCTCCGCAAAACGCGGGCGGGCGCAACTCCGGCTTACCGCGCGGCTCGGTCCCGCCCAAAAACAACGAGGTGACAGTTTCCAGTTTGACAGTGATGTTTTGTGTTCGCATCTCCACTCCATTTGCTCGACAAGAAATGCCAGATGATACCACCGACCCTGCACGATGACTTCCATTAAACACCCAATTGGACTTTGAGTCAACAGTTTTTTATAACTTTCGGAAATTTCCCATCGCAACAGCGAATCCAATCCCTCCTCGAATCCTCGGTTAGAATTGAATTCATCCCGCGAAACGATCCTTCATCCTTCCTCCTCCCGAGTCATCCTTCATCAATCACCAACGGAACACGGGAAAAGGTAGACACGTACACAGGTAAACACGGAACACGCAACACGTTTCATCTTTCATCTTTCATCTTTTTCCCCAAGGAACCCCTCATGCCCCTTCCAACAACCATCACTGTCATTGGCGCGGGAAGCGCCTCGTTTGGCGAAAACACCCTGTCGGCCATCTTGCGCTCGAAGAAACTGCGCGGCTCGACCCTGCGCCTCGTGGACCGGAATCCCGACAGCCTGGATATCGTTCATCGTCTGGCGAACAGGCTAAACGTTGAGTGGGAGGCAGGATTCACTGTCAGCGCGCACACGGATCATCGCGAGGCGCTGGATGACGCACAGTTCGTTGTCAATGCGATTGAGGTCGGCGCGCGCGAAAATTTGTGGCGCAGGGATTTTGAGATTCCCATGAAATACGGTGTGCGCCAGCCGTACGCAGAGAACGGCGGCCCGGGCGGATTCGCGCACGCGGCGCGCAACATCGGCCCCATCCTGCAAATCGCGCGCGACATGGAACAGGCCTGCCCCGAGGCGTGGTTCATCAATTTCACCAACCCGATGGTGCGGATTTGCGACGCTGTCAACCGCCACAGTAAAATCAAATCGGTGGGGTTGTGTCATCAGATTTACGCGGGCTACGTCATGGTCGGTATGGCGCTGGCCGGGGATTTGGGCATCGAAGTCCCGCCCGAACTGACGGGCATGCACGCCTCTGCGGATCAATACGTCGCGCAGCAACTCGTCCGAAAGCAGATCGTCCCGCTGGTGGACATCCGCGCCGCGGGACTGAACCACTTCACGTGGATCCTTTCGATTCACGACCGGCGCACGGGCGAGGACCTCTATCCGCTTTTCCGGGAACGCTTCTTCGAACTGGACCCGAAATTTGAGCCGCTGACCAGGGACGTTTTCTCCGCCTTCGGTTGGTTTCCCGTCCCCGGCGATACGCACCTGTGCGAGTACCTGCCGTGGACGAACGATCCCGTCACGAAGCCGTGGGAAAAATACGACATCAAACTCTATGACTGGGATTTGATGGCGGCCATCCGTGATTTTAAACTCGATCGCCTGAACGAGATGGCAAATGGCAACCTGACCATCGAAGGCTTGCTGGATACCGACTCGGAGGGCGCGCTCGAAATGATCGAGAATATATCGGGCGCATCCACGCATTATCACCTGGCCGCCAACCTCCCCAATGTCGGGCAAATTGCCAATTTGCCCCTCGGCGCAACAGTGGAGACTCCCGTCGTGGTGGACGGCGCGGGCATCCATCCCGTCCACGTCGGCGCGTTGCCCGAACCGATCGCTGAACTCTGCCGCCGCGAGACGACCGTCGCGCAACTGTGCGTGGACGCGGCGGCGGAAGGAAGCCGCGAAAAAGCCCTGCAATGCCTCCTGCTCGATCCCGTCATTACGGACATCGAAACCGCGAAAAAGATCCTCGACGATTATCTCGTGAGTTACAAGGGATACCTGCCGCAGTTCTGGAAGTAATTGGTGATTGGTAATTGGTAATTTGCAACTCCTGTCCCGCATTCCGCACCACGCAACACGCACCCGGCAACGCGCACCCCGCACCACGTAACACGCACCCCGCATCCCCTATCTCGCATCCCGCCTTCCCATGCTCACCCGTCTCTTCCGTCAATCCGATATCCCGCGCGAATACCGCGCCAACTTCCTGCATCTCTATCTCGACATGGGCTGGTTCGGGATCTTGAGCGGTTCGGCCGTCAACTTCCTGGCGATCTACGCCGCGCGCCTGGGCGCGTCCGCCCTGCAGATCGGGATGATCGGCGCGGCCTCCGCGGTGGTCAACCTGCTGATCGCCATCCCCGCCGGGCGCTGGGTGGAGAAGCGCAACACCGGCCAGGCGGTTTTCTGGTCGTCGGTTTTCTACCGTCTCGGTTACGCCTTGTGGATTCCCCTGCCGTGGCTGTTCAACGCGCAGGGTCAGATCTGGGCGCTGATCGTCCTCACCTTCCTCATGGCCGTCCCGCTCACGCCGCTGGGCGTGGGTTTCAACGCGCTGTTCGCGGAGGCTGTCCCCAGCGACTACCGCGCCCACGTGGCGGGCGTCCGCAACGTGGTGCTGTCGGTAGCGTACATCGTCAGTTCCCTCATCAGCGGCTATATTCTGGAATCGGTCGCGTTCCCAACCGGCTACCAGATCGTTTTTGGGATTGGATCTTTCGGCGCGGCGATGAGCACTGTCCACCTGTTTTACGTCCGCCCGCTGAAGCAGGATCGCGCCCCGCTTCGCCCTGATCCTTCGACTTCGCTCCCCCTTCGGGGACTTCGCAGGACAAGCCCTGAGCCGGATCCCGCGCAAGGGAGCGAATCGGCCCGCGGACCCTGCGCGAAGCCATCCGCCCTGCGCCTCGATATTTTGCGCGGCCCCTTTCGCAAGACGCTGGCGGTCCTGCTCTTCTTCCACCTCGCGCATTACATCGTCACCCCGATCTATCCGCTCTACAACGTCAATGTCTTGCAATTGAACGACGACCACATTGGCATCGGCACGGCGTTGTTTTACCTGACCGTGCTGGTCGGCTCCGCGCGACTCAACCAGGCGGTGGGCCGCATGGGGCATCGACGCGTCACCGGCTGGGGGATGATCGGCATGGCGTTGTACCCGTTCATCCTCGGACTGTCCCATCAGGTGTGGCAGTATTACCTGGTTTCGCTGATCGGCGGATTCACCTGGGGCATGGCGGGCGGCGCGTACGCCAACTACCTGCTCGAGCGGATTCCCGACCATGACCGTCCCGCGCACCTGGCCTGGTACAACATGGCGCTCAACGCCGCCATCCTGGTCAGTTCCTTCCTCGGTCCCTTCTTCGCCGACTCGCTGGGACTGGTCGCGGCGTTGATGCTGTTCGCCCTCATGCGCGTGCTGGCCGGGTTGACTGTTTTACGCTGGGGATAAAACAAAACAACCCGGAAAATTTTCCAGGTTGTCCCAATTGGCGGTCCCGACGGGGGGCTTATCTGGTCGTTGCCAACCGCCTCTGATACTACCCCCTCAAACAAAGGTTGAAGAAGCTCTTTTGCTATTAGAGTTTCAAGAGCGTAAAAGCATAGTGTTGGCTGATGAATGAAGCTGAAAACGCCTCCCCTTACCGAAGGCGTTTTTCTTGTGCGCCCAACATGGGCGTTGACTAGAGGGTGAAAGACCCTTACAGAGGTTGATTGCACCAACCATTAGCCAAGAGCAAGGGCGTCATCGTGAGGTGAGGTCTGGACGCTTCGCAGAGCTGGCGGCAAACTTGCAGTTTGAGGAACACAAACCCGATAAGAGGCCGTGAGGCAGGGCGAGTTGGCATGAGACAACGAAGCCCCATGCAATCAAGGGCTTGGGAAGTAAATGCGACAAGGGTGCAGGGAAAGTCCAACCAGTTGATCACCCAGTACCGTCCATTTTTCCAGACCCGTGAACTCTGACAATATGGACAAGCGAAGCAGTCCTGTGGACAATGATCGGGACGCTCTTCGACTTCCATGCTCAACGCGGCGCG
>Ga0210053_1002387_pt1 | contig 16147 bp, 19 predicted proteins | sample CryGeymeta201512_FD_185467 | JGI IMG/M metagenome (GOLD analysis project Ga0210053, IMG submission 185467) | Groundwater microbial communities from Crystal Geyser aquifers in Utah, USA - Crystal Geyser metaG 2015-12 (SPAdes) (version 2) | ecosystem: Environmental > Aquatic > Deep subsurface >... | reverse complement strand
GGCATTGACCTGTTAAAAACCGTACAACAAAGCACGGCCCATGACAGTTACTTTTCGGGTTATATCCCCTGATGAAACCGCCCCCCCTGGGCTAAATAAAGTGTAACTGTTCAGTAGCCTTGTGTAAAAATGACCGTGAGAGTCAAGGGCATCTCGCGCAGAGTCGCAAAGGCGCAGAGAAAAACGAAAGTCTTATGGCTTGAATTCGGGCCATAATTTTTTTTCTCTCGCTTAATCGGTTCTTTGTGCCCTTTGCTCTGAAAGGGTTTTGCCCTTCTTTGTGGCTCTGCGCGAGCAAGCTTTTTTGACTGTTAATGTCTCTCGACCAGGAAAGAGCTGAACAGCTACAATAACGTACGATAAATCTTCAGCAAGCAGAGTCCGAGGTCGCCATGGAACGGGTATCTGTCGTTATAAGTTTTGCAACAAACCCTCCCACATAATAATGTCAGAGGGTTTTGGTTTTTTGCTTGTTTCATCGTGCCAAGCGCTTTATTCTTCGCACTTTACCGGGGAGTTGTTTCCCCGCATCGTCTCACCAATGAAAAGGATGTGTTCGTGGCAAAAAAGTCGATGGTTTCGGCGGGGGAAATTTTGGCTGCCCAGGGATATTGTCGCATCAGCAAGCGTAAAAATCTTGCTGCACGGATTGATGTGGAGAATTGGGTTGAATTACTGGCGGCACACTTTGGCAAAACCCTGCATGAGATGTTCACCGAAATTCTTGCCAACCCCGGTCATTACGAAGATTTGTTCCGGCGCGAATGGAGCAAGGATCGTCTTGACGTTAGTCTGACAACTATGCGTAACCTGCCTTCCAGTTTTGAATGTCCCATTGGTTATCTGCCTAAAACCGATCCCCCCCCTAGTCTACCTGGCCCGGGTCGCGGCGCGAAACCCACCGGACGGCGTCGCATCCTTCGCAAAACCACCCCGGAATAAGGTGCGCATTATGCCACTGACACCAGCTGAAAACTTGACAAGCCTGGCCGCTGAACTTTCAGATTCCTCTTCTCCCCAGGTTCCCGATCAGAACTATGAACTGCGGATTTTACAATCCCTGCGTCGCATCATTCGCGCGGTCGATATGCACTCGCACAAACTCGCCAGCGAGCACAAAATTACCGGCCCGCAGCTCGGTTGTCTCATCGCGCTCAAAAAAGAACAGCCTCTCACTATTGCGCAACTGGCGAAAATAGTTTATCTCAGCCCCAGCACTCTGGTGGGGATTATTGATCGTCTCGAAGAAAAACGCCTGGTGCAACGTCAGCGCGATCCTGCCGATCGTCGGCGCATACACATCTATGTCACTCCCCAGGGCGTCGAGCTGATCGCCGCGGCCCCTTCCCTGTTACAGGCGACCCTTGTCACCGCCTTGAAAGAACTGCCGGAAGCTGAGCAGATCTCCATCACTCGGGCCCTGGAAAAGCTGGTCGACTTAATGGAAGCGCGCCATATCGGCGCGGCACCGATGCTTGAAACCGGTTCACTCTCCGTTGAAACACCCGCCATAGAGAACCACCAGCCCCGGGCGCCACTGTCAGCAAGTTGACACGGTTTTTTATTCGTGTTAAAAACGTTCGTATACAAATCGTATTTGCTCAAGCGTTTTATCCGTCTCCCGTGAGTCGCTCTTCCCGAAATCATCGCCTGCACCCACTTCAATTCCTGCGACTCCCCCTTGCGCTGGGCGCCTGCTGTTCTGCTATGAACTGCGGGCGCGGGCAGGGTGCTGACCCCACTAAAGGAGTTTTATGTCCCATGGGTATCTACACGAACACACAACGAAAAATCGCCGCACACCTCAGCAGTGAAAATAAGGTCGTGGCCTCCAAGTGGATCGACTGGCATTGGCAATTGAAACATTCCATCACCCGGATTGAAACCTTTGAAAAGCTTCTCGATATCCGTCTCGATGCTCTGACGCGGCGCAAGGTCGAGCTGACCATGAAAAAATTTCCCTTGTCCATGACGCCCTACTATTTGTCATTGATTGATCGAAACAATTATCTCAACGATCCTGTTTTTCGTCAGGCCTTCCCCGACCCCCAGGAACTTGAAATCAGCAAATGTGATATGTCCGACCCCCTCGCCGAGGATCAGGACAGCCCGGTACCGGGAATGACCCATCGTTATCCCGATCGGGTGCTGTTTCATATCAGCAACGTCTGCGCCATGTACTGTCGCCACTGCACCCGCAAGCGCAAAGTTGGTGATGTCGATTCCATTCCGGATCGCGACCAGATTCGGCAGGGGCTTGATTATATTCGTAATACCCCGGAAGTGCGCGACGTGCTTCTTTCCGGGGGCGATCCGCTGATGCTGAGTGACAGCTATCTCGACTGGATTCTCACCGAACTCGGACAGATCGCGCATGTTCAGGTGGTGCGCATTGGTTCACGCATGCCGGTGGTGCTGCCTTACCGCATCACCGATGAGCTGGTGACGATGCTCAAAAAACATCAACCGCTGTGGCTCAATACCCACTTTAACCACCCGCGCGAAATCACCAGCTCGTCACGCGCCGCCCTCGCCAAACTGGCAGATGCCGGCATACCCCTGGGCAACCAGTCGGTCCTGCTGGCCGGGGTCAACGATTGTCCGCGAATTATGAAATCTCTGGTACACAAACTGGTTGAAAATCGCGTTAGACCCTATTACCTCTACCAATGTGATCTGTCTGAAGGTTTGGGGCATTTCCGCACCCCGGTGGGCAAGGGAATCGAAATTATGGAAAGTCTGCGCGGCCACACCAGTGGATTCGCCGTGCCAACCTATGTCGTCGACGCCCCCGGTGGTGGCGGGAAAATCCCTCTGAACCCCAACTACCTGATCTCACTCTCGACCAACAAGGTGGTGCTGCGCAACTATGAAGGTGTCATCACGACCTATCAGGAGCCTGACAGTTACGAGCAGAAGTTCTGCGACCGCAAGTGTGACAACTGCGACCTGCAATTGATGCTCGACGACGGAATCGAGTCGGGGGTCAGCGGCATCGAGATGCTGCTCGCCGACAGTGATACCACTATCAGCCTGACCCCGCAGGAAAACCAGCGTATGGAGCGCCGCGATGAGGTTTGATTCTACGGAACACCGGGGGCATTCCCTGGTTCAGCATGGTGAGGCTAATGACCGGGTTTATCTCATGAAGCTCGCCCAGGAAGATTATCCCGCTATCATCAACCAGATTTATGAGCTGGCGCAGAAAAAACGTTACTCGAAGATCTTCGCCAAGGTTCCGGCCTGGGCGCGCACGGGCTTTGAGCAGCAAGGTTTCAACCTTGAAGCGTCAATTCCAGGCTTTTACAATGGGCGCGAAGAGGGGCTTTTTCTGTGCCATTATCTGCATTCTGACCGTTTGATTGATCATGATGCCGACCGGGTGCAAGAAGTCTTAAGTGTTGCGCGCGCACGCATGGCCAAGGCAAAAAAAACCCATCTCCCCCCGGGTTGCACGAGCCGTCTGCTCACCAGTGCCGATTGCGAAAACATGGCGGCGCTCTATCGCCGGATTTTTGCCAGCTACCCCTTCCCCATCCACGATCCCCAGTATCTGGCGCGCACCATGGAAGAAAATGTGGTGTATGCCGGCATCCTTAAAGAGGGCAAGCTGCTTGCGGTGGCCTCGGCTGAAATTGATCACCAGGGCAGTAATGCGGAACTGACCGACTTTGCCACTGATCAACAGTGCCAGGGGCAGGGTCTGGCCAATCTGCTGCTGACTCAGCTAGAAGAACTCACCAGGGCGCGCGGAATTCGAACCTGCTACACCATCGCTCGGGCAACCTCTTTTGGGATGAACATCTGTTTTGCCGCCAATGGCTACCATTACGGCGGTACCCTGATCAAAAACACCCAGATCGCCGGCAACCTCGAAAGCATGAATGTCTGGTACAAGGCCATACCCACAAGTCACTGATTTGTGGATCATCCCCACCCTCTGACCCACCTGCTTATTGCCGCGGGAAGGCGAACCCTGGGGTTCGCTTTCCCGCGATGACATTCTGACGCCAGATCACCCCTTCATACCGTAAAAATCTTGCCCCTTATCTGCGGGCAGCTTAGTGACAACGCACGAATTCCCCTGGATGTCATACCGCAACCAGCGCGTATTCGTTGTGAACTTGGGTGATGCAACCAAAGTTTCTGGGGGTATCAACGTCTTGCCTCGATTGCTTTCTCGCTGGAAACGTCTGGGCAGCAATGCTAAGATTTCAGCGCTTAGCTAGAGCGTATTCACGCCGAAATGAATATGGGTCTGAGGTTCGATGTGCTAAAAGCTCTTATGGACATAAGTTTCTTGTCGAACTCTGCTTTCATCTGAATTGGTGAGGCGACTATTGGTCTTCTCAGATAAATCTGCTCCAGAAAGGATACTCCACATGTTCAATGGCGCCTCAATTTTGGTTACCGGCGGCACCGGTTCGTTTGGCCATACCTTTGTCCCCATGACTTTAAAAAAGTTAAATCCCAAAAAAATTATTATTTTTTCCCGTGACGAAATGAAGCAATGGGAGATGGCCAAGCTGTTTGATGGCGACCGGCGGGTGCGGTTTTTTATCGGGGATGTCCGCGACCGCGAGCGCTTGTACCGTGCGCTGGATGGCGTTGATTTTGTTGTCCATGCCGCCGCAACGAAAATTGTGCCAACGGCGGAATACAATCCGTTCGAATGTGTTAAAACCAATGTCAATGGGGCCATGAATCTGGTGGATGCCTGCATCGATAAAGGGGTTAAAAAGTGTGTGGCCCTGTCGACAGATAAAGCCAGCAGCCCGATTAATCTTTACGGTGCCACCAAGCTGACGTCCGACAAACTGTTTGTCGCCGGCAACCACTATGCCGGTGCCCAGCGGACACGCTTCTCGGTGGTGCGCTACGGCAATGTGATGGGGTCTCGCGGCTCGGTGATCCCCTTCTTTATGACCCTCAGGGAGAAGGGCGTTTTGCCCATTACGGATGAACGCATGACACGTTTTATGATTTCGTTGGAGCAAGGCGTTGCGCTCGTCTGGCATGCCTTTAAAGACATGGCCGGCGGCGAAATTTACGTTAAGAAGATCCCCTCCATGAAAGTCACCGATTTGGCGCGGGTGATTGCACCAACGGCCAGGCAGGAAATTGTTGGTATTCGGCCCGGTGAAAAACTCCATGAACAGATGATTGGCACAGAAGATTCTTACTTCACCTACGAGTACCCCGAACATTACAAGATATTACCCCAGATCAATAACTGGGATAAGGATGCCAATCGCATCAAGGATGGCAAAAAAGTGCCGGAAGGATTTGTCTATTCCAGTGATAACAACCAAGAATGGATGAGTGATGCCGAATTACAGGCCTGGCTTAAAAACAACGCCAACAAGATTGGGTGCCTCTAAATGATTCCCTATGGTCGTCAAGATATTTCCCAACACGATATTGAGGCTGTTGTCGAGGTGTTGCGCTCAGATTTTTTAACCCAGGGCCCCACAGTCCCCGCCTTTGAAAAGGCCGTTGCCCATAGCTGTGGTGCCAAGCATGCCGTAGCGGTCAATAGCGCCACCAGCGCCCTGCATATCGGCTGTTTGGCCCTGGGTGCAGGCAAGGGCGATTGGGTCTGGACGACCCCGACAACCTTTGTCGCCAGCGCCAACTGTGCACTTTACTGCGGAGCCTCGGTCGACTTCGTCGACATTGATCCGCGTACGTACAATCTTTGTCCCGACGCCCTGGCCCACAAACTGGCGCAAGCCGAAGGCGCAGGCAAGCTCCCAAAAATTGTGATTCCCGTCCATTTATGTGGTCAACCCTGCGCCATGGAGAAAATTTACGCCCTGTCTCGGCGCTACGGTTTTAAAATCATCGAAGATGCCTCCCATGCCATCGGTGGGCGCTACCAGGGCCAAGCCATCGGCAACTGCCGTTTTAGCGACATCAGTATTTTCAGCTTCCATCCGGTTAAAATTATTACCAGTGGGGAAGGGGGCATGGCCCTGACCAATGATGACGCTCTCGCCGACCGGCTGCGTTTGTTGCGCAGCCACGGCATCACCAGTACGCCGACGGCTATGCAGCCGCGTCCGGAGCAAGAAATCTGGAATTACCAGCAGATTGATCTGGGCTTCAACTATCGCATGACCGATATCCACGCCGCCCTGGGACTCAGTCAACTGCAGCGCATAGAAGAATTTGTCGCCCGCCGCCATGAGCTGGCGCAGCGCTACGACCAGCTGCTGGCAGATATGCCCCTTACCACCCCCTGGCAGAGCCCCGACAGCTATTCCGGCTATCACCTCTACGTTATTCGCCTGAATCTGCAAAAAATCAGCAGGACTCAGCGGCAGGTCTACGCCGCCCTGCGCAGCGCCGGAATTCTGGTTAACCTGCACTACATTCCCGTTTACCGCCAACCCTATTACGAGCGCATGGGTTTTGTCGCAGGTTACTGCCCGCAGGCCGAGCAGTATTATGCCGAGGTCATCAGCATTCCCCTTTACCCCAAGCTGAGCTTCGCCGAGCAGGATCGGGTCATCGCCGCCTTGCGCGAGGCCATCGCAATATGACTCTTGCCGTCATTCCCGCCCGCGGCGGCAGCAAACGGATTCCGCGCAAAAACATCAAAGAGTTTTGCGGCAAACCGATGATCGCCTGGTCGATTGAGGCGGCGCACCAGAGCAACTGTTTCAACCGGATTATCGTCTCCACTGATGATGAAGAAATTGCCGATATTGCCCAAGAATGGGGGGCCGAAGTCCCGTTTAAGCGTCCAGCAGCATTGTCCGATGATCACACCGGCACCACTGCGGTCATTCGTCATGCCACCGAATGGTTTATCCAACAGGGACAGCAACCGGAGCAGGTCTGCTGCATTTACGCGACCGCCCCTTTTATCTCCCCGGACGACATTCAGCGCGGGCTGGAATTACTTACGGCAACCGGCAGCGATTATGCCTTTTCCGTCACCAGCTACCCCTTTCCGATTCAGCGGGCTATCAGGATTACTCCAGAAGGGCGGGTTCAAATGTTTGAACCCACGCAGTTCAACCGCCGATCCCAAGATCTCGAAGACGCCTTTCATGACGCGGGTCAGTTCTACTGGGGGCGAACAAGTGCCTGGCTGGCAGAGAAAAAAATCTTCTCCCCCGATGCGTCGCCAGTGTTGTTGCCGCGTTATCGGGTACAGGATATCGACACCTTTGAAGATTGGCTACGGGCGGAATTGATGTTTAAGGCCTGGAAGAAAACGATATGAACATCATCTTCCGAACCGACTCATCACTGCAAATTGGCTCCGGCCATATCATGCGCTGTCTCACTCTGGCCGATGAATTGCGGCAGCGCGGGGCGGAGGTCACGTTTGTCTGTCGCGAGTATCCCGGCAATATGATTGGTCTGATTGAAACTAAAGGTTATCCGGTAGTGCGCCTGGCGCAAGCGGAAGCTGAATACGCTGCAGCGCCTGATGATCTCACCCATGCGGCATGGTTGGGCGTACCCTGGCAGCAGGACGCATCAGACACCATTACCGCTGTAAGAGATGCACGGCCGCAGTGGTTGATTATCGATCACTACGCTCTTGACCACCGTTGGGAAGAGCTGCTCCGCCCCCATGTCGGCAAGATCATGGTGATCGATGATTTAGCGGATCGAGCGCATGATTGCGAGCTCTTGCTGGATCAGAACTTCGGACGTACTGCTGATGCCTACGGGTCTTTGGTGCCTGAAGGATGCAATTTATTGTTAGGGGCTCAGTATGCTTTATTGCGTCCAGAGTTTGCTGTTTTACGAGAATATAGCCTCAATCGGCGTAAAAACCCGAGTTTTAATCAGCTCCTTGTTACTATGGGAGGTGTTGATAAAGACAACGTGACTGGTGATATTTTGAACGCCCTGAAGGATTGCGAATTACCGGATAACTGCCGCATCAAGGTGGTGATGGGGCCGACCGCACCTTGGTTGGATTCGGTTAGTCAACAGGCAAAATGCCTGCCATGGGATGTCGAAGTTAAGATTAATGTGGCAGACATGGCCCGGATAATGGCGGAAAGCGATTTGGCAATAGGGGCGGCGGGGGGCACTTCCTGGGAGCGGTGTTGTTTGGGACTACCAACTATCATGCTCGTCATAGCGAGAAATCAGGAAATAGCAGCAAGACAATTGGAACAAGTAGGGGCCGCCATTTTGCTCGATAGGGATTGGCAACCATGTCAGTTACGGTCTATTTTGCAGACTGTTTTTTTATCACCTTCCACAATTTACAAAATGGTTGTTTCTGCCTCTAAAATAGCAGACGGAAAAGGTGCCTCATCCGTTTTGAAATTCTTGATAGTTTGAGATTCTAATATGAAAATACCACAAAGTTGTTTCGAAATTTTAAGTAAAGATTTGCTAGAAACTGTGCGATGCTGGCGTAATCAGCCGCGCATCAGAAGAAACATGCTATCCACTAACGAGATAACCGAGTGTGAACAGGAACAGTGGTCTAAAGGATTGCAGAATGACATGACGCGCCTTTATTTTGTGTACTTCCAAGATTCCTGCCCTTTGGGCATGCTTTATTTCAACGAAATCACTGAAGATGTCTGCAGCTGGGGGTGTTATCTTGGCGAAGAGGCGGTTTGGCCAGGAAGCGGACTATTATTAGAGGTTGCCGCTTTAGATTATGCTTTTAAACAGTTGAATGTTAAACGTTTGAATGCTGAGGTTTTCGAATTCAACGTTTCTGCAAAAAAAATGCACCAATTTTTTGAGTATTCCTTCGAAGGGGTATCCTCGACAACTTACCAACGAGATGATGGTGAATATCATTTACTGAAGTATTTTTATCTTCAACATGAATGGATTGAGAGACGTGAACGTATACTCGACAAACTTCCTCGGCAGATAAATGCAGCGGCTAAAAAAATAACTTTCGGCAAATCGAATAGAAATGGATGTGGTTTATGAAAAAAATTATCCTTGAAACAATGCAGTCAGTTGCTGAGATGACGGAATGTGAACTTATTTCTGATTTAAATGAAGAAACTGTCCTGCTCGAAAGTGGGCTCGATTCACTTGGTTACGCTATCCTAGTATCACGCCTTGAAGAAGAACTGGGGTATGACCCCTTCAGCATTATGGATGAGCCGGTTTATCCGCGAACGCTGGCTGAATTTGTGAACATCTATGAAAAGTACGCACCAGTAAAATGAGTACCCTTGATGCCGAGTTAAGTAGGCTTAGCCAAGATACCAGCTGTTTAGCTACAGGCAGCGACCATGTCACGGTAGGCGAGTTGCGTGTGCGAGCCGCAAGTATACGAAAACAGATGCCGATGGTTTGTGGTCTCAGTATCGCTCTGTGTGGATTGTCTCCTGCCAGTCTGATCGAGACACTTGTTGCCTTTGATGGTTTTGCCAGCCAGATATTCTTACTGCCAGCCAGAATCGATCACGACACACAACAAAAACTGATTGAGAGTGCTCAATCTGCCTACGCGTTGAAAGAGAGCGAGGGCCTTGCCCCCACAAAAGTTGAGGCATCGTGCTCAGACCTCCACGATTCACCCACGCGCTGGATATTGGCAACTTCAGGCACAACCGGGGTGCCAAAGTTAATTTCCCATACATTAACGAGCCTGACCCGCACGATGAAGCGGGACACTAGGCGTGGTTCGACTTATACATGGGGGCTGATGTATGACCCCTGCCGTTTTGCCGGTTTGCAGGTTGTACTGCAGGCCCTCATTGGAGGTTCATGTTTAGCCCTGCCGTTGTCGGTGTCGTTTGAAGAGCAGGTTGACACTCTTCTTGAGCAGAAGGTCAACGCGCTTTCAGCTACACCGTCCCTGTGGCGCAAGTTGTTAATGGATGGCCGCGTACTCGGCCTTCCAATCAAGCAAATAACTCTTGGAGGAGAGACGGTTGACCAACCCTTGCTAGATGGATTACACAAGCGCTTCCCGGAAGCTCGCATTGTGCATATCTATGCATCCACCGAGGCCGGCGCAGCTTTCGCCGTGCAGGACGGACGAGCCGGTTTTCCTTCTGCATGGTTGGGCGGTATCAGCGCGCCTGTACCTCTTCGGGTAGGTTGCGATGGACAATTATTGATCAAACCCGCAGAAATGCCCGCAGGCGATGAAATCCTAAGCAGGTTGGACGTGGATGGTTTTTTAGATACCCAAGATCTTGTTCGACTGGATGGGGATCGAGTTCATTTCCTGGGCCGAGTTTCAGGTGCAATCAACGTGGGCGGTAACAAAGTACATCCCGAAGAAGTCGAGAACGTTATCCGGGAGATCTCAAACGTGTTCGACGTGCGGGTTTTTGCCAAATCAAACAGCATAATGGGCCAGTTGGTCGCCGCGGAGGTCGTGGCGGATGCCGGAGTGGATACCAAGCTGTTGCGCCAGCAAATTCAGCAGCACTGTCGCAGTAAACTGGAACCGTGGCAGTGTCCGGCGCTCGTCATGCTGGTAAACGACCTGCAAGAAACAGCCGCCGGAAAAAGAAAGAGGATGAGCTGATGAAAACTATTGTTGTGACCGGGGCAACCCGTGGACTTGGATTGGCTATAGCCAGGCGTGCCGTTGAAGACAGTTATAAACTCATAGCCATAGGCCGGAAGCCCAGTGAAGGGTTTAGTCAGTTGTTGTCAGAGTACCCGGAACAGATCATCTTCGTACCCTATGATTTTTCGGATACAGCCGGAATTCATGCGCTAGCGACTAGGATTGTTAAAGAATACGGACATCCCTGGGGTCTGGTTAATAATGCCGCTCTCGGTCACGACGGCATTCTGGCAACGCTCCACGAGCGTGATATCGCCGAGTTAATCAAGGTGAATATCGAAGCTCCGATTCTGCTTACAAAATACATGATCCGCCCAATGTTGATAAACCGTGGTGGTCGTATCATCAATATTTCATCGATAATCGCATCCACCGGGTTCAACGGACTTTCCGTGTATGCTGCAACCAAAGCAGCGCTTGCCGGGTTCACCCGGTCGCTGGCACGCGAAGTGGGTAAAGCCGGAATAACGGTCAATACAGTTGCCCCTGGATATATGGAAACCGATATGACCTCTGCCTTGCAGGGTGACAAGCTGGAGTCAATACGTCGTCGCAGCCCCTTGGGTCACCTTGCGCGAGCCGAAGAAGTTGCAAATGCTGTATGCTTTCTACTCGGGGAGCAATCCTCAAGCATTACTGGTTCGACGATGACGATTGATGCAGGTAGCACTGCATGACGATGCAGGCCGATAATATTGTCATTAGGATAGCCAAATCCTTTGATGGTGAAGGAGTCACCCGCCTTTTTTGTGAGGACGGAACGAACCCGTATGGATGGTCAGCGCACAAATGGCGTCACTATTATGTCGATTATCCTGATGGACAACCTGTTGCCGTGGTTGCGGAAATTAACGGGGATATTGTTGGCCACTATGGCATGGTGCCTGTTGTCATAGGTACTCTGCCTGCCATGCTGGGGCTTCATGCCTATGTGTCAGTGAAATACCGGGGCTTAACGATTATTTCGGCGTTGATGACAGAGGTTGACAGGATCTGCAAGGCCAAGGGTGTAGCTGTGATCTGCGGCTTTGCCAATCCGAGATTTTCTTTGATAAAAAAAACCTTCTTCAAATGGAATACTCCGTTCTGGCTGGGTTTCAAGAAGGGGGCCGCTCCGACTGATACTGTTCGCGGGGATGCGAAATTTTATTTCCAATATTCTGATGCCTGGTACCCGTGGCGATTCGGAGAAGATCGTAATTTTTACCTGAGTTGTTTTGTTGATACAGAAGGGAATGTACGCAAACAGCTCTTGAAAATACGAGACTCGAATTACAACGACGAAAACTTGTCTGACAGCGAATGTTGGTCAAAGTCCATGATGTACGCCAGAGATCAAGAGAGCCAGTTCTGCCAGCCTTTTTCTGTTAAGGTCTATGACCGGTCGCTCATTGACTTGGGTATTCTTCAGCCCGAAAACTGGTTCATAGAAATGGGTGACTCCGATACTTTCAGTTACATCTCGTGGAGTGAAAAATAATGATAGAAATTGCAAACCGTTTGATATGTGAGTCGCAGCCGCCATTCATCATCGCTGAAATGTCAGGTAACCATAATCAGTCGCTGGAGCGTGCTTTTCAGCTTGTAGATGCTGCCGTAGCAGCAGGTGCCCATGCACTCAAGCTGCAGACCGCAAGCCCTGATGGGCTGACTCTGAATGTTGATAGCCCAGACTTTGTAATTTCTGATCCTGACAGTCTCTGGTATGGAAAAAATCTTTACTCGTTATATCAGGAGGCTGTCACTCCTTGGGAGTGGCACGCTCAGCTTTTCGATTATTGTCGAGAGCGTGGGATTATTCTTTTTAGCTCGCCGTTTGAGCTTAAGGCAGTTGATTTGCTCGAAGAGCTTGATGCGCCTTGCTATAAGATCGCATCTTTCGAGCTTGTCGACTTGCAACTTGTCCGACGTGTAGCGCAGACAGGTAAACCGCTGATTATGTCCACTGGCATGGCGTCATTGTCCGATATAGAATTGGCGGTTACTACGGCGCGCAATGAGGGTAATGATCAGATTATTCTTCTTAAGTGTACTTCTACCTATCCTGCTACCCCGGAAGACTCAAACCTTATTACCATTCCCCACCTTCGAGCTGCTTTTCGAACGGAGGTTGGTTTGTCGGATCATACGATGGGAGTTGGTGTATCTTGTGCTGCAGTTGCGTTTGGGGCAACTCTTGTTGAAAAACATTTCACCCTTTGCCGAGACGATGGCGGTGTTGATGCAGCATTCTCTCTTGAACCGCACGAACTTAAGCAGCTTGTCATTGAAACAGAAAGTGCCTGGCAGTCACGGGGTACAGTTCGTTATGGCGGAAGTGATCGGGAACAAACTTCGTTAAAGTATCGCCGTTCTATATATGTAAGTAATGATATTGCAGAGGGTGAAGTGCTTACACACAATAACATTCGTGTTGTGCGTCCGGGGTATGGCCTCCATCCAAGGTTTCTTGAGATGACTATTGGTCGTCGAGTAAACAGAGATCTAAAAAAAGGGACGGCAATGGTGTGGGAGTTCATTGGATGAAGACGGTACTAGTAGTTGCGGCCCATACGGATGATGAGGCATTAGGTTGTTCAGGTACGATAGCTCGACATGTAGCTGAAGGTGATGCGGTACATGTTGTCTTTATGACCGATGGCGTCAGTTCTCGTGGCATTTCTTACGGAGATGTCGCCGACGAGCGACGATCAACTGCAGCGCAAGCTTGTTCCATTCTTGGAGTGAGATCATTTCAAAACTTTAACTTTCCTGACAACCGGATGGACAGTATCTCTCTTCTTGGTATAACTCAGACAATTGAAACTGAAGTGAACAGAATCCAGCCGGATGTTATTTATACAAACCATATTGGTGACCTGAATGTAGACCACCACATGACACATAAGGCAGTCATGACAGCGTGTCGACCGCAACCTGGGCATAGTGTGAAAGAAGTTTATGCATTTGAAGTTCTTTCTAGTACAGAATGGCAATCTCCTGGGGTGTTGCCTTTTATGCCGAATGTCTATGTAGATATAACTGCATTTATGGAAACCAAACGTAAAGTGTTGGCGGTGTATCAGGGAGAAATGCGTCTGCCTCCGCATAGTCGTTCAATTGAGAATATTCTTCGTCTCAATCAACTGCGTGGTAATTCAGTCGGTTTGGAATATGCTGAGGCGTTTATGATAGTTAGGCAGATAAGGTGACAATTTCTCATCTGCGCCAGCTCTTTCACTGCGAAGTCGGTCTCTCCGATCACACCATGGGTTTAGGGGTAGCGGTCGCGGCGGTGGCACTGGGCGCGAGCGTCATCGAAAAACACTTTACCCTGTGTCGTGCCGATGGCGGGGTCGATTCCTCTTTTTCGCTTGAACCGGAAGAGCTGAAAAATCTGGTGATTGAGACCGAGCGGGCCTGGCAGGCGTTGGGGCAGGTGAGTTATGGGCCGACGGAGAAGGAAAAGACGTCGTTAGTGTTGAGGCGGTCGTTGTATGTGGTCAAAGATATGCGGGCGGGGGATATTTTTACGGCGGAGAATGTGCGGGCGATTCGGCCAGGGTATGGCGTGAGTCCGAAATACATGGACATCGTTTTGGGCAAGAAATGCCAAAAAGACGCCCCCAAAGGAACCCCGCTGAGCTGGAACCTTTTGGGGTGAACTGCGACCCATGGCCCAGGGCCCAGGGCTGTTTTATTGACGCAGGGGGGAGTAACCGTAGTCGCGACTGCAAAACGGCAGGTTTTCTATTCCTGAAATCGCAGCAACTGACTTAATTGGGATCCACGCTTAAACACATCCGCCGATCACCGGGTACTTGGCGGCAGGTCAGCAAAAGTTTCTACCAAACAGGACAGCGCAGTTACAGCTTCACCGAACCTGTCCGGTTTTCATCGAGGAGGTTCGCGGGGATTCTCGCCCAGGCCAACCAGGCCCCGCAGCTGGCGCTCATGCTGCAAGGGTAAAACGACAACCCTTCTTGCGCTTTTTTGCATAGGAATGCCCGGCTGGGGTGATCTCAGCCGGGCATTTCTGTGGGGATTTCAAACGGGCGATGCGTGACCTAGGATATGACGGATGCGAGAAATTCGGCGGGGGTTGCGACGGCAACGCTTGCGAGGAGAAAGTCTTTGCTGTTGCGGGTGACAATGTATTGACAATGCTGTTGCTCGGCGCAGGCGCAGACGACGGCATCTTCAAAATCGGCAAAATTCAACGTTCGCGCTCTTAAAAAGGTGCTCTGGTCGGCCGGGGCGATGGTGAAGTTTTTTAACAACCAGTCCGTCAACTCGTTTGCTTGTCGCCGGTCGGCATACCTGGTGACCAGATAATGCAGGGTAGTTATTGCGTGGGCCGCGACGCATCCGCAGTTGTTTTTCAAAGCGAAATCGAGAACCTGGGCCGAGGCGTTGTAGTGGGGTTGACGTTTTTGAAAAACGTCCAGCAACAGGTTGAGGTCGATCATCAGTTTCATCGATGCTTCTCCTCCAACGCCTGGCCGTACTCCGCTTGTGCATCAATTTCAGCTGGTATGATCCCGCTGAAACGGACAATATCCGGGTGTAATTGACCCTCATGCCGACATTGAAGCTGTTTTAAATAGCGGTCGATCAACTGGGTCATGGTCAGGCCATGCCTGGCCGCGAACCGCCTGGCAAAATCGATATCTTCTTCCGGCAGGCGGACGGTGAGTTTTCGTGTGGGCATATTGTCCTCCAGTTGCTATTTACTGTACGGCCACTTTATCTCTTTTGTACGGCTTTGTCCAACCTCGTACCCTGTAACGCATAGGATTTCGTAAGATTGCGCAGGGATTTTTCGTGTCAGTAAGGCATGATGATCGCTGCCTAGCCATAGTTAAACAGCGATTATCATAACGCAGCTGACGCGGAAAATAACCAGCAAGATGCGAAAGATTATGTGTTATAGGGTACTAGGGTTCATTGTCGAAATGAACGAGATAATCCATGTTCTGGTGCAAAATACCAATGACCTTGATGCCTTCGGCGTGCTGTTGATAGAAGATCAGGTGGCGTCCTGCGGGAAAACAGAAATATCCGGATTTGATGTCGGGACGAGGCTTTCCGGCGGAAGGATGTTCGGCTAACCACTGCAGTCGGTTCATGATCCTGTGGTCAGCGGTGTGTCGGGGTAAATTTTGTGGATTCACTGGATGACGATTCCGCTGGTGCATTCCCTTAAACGTCGGGATAAAAATCAGCGCCTTGCTCCTCCCCTTAAGTTAAGGGGAGGTCGGGAGGGGTTATGTCTGGCAGGAACTGCCATTCGCACAACACCCGAAAGACTCTAACTCCCCCCGGCCCCCTCTTACTTTAAGCGGGGGTGAAAATCTGTGTTTGGTCTTTTTTGCTCCTCCCCTTAGCGTACAACGGGAAAGCCACTGACGGGCGAATTGCGCACAGACCGATTTAAGGTCGAAAGACGTGGCATTGCAGTTCTTTGATAACGCGATAATGCTTGTCGTTGGCGGTCAGCAGGGGCTGCCCCAGGTGAATTGCACTGGCAGCAATCAGGGCATCGGCCACCTGAACGGCGTGACTTAGGAAATGTTGTTCTACGTAGACAATGGCCTTGGCGGTAATTTCCGCATTGAGACTGATAATCTCAGT
>Ga0210053_1002381_pt1 | contig 16183 bp, 16 predicted proteins | sample CryGeymeta201512_FD_185467 | JGI IMG/M metagenome (GOLD analysis project Ga0210053, IMG submission 185467) | Groundwater microbial communities from Crystal Geyser aquifers in Utah, USA - Crystal Geyser metaG 2015-12 (SPAdes) (version 2) | ecosystem: Environmental > Aquatic > Deep subsurface >... | reverse complement strand
TTTGACGGCTATATAAATTGTGGCGATGATGGTCGCGATTCCGCCAAAAACAACTGATAAGGGTGTACCCATCAAATAAGCAGCAAATCCTGCTTCTGTTTCTCCCAGCTGCGGTCCGCCGATATAAAAAACCATACTAACGGCGGTCATTCTCCCCCTTATATAATCTGGCGTATTAAGTTGCCGGATTACATTTCTGATAACAGAAGACATTAAATCGCCGGAACCAGATAGTGCGATAAAAAACAAAGAAAGATAAAAATTTCTTGATAAAGCAAATAAAATTGTATTTAAACCATAAAAACAAACGCTAAAAATAAGTAATTTACCTTTATTTTTTATCCGATTAATAAAAGGAAAAATAATTCCAGCCAGGATAGCACCAATGGAAGGAGCGGCGTAAAGAAAACCTAATCCTTTGGGTCCAACTTTGAGAATGTCGACGGCAAAAATCGGCATGAGGGTTGAGGCTGAAGCAAAAAAAGTGGCGACAAAATCAATCATCATTGAACTAAGAATTAAAGGAGTGCTAAAGACAAATTTAATTCCCTCCATAATACTTCTTAAATTAAGTTCGGGCTTTTTTTCTAATGTTTTTAAAATCGGCTTCATCAACAACAGCACAATGATGACAGCAAAAAAACTTACAGAGTTAATTAAATAAATTGATTTAACACCCCAAAAGGCAATAATAAATCCACTAATTGCTGGTCCAATAAAGTTCGTAGAGCTATAAAGAAGATTGTTTATATTGACCGCGAATGGAAAGTCTTCTTTTTTCACTAAGTTTGGAAGCATCGATTGACGAGCTGGTGTTTCGAACGATGCAAATCCTGCCTCCAATCCAACCAAAATGTAAATAAGAGTTGGGGTAATTTTTCCAGTTATTGTTAAAAATGCAAGTATTAATGAATTTATTATCGAAAAAAATTGAACTAAAAAAATAATTTTTTTTCTATTGAATACATCGGCAGCAATTCCGGATACCATCGATAAAATTAAAACCGGTAAAAATTTTGCTAAGCCAACGATACCTAAAGAAAGAGGCGATTTTGTTAATTGATAAATCTGCCAATTGACGGCAACATCCTGCATGAAAGAACCGGTACGAGATATAAAAATTCCAATTTGAAGAAGAATATAATTTTGATTTTTTAATAAAGAAACAAGAGATTTTTTATTCATTGTGGAGCGAAGACTTTATCCCATTTTCCTTCTTCAATTATATCTTCAAGATTATGAAAGCTTTTTCCTATCCGGTGATCGGTCAGACGGTTTTGAGGAAAATTATAAGTTCGAATTTTTTCAGCCCGATCCCCTATTCCAACATTAGTAACGTAAGAATTCCTCATTCCTTTTTTCTTTTCTTCTTCAAGTTGATAAAGTTTGGCGTTAAGCAGATCCAGGGCGATCTTACGGTTTGCTCCTTGATCTCTCTCACGGCTGGCTGTAACTACAATCCCAGTCGGTCGGTGTATCAACCTGACCGCTGTTGAAACTTTATTTACATTTTGACCACCATGTCCACCAGATCTGTAAAATTGCCAATCAAGATCATTAGGATTAATCCGAAGATCTGATTGAATAATTTGTGGTAAAACAACGATAATACAGGTAGAAGTGTGGATCCTTCCCTTTCTTTCTGTATCCGGAATTCTTTGTACCCGATGAACGCCAGTTTCATTTTTAAATAGATTAAAAACATCAGGACCATTTATCTTAATTGTTTTTTCATCCAAATTGGAATATTTAAATCCTTTTTTTTGGGCAAACAGTAAATACGATTCTAATAATTCTTCCATCCAGAGTTTTGATTCATCTCCCCCGACTCCTGGCAAGGCTTCGATAATGGCAACGTTTGGGTTGATTAACATAATTAAATTGACCTAATTAACCTAATTTCTAATTGATCTAAATAAATCCCAATAAACAAAATTGAGATTTGGTTATTTTTTAGGTCAATTAGGTTAATTAGAAATTAGAAATTTTATCAAATCTTGTTGGGTTAGCTTTTGTTGCTCACCCGTCTTCATATCTTTCAAAACTACTTTTCCATTAACCACTTCTTCTGGTCCAATAATGATTACGTAAGGAATATTTTTCTTATTTGCATATTTTAGTTGTTTATCTAATTTATCTGTTGGGACAGGATAAAGAATGGTTGATATATTATTTTTTCTTAGTTCATCTGCAACTATTAAAGAATTATCAAAAAGTTCTTTATCAAATATTGTTACTAGAACTTTACCAATAGTTGAGGAAATGTTGATCATTTTTCTTGATTTGATGACTTCGACCAATCTTTCTATGCCAAAAGATCCACCTGTGGCTGCGACTTCCTTTCCAACAAACTTGCCAATGATATTATCGTATCGACCACAACCAGCCACAGATCCAACTTCGCCTTCCAGTATTTCAAATTCCCACACTGGGCCAGTATAATAAGCCAAGCCTCGGGCAATAAAAGGTGTGAACAGGTAAAATTTTTTATCAAGTTTAACAGTTTTAAAATAATCAAAAATAATTTCAAGTTCATCAATTGCTTCCATAGCTATAGGAATATTAGTAAGCTGTTTTTTTAACTTAGTTAACAATTCTTCAGTTTCTCCTGTTAGAGTAATAAGATCCAAAATCTTATCAGATACTTCAGGGCTAATTTTTCTTTTTTCAATCAATTCTTTTTTGACCTTTTCTCTGCCAATTTTGGGTAATTTATCAATAGAGATACATATAGGAATAAATTCTTTTTCTGAAGCCCCAGCAAATTGGATGATTCCACTGAGTAATTTTCTGCTATTAATATTGGCTCGAAACTCTTTAAAACCGATATTAGTCAAAGCCTCTATTCCCATCTGAATAAATTCTGCGTCACAGATGACGGAGCTACTTCCTATCGTATCGGCATCACATTGGGTAAATTCTCTAAACCTGCCTTTTTGAGGCTTTTCACTTCTCCAAACATTTTGTATTTGATACCGTTTATAGGGAAATATAATATTGTTTATATTTTCAGCCACAGTGCGGCACATTGGTGTCATAACATCATATTTAAGCATGATATCTCGTCCACCTTGATCCTTAAAACGGTAAAATAGTTTTTCTGCCTCATCACCCAATTCACCAACAAATATATTGCTGTTTTCCAATGCTGGGGTTTCCAATGGTTCATAGCCATACTTCTCAAATACTTTTTTAAAAATATTAATGACATATTCCCGAATCTTTACATCTTCAACAAAGTAATCTCTGAAGCCTGCTAATTTTTGAACTTTGATTTGATCTGCCATATTCGAAATTATATCAAAATTTTAATTTTATTTTAGCTTTAAATTTAAATGTTACACCCTAATGTTACGGTGTAACATCAAATTTTGAAGCTATAATCCCCTCTCCTTTTTACGTTCTAAGGCTAATTTCATTTCCCAAGCTGCTGTCCAGTTTATTCCAGGACGACCCGGATAAAAAATTTGACTAAAAATTTCTTCAAAAAATAACCAAACTTTTTCATGTTTAACCATGTTCTTGAGTACAGGAACAATTCCCTCACTTCTTTCCAACGATAATTTATATTTATTTACAGTCGTATTTGATACTTTTAAAGCCTTACATATCATTCTATAGTCAATCTCTTTTAGTAAAAGATAAATAATAGCAATTCTTTTTATAAGCATAATTCGTTCAGCAGGAGTTAGAAGATCAAATAATATTTTATTAAATTCTTCTTTGTTTTCAGTCTCTCCCAAAACCTTATAAAAAATAGAAAATATTTTTTCGTAGTCTTGAGCCTTTATTTGCAGATATGAAATTCTTATCATATGTTACATCGTAATGTTACGTTGTAGCAAAATCTTTGTCTACCGCTTATAACCTACAAAAGTATACATTTAGATTGATAGAAGATGAAATTATTGACGATAGATACTTAGTGATTATAATTTAATCAAGAGTGATGAAGATATTTTTTATTTCTTTATTTCTCCAGATCTTTAGGTTTATTTTTGTTCCAGATTTTAATGTTGAAATTAGATTGTAAACAGATTGTTCGTCAAGGCCTGCAATTATTCGACCATCAATTTCTGTAATAATATCCTCTTCTCGGATATCGGCTTTTTCTGCCGGTGAACCTTTAATTACCTGGGTGACATAAGTGCCTTCAGCAAGTCCATTCTGACCAGCCGTTTGCGTATCTATCATTTTGTAGTGAATTCCAATGATAGGCCGATTTATAATTTGCGAGATTGTGGTGTTTGGAATAATTAAAGCTTGATTATTTGAGATAAGCTTATTATTGTTAAAAAAATAAGTTAATAATCCAAATTTTTGAGCAATCACAATAATAATTATTATTCCAGATAAAACAAGCAGAAGTTTTTTCATATTTCGACTACGCTCAATATAAATAATTATTTGGTCAAAAGCTCAATTGCTTTTTCTAGTTGTTTGTCAACTTCTTTAGTAATTGTATTTCCTTCCTTGATTTCATTTATAACTTTAATTTTTGGTTCAATTCCTTTACCGTTGATCCAATCACCATTAGGCAATACCCATTTAGCAACGGTCACATGTAATCCAGCCCCCTCTCGTAGATCAAGAGCTTCTTGAACCGATCCCTTTCCAAAACTTTTTTCACCAACCAATTGCGCACGAGAATGATCCCGAAGCGCGCCCGCCAAGATTTCCGAGGCGGAAGCGGAGCCTTTATTAATTAATATAACTAATGGAATTTCCTTTAATACTCCAATTCTTGAAACTCGATATTCCTTATTGCCGTACAAAGTTGCTTCTTGTTTGACAATCAATTTTCCTAATGGTAAAAATTCTGATGCAAGGTAAACAGAACTATCTAAATACCCTCCTGGGTTATCTCGTAAATCTAATACTAAACCGGCAACTTGTTTATTATTTGACCATTTACGATTAATTTCTTCAACAGCTTTATTCCATTCGTCATTTGTATTATCTCCAAATTGATTAATTTTAAGAATAGCGATATTTTTTTCGTAAGAAACCTCAACTGAAGCAATAATAATTTGCTGTCTGACAATAGTCACTTCAATTTCTTTATTATTCCTTTCTAAAGTCAATTTAACTTTGGTATTTTTTGGTCCACGAATTTTAGAAACAGCCTGAGTTAGAGTCCAATTACTGGTTGTAACGCCATCAACTTTATTAATAAAATCTCCAGGCTTCACTCCCGAGACTTCAGCTGGAGATTTTTTTAACGGAGCAATAATAATAATCCGATTATTTTTTAATCCTAGCTGGGCACCAATACCTTCAAATTTTCCACCTAAATCATCTTTGGTTTGCTTATTTTCTTCGGGGGTTAGAAAAAATGTGTAAGGATCCTCGATAGATGCGACCATTCCTTTAATGGCCCCCAAATACATTTTTTTAGGATCGACTTTTTTTTGGTCAACATAGCTTTCTTGTAATTTATTCCAAGTTTCCCAAAAAAGATCAAAATTTATATTACGTTGGTTGTAGATTGCAGGCTGCAGAGAAGTAAAACGACTTTTATATTCTCCAATTTTATAACCACTACCAAAAATAAGGACAATAAAAGATAACGTCAAAAGAATATTTGTTAGTTTATTATTTTTCATTAGTAAAGATAAATAGTACTTGAGTTACTCAGTATAGTGCAATAGGTAAATTTTGTTTTAGTAATTTTTTTGTAATCATTAATATTTTTTAATTGGGCGTAAGGGGTTCCTAACTCTTCGCTCAATTTAGATAAACTTAAAAAACCATTGGCTCCAAGTGCTTCTGCCTTAGCTTTATAATAAGAAGTTATGTTTTCGCAAACAACAATACTATTCAAAACGTTTTCTGAATTAAAATCGGATCTTTCATCTGTATAAAATGTTTTACCACCAAAATTTTGGCTAACATTTTTAGCAGGAAATTCTTCACCTTTATTTATTTCGATAGACAATTCATTTTTTTTAATCTTATTCACTTTTCCCTTGAAATATGAATTAACAGTATTTTCGGCTTCAGTTTTACTAAGTATCGTTATCGAACCGTCAGAATGATTAATTTCTTTAATCAAACCTGAATATTTAGAAACGATTTTTTTTGTTGTAAATATTCCCTTATTGATGGCTAATGTTTCATTCTTTTCAATTGACTCTCCAACAAATTTTTTTAGATAATGAAAAATTTTTTGTGGAGGCACATTTAAATTTTTTGAAATAGAAATATTCACCTCTTCTTCAATTCTTTTTTGTAAAAATGGTGTGTCGAAATCTACCGTCTGACCTTCTTTCAACAAACAATGATCAGAGATAGACAACGGAATAATTATGAGCATAACAATTCATTATATGAAGAAAAAGTACTCAACGCAAACCCTGATATGATACGTAAGGAATAAGAGCTAAATAACGGGCATATTTTAATTCTTTGGTTAAAATTCTTTGATGTTTAGCACAGACATTAGTTTTTTCACGATTTAAAATCTTCTTTCTTGGAGTCAAAAATTTTTGCAAATTATCGACTTCTTTAAAGCTTGGGTTTGCTTTAAACTGACAAAAAAAACATTTATTCATATAATATTTTTAAATTTTTAAAACGGAATGTCATCAGGGTTTACGGTTTCTTCTTTTGGTGACTCTGTTTTGGCTTCTTCCGTCTTGATCGCTGCTTCTTCATTTGCTGATATTGTTGCAACCTTTTTATCCGTTGGGCCTGTTTCAGTCATTTTTCTTCCTTCACCAAAAACTATAAAATCATCAAGAACAATTTCCGCGATTGTTCTTTGGATACCGTCTTTTCCGGTAAAAGTTCGATATGTCATCCGACCTTCTGCAAATACTTTTCGACCTTTATTCAATAATTTTCCGCAAAGTTCAGCTAATTTTTGCCAAGCGACCACTCTATGATATTGGACTTCTTCTTTAGCTTGACCGTCGCTTGATGTCCAACTGCGATTAGTAGCAATGCTAAAAGTACATACTGCGGTTCCTGCCGGTGTATATTTTAATTCAGGATCGCGGGTTAAATTACCAATTAAAACAATTCGATTTAACGATCGGCTCGCCATAATATTACTCCCGGACTAATAACAAATACCGTAAAATTTTTTCGTTAAGATTAAGTTTATTTTTTAATTCTAATACACTTTTTTTATCAATTTCTATCTGAAAGTTATAAAACAAGGCGGTATGATTTTTCTTTATTGTATAAGCTAAAGTTTTTTCACCCCATTTATCCTCCTTGGTTACTTTACCTTTGCAGGATTCGATTAATTCCTTAACATTTTTTGCTTCAATCTCTTCCTTAACTAAGAAAGTTAATTCATATTTCATAAGTTTATCTGTACTATAATACTAATTATGCTGGAGAAAATCAACAGCAAGAAAAAATTATTGTTTCATTGTTTCATTGCTTCATTGTTTTTAATTCTTGTTTATAGTCGGTTTGTAGGCTTAGATTGGGGTTTACCTTTCCCGATGCATCCTGATGAGAGAAATATGGCAAGCGCAATTCAGGGTCTGAATTGCATAATTTCGAATTTTCGCGAATGCGGTAATCCTCACTTTTTTGCTTATGGACAGTTTCCACTTTATTTGGGCTATCTGATTACTTATTTCTTAAAGCTAGAAGCAACTATTAGTTTGAGGATAATATCGGCAATAGCATCTGTTATCAACGCAATAATTATTATAAAAATTATAAAAGTTATAATTAAAAAAGAATCTCACTTCACACTCTTTATCTCTTATCTCATTATTATTTTTTCTCCCTATGCAATTCAATTTGCACATTTTGGCACGACGGAATCTTTACTTATGCTTTTTTATAGTTTAATTATCTATTTATCAATGCTAATGTTTGAACGCCGTACAACCGGAACGGTTGTACAGTTAGCTTTAGTTTCAGGATTAGCAATAGCAACGAAAGTTTCTTCAATAATATTTATTATTGTTCCGTTAATTACTATATTATCTAGTCTGCGATCGTGGGATAGATATAAAAATCTTGTTAAATTTGGAATGTTGACAATAATTTTTATGGTGTTATTTTCACCTCATAATTTCATAAATTTTGAAGATTTTATTAGCTCAATGAATTATGAATCTGAAGTTGCCCTCGGAAAATCTTTAGTTTTTTACACGAGACAATTTTTTAATACACAACCCATTTTGTTTCAGCTTGAAAAAGTATTTCCTTTCGCTCTTGGTTGGCCGGTATTCTTGATAGGACTTATGGGGCTAATTGGGGCTAATTGGAAAGACAGGAAAACAAATTTATTGCGTTTTGCCTTTTTAATTTATTTTGTTCCCAGTGCCATGATCTATGCAAAATGGAGTCGGTTTATGGCACCTGTATTTCCAATAATTATCATATTTGCCGTTCTATTTTTGCAAAGGATAAAAGTTATAAATTTTATAAAAATTATAATTATTATATTTGCAATCATTCCCGGCATCGCTTATCTTTCTATTTACCAAAACCCTGATGTTCGTTTTCAAGCTTCAGATTGGATTTATAAAAATATTCCTAATAATTCATATATTTTATCGGAAACGGCCAATGTGGTTGATATCCCTGTTTTAAATCCGAAACTCGAAATTCGAAATTCGAAACAAATTCAAAATTTAAATTATCAAATAATCTCTTTCAATTTTTATGATTTGGATGCAAGTCCAGAGTTACAGTTTGAGTTGAGTAACCATTTACAAAAGGCAGATTATATTTTTATCCCGTCGAGAAGAATTTTTGCAAATCATTCAAAACAAAAATATCCGATTTTAAATAAATATTATGAGGGTTTATTTTCCGGAAAATTAGGATTTGAAAAAGTGGCGGAGTTTAAGTCATACCCGGAAATTTATCAATGGAAATTTCCCGACGAACAGGCAGAAGAAACATGGACAGTGTTTGATCATCCTGTGATATGGATATATAAGCGAATTGCTAAAAATCCTAAATTATAATAATCAAACTTTTTTTATTTTATAACTACTTCCCACATCTTCAATCTTAAATCCTGCTTTTTCAATTTTTATTCTTAATCGATCAGACGCGTCAAAGTTTCTCTGTTTTCTTGCCTCCAATCTTTTTTCGGCAAGGGTGATTATATTTGCGTCAATTTTTTCTTCAGTGATGTTACTTAAATTCAAGCCAAAAACTTTATCAAAATCCATCAGTAAAAAATATTTTTCTTCATTAATTATGTCAGATTTAAGCATATCCCACATCACAGCAACGGCTTGAGGGGTTTGTAAATCATCCTCCAATGCATCGCGAAATTGTTGTTGAAAGGCAATGGCTTTTGACGATTTTACTGAGGACAGGATTTTATCAGATTTTAAATTTGAGGCAATTTCTTTTAATCGATTGAAAGCTTCTTGACTAGCGCGGGCTGATTGCCAAGTGAAATTTAATGATTGACGATAATGGGATTGTAAAAATAAAAGTCGCAGAGAAACCGGATTAAGTTTATTTTTTTCAATATCCTCTATTGTATAAAAATTTCCTAAAGACTTACTCATTTTTTGTCCATCAACTGTCAAAAAATTATTATGAAACCAGATTTTAACAAACTGTTTTCTCGTCGCTCCTTCTGATTGAGCAATTTCATTTTCATGGTGGACTGGCACATGGTCTATTCCTCCGGAATGGATATCAATCGTCTCTCCCAGGTATTCCATACTCATGGCGCTACATTCTATATGCCAACCAGGAAATCCCTCTCCCCAAGGTGAGGTCCAATGCATCGTGTGATCTGAAAATCTTCCGACCCTTTTGAACCATAAAGCAAAATCGGCCGGATGTTTTTTTTCTTTATCGACATTTATCTCCTCGCGAACAGCTTGAAGTTTTTCTTCAAGTTTTTGTCCTGATAATTTTCCATAATTTTCAAATTTTTTAACATCAAAATATAATGCTTCTTTAGTTTCATAAACATAACCATTTTGTTTTAATCTTTCAATTAATTGGATCATTTCTCCTACATGTTCTGTTGCATTACAGACAATATTGGGTCTAATTATGTTTAATGCATCAGTGGTCTTGAAAAAAAATTCCGTATAAAATTTAGCAACATCCCAAACGGTTTTTCCATATTTTTTTGCTCCTTTTTCCATCTTATCTTCGCCGGAATCATCATCCCCCGAAAGATGACCAACGTCAGTGACATTCATCACATGATTAACTTTATAACCAAGATAGATTAAAGCCCGTTTTAAAAAATCATTATTGGAATAGGTTCTCATATGGCCAATATGAGTAAAGTCATAAACGGTCGGACCACAAGTATACAGTGATATATTTGGTGGATTTAATGGTTTTACTTCCTCAATTTTTCGTGACATTGAATTATAGAGTTTCATGAAAATAAGTATAGCAGAATGATTAAGATCAAATTAAACATCAATCCAAAAACAAATATAAATAACATTTCGGCTAATATTTATGTGCAAAAAATTTATATTTTTTACCTTCTTCATTTTTCATTAAATTAAATTTTTCTTTTGTTATGGGAAGATAAAGTTCTCCTCTGGGAGGACTTCCCATTGATTCTGCTAATAAAAAAACTTCGTCTTTAAGTAATCCTAGTGGACTTCTTCTCATAATAAAAGTATGATCTGGTTCGGGATATCCAAATTGATTTGTAAAACTTTGTCCAATAATGAATTTTCCTTTAGAATCTTCTAACATCTGTTCGTATGTTTTGTCCGTAAATTCTTCCCAACCATATTTAGAAGATTCATTTTCCATCCATTTTGTTAAATTTGTTGGACCATAAATAATGTCTCTTACTTGATTACTTGAAGGATACTTCATTATAATTTCATCTTTTGAATTTGAAGATATTGGGCTTTCATTTTGATTATTACTTGATTTGCAAGCCAAATCCGCAATTTGAAAAGCCCAATTAAAACAACTACCAAAAATCAATGGGGTTTCCGGCCATAAACTGGGATTATTTATAAAATGTGTATTTGAAGTTCGTGCCGTAAGTTCCAAAGCTGTCGGTTGTTGAAAATTTGGAAATAAGTCAAATATTTGAATATTCCATAGTCTTTTTATTGTCTCTTGGATAGTTTCTAATTTTGGATGTTTTTGATTTTGTTTAATTAAATCTTCATAGCTTGACATTAACTTCCTACAAGCTGCCATTGTGGCTGTAACTTCAAGGTATCTTTCCCATAATAATTCAACTCTTTTTCCATATCTGTCTTTGTTAAAATTCTCAGCTGGTAAATAATCAGCCTTTGTTATTGGAGGATTTATCTTTAAAATCGCCTCAAACCTTTTTTGTCCATCGGCGATTGCCCTTATACTTTGCTCATCATCACTATTCAGTTTAATTAAATGAAATGGAGGAGTTGACAATACTTCTAAAGGTATTTCTTCAGCAAACGGAATGTTATCTATTGAATATCTAGCCAAACATTCTTCTATGGCTGTTTGAGGCGATTCTCTGTCGTTATACAAAGTCTCAACACCTCTCTTAGGTTGGGTTTTTTCCCAATTGTTAGGAAGAACTCCTAGTCTATCTCGGAAATCACTTTCCCTATAAGGGATTGACTTTGCTAAATCAACTAAACATAGGCCCGTACTATTCGGAGGGATTAAAGCATTTACTAATAGTGCCGCTGCTATACTAGCAGTAAATTTAAGAAAATCTCTTCGTTCGATTGGAGCCATAAATTGCATTATTTGATAACAACTAATTATACTATAAGATATTCATTTTCTCTACTCTTCTTATAGATGTAGGCGGAAAGGACGGCAAAAAGGGCAAATAAAGCAGTGAGATTAAAGGAATTTACAATTCCGTATCGATCAGCTACATATCCGAGGATAATTGGTGCCAAAGCGCTTGCTAAAGATGCAAAAAACGAAGTGATGGCAAAAGCTTTTTCATAAGAGCCATGATGTTCATTGGTTTCAGCAACCATTGTGGTTCTAATAGGCGCAGTTCCCATAGTTAAAGATCCCAAAATAATTGAAAAAATAATTATAAAGGTAATTGAATTGCTATATGCCAACAAAAGAATAAATAAAATCATAAGTAATTCCGCATAAATAAATACTTTACTATTTTTGAATTTGTCAGTTAATCGGCCCAATCCCATTTTTCCAATAAGATTACCTAAGAAAAAAGCTGAAGTAAAAGTTCCTAAAATGGACGGGCTGATTTTTTTACTAATAAGTAAAAAAGGAAGAAAAATATAAAGTGCCGAACTGGCAAGATTGTCAAAAAAATTAATAAATAAAACCAAAATAAATTTTTTATTTTTTAATATCTCAATAAAATTTATTTTTTTCTGATTTTTTGTTCTTAAATCATCTTCTACAACTATTCTTGTATTTTTAAAATGAAAAAACAGAAAAATAAAAAGAATTAAAGCAGAAATAATTACATATATAAAAGAAGTTTGCCGCCATCCAATTGAAAAAGCAATATAAGAAATAAACCCGGTCAAGCAGATTCTTCCAAACTCACCGATCGCGGTGAAATCACCGACAGTCCTACCCAATTTTTCTTTCTTAGTCAGCTGAGCAACTATGGAAAAAGAGATTGGATGAAATGAACCAAAGGCAATCGACATAATTGTAAACGCAAATATTAAAAAAACATAAGAATGTGAGATTCCTGAAAATAAAAATCCGAGACTGTAAAAAATCATTGTGAAAATTAATACTTTTGACGCTCCAAAACGGCTGCTGATATACCCAATCGGTAACGAGATTAATATTCCTGAAAGGGAAAAAATTGAACTAAGAAAACCAACTTGAGTAAGATTTAATTTTAAATCTTTAGCAATAAATGGTAAGAGCAGAATTATACTTGCAAGAAAACCATCATTAAAAAAATGAAGGGTAAAAACTTGAGTAAGCCTATTTTTCATAAAGTTTGTCCACCATAACTTACTTCAAGTCTTTTCACTACTATTCGTAGACGACTTGAAGAGCGTTATTCGGTGGACTTAAGAACCTCTAATTCCTCATTCTTCGGAAAGAGTTTCTAAAGTCGGGGTGGCGGGAATTGAACCCACTGCCTTTCGGTCCCGAACCGAAAATTCTACCGATGAACTACACCCCGTGTTAGTAATTATATCATTGCTTTCCTGTACCGGGCTTGTTCTCAGCATGCTGTTGCTCGGAAGATCTTTTTCGGGACATTGTACCCCTCTTAGCTTTTCCGGTCGGCATACTGCTCTGTTGATTCTGCATTTTTTGTTGTTGTCCTTTTCTTTTTTTCTCCTGCTCCTCATATTCTTCCCGTCTCTTTTTTTGTGCCTCTTCCATATCTTTTCGCTCTAATATTTTTTCGTCTTCTCTCTTTACAATCTGAAATAATCGATTTCTTAAAGCTTCAGCTTGAAGTTTATCTTTACTTTGAAATTTGTTTTTTAGCTTTTGAAAATCGAGCGGGGTATGATCTTTGCCACGCTTAACCTCCGAGGTTCGTACTTGGCTTGGCTCTTGATTAACCTCGGAGGTTTTTGCCCCAGAAGTTTTGTCAAATGGGTTTACGATCTGGACAACTGATTTAACGGCTTGTTTAGCCGTGGATTGACCCAGCTCTGCTAATTGTTCAAATGTATCACTTAAAATATTTCCTTTAGCCATATTTGTTTTAGAAATTTGTTGTTAGAAATTAGTAACGTCGTTATAGATATTTGAAACTAGAAAATCAATTCTTCTAATTTCTATTTTCAATTACGACGTAACGATTTTCAAACAACCATTTTCTAGATTCCAAGCATTGCTCTTCCCTTCTTGCTCATTTTCTCCATTGACCAAGGTGGATCAAAAGTTAATTCAAGAGAAATATCTTCTTCTTTTACCCCTAGCTCTTTAATTTTATCTTTAATCTGTGTTTCGATCAAGGAAAATAATGGACAACCGATGGTCGTTAACGTCATTAAAACTTTAACTTTATTTTTAATCAGCGCAACTTTGTAAATTAAACCTAAATCAACGATAGAAATATTTAATTCAGGGTCCATGACCTCAGTAAGTTTATTTTTAATCTGTTGTCAGACAAGATTAGAAATGTCCGCTTTTAATTTTTTCTCCTCAATTGCTATTCGACCAGCTCGTCTCCATGGATGATTAGCCGGTGGAACATAATTTAAAGGATGATTAGTTAGGATGACAGGATTTGTTTTCATTTTTTTAGGTCTTTCCTTAATTAGAAAATAGTTTAACTCATAATCTTTTAAAAAGATGTGTAAAGTTTTATCCAACCAAATTTCAATTATTACAGTTTCTTTTGGTCTGACGGTTGTTGGCTGAATTTCCTCAAGTTGATAAAAATTATTGTCAAACTGAATTGTAAAATCATTTTTAATCTTTCGTTTTTCATGAACTGAAAAGATTGAGTTTAATTTGTTTACTTCATTGGCAGAAAGCGTTCGGTGAACATCTCCAACGCTTCTTGGAACAACTGAAAATTTCTGATTAAATTTAGGAATAAATACTTCTTCTAAGAACTTGTTTCCTTGTTCTGGATTATTAATTCCTTCCAACCTCATTTCTTTAATCAATCTGTCTTGTAACGTTCCAAACAACCGTTCAACTCTACCTTTAGCTTGAGCAGAGTGGGCATGGATAAGTTGAATACTTAAACTTTTAAGAGTCCGTTCAAACTGGGTTATTAAGTCTTTGTTATCAACTGCTGATTTATGATTAATCTTGTAAGTGGAAAATGAGTCAAGATAGATAATTAAAGGTTTTCCCAAGGCTAAAACATAGGCTTTCCAAAAGTTAAAGACAGCAATTACTCCTTCATTTTCTTCAAAAGAAGCGTAGGTAATTTTGCCTGTTGCATCATCAATTGAGGCGAGTAAGCATACCTCAATTGGTTCATTGTTATGGTCAACGTATCGTTTCTCAAACCACAGGTGATATGATCCATCAAATTGTTGGAATTCTCCGTAGTGATCTTTGCGTGGACGCCATGCTCGATATTCAACTTGTTTTTGTTTGTGTGTTTTCCACAACCCTACCTCAGCCATCCATATTCTAACTGTTTGAGAGGAAGGAACAGATATTTGGTTTTCCTGTAACTTCTCGGTTGCAAATGTTGGTTTAAAATCAGAATATTTTTCTTTGATTGTTTTAATTACTTTATTTTTTATTGTGTCGTCTATTTTATGGTTACCAACTTTTCCTCTAAGACCATGGACAACTGCACGAGGTCCATTCACTTCAAAATTATTTTTAAGTCTTCGTACTTGACGGGTTGAAAGGCATAAAATACAACTTGCCTGTTTGGTTTTAATTTTCTTTTGTAGGAGATCTTCAAGAACTTTTAACTTCAAACTTTCCGCATCCATAAATCTTGTAGTCATATTGGATAATTTAGATAAATATTTGATAACTCTAAATTATCCCAGCCGGTTTATTCAAAAGCGGACATTTCTATTCTTGCGGAGGCGGACATTTCTATTCTTGTGTAAGAATACTGTAATTGTGAAAGAATATTTACAAAAAAATTATAAAATTTATCTATCAATATTACTTTCTTTAATAATTGTCTTATTTATTATTCCAATCTTTGCGACTCCAAGAAGGTTGATGAATTTAATTTCTAAAATAAAAATTCCAAAATTTAATTTTGGCAAATTATTTACATTGAATTTTGATCAAACAACAACGCAATCAGAGGGTCGGTCACGACTGACCCCTACAGAAAACATAACCGGTTCTGTTAATTATAATTATATTTCCCCGATTCCAACAATAAAAGGGTCAAAAAATCTTACCCCTACACCTATCATCAATAATCCATCATCTATCATCTCTAAAAACCCGACCCCTACGATATATATTCCCGATGACGATCTGGTTGATTTTCCAATTGAAAATGATGATATAAATAATATTCCGGGTTATCCGACCAACGCGCCAAAACCAACAAAGCCTCCCAAGCCCTCTCCGACCCCTTTGGCGCCTCCCGAATACCTTAGACCCGGGACAGGTTTGGAGGATATTTTCAAAAAAGCAGGAGAATTGGCCTGTGTCCCGCCGGCTTTACTTAAAGCATTTGTGGCTCAGGAAGCACCTGGAGTTTTAAACTGGAGTGACCAAACAGCCTTATTTTATAATGCTTACGATTGGTGGCACCGAGTAAAAGAAAAATCACAAGTTTGTGGTGGTTATGGATACCACACTCATACCGGTTTGATCCCGGAAGACAGTTTGTTTGCTG
>Ga0210053_1002374_pt1 | contig 16197 bp, 15 predicted proteins | sample CryGeymeta201512_FD_185467 | JGI IMG/M metagenome (GOLD analysis project Ga0210053, IMG submission 185467) | Groundwater microbial communities from Crystal Geyser aquifers in Utah, USA - Crystal Geyser metaG 2015-12 (SPAdes) (version 2) | ecosystem: Environmental > Aquatic > Deep subsurface >... | reverse complement strand
GTACCTTATGAATCGCAAACTGTTTGCCCTCTTGTCCGCGCTGGTCTTTGCCAGCCTCGCGCTGGCGGCCTGCGGACCCAAAGCCACGCCCACCGAAGCCCCTGTCCCAACCAAAGCGCCTACCGAAGCGCCGGTCGTAACCGAAGCGCCCACCGAAGCGCCGGTCGTCGAAAAGACTGCGGTGGTGGGTTTCACCGCCTCGTTGACGGGTAAGTTGAACGTAGAATCCACGCGCCAGAACAACGGTTTCCAGTTGTGGATGGAGCAGGTCAACGCCGCCGGCGGCATCCCGCTGGCGGACGGCTCGGTGGTCAAGTTCGAGTCGAAGTCCTACGATGACGAATCCAACAAGGACCGCGTCCAGGAACTGTACACCAAACTGGCCACCGAAGATAACGCCGACTTCCTGATCAGCCCCTACTCTTCGGGCCTGGCGGACGCCTCCGCGGTGATTGCCGAGCAGTATGGCAAGGTGATGATCACCACCGGCGCGGCCTCGGATAGCACCTATCAGAAGGGCTATACCCTGGTCTATCAGGCCTACACCCCCGCCAGCAAGTATTTGACGGGTTCGGTGGACCTGCTTGCCAGCCTGGACGCGAGCGCCAGGAAGATCGCCATCATCCACGAGAATGACAAATTCTCGAGCGATGTCGCCGCCGCGGCGGAGGCGTACGCTCTCAGCCAGGGATACGAGATCGTGCTGAACGAAGGCTACGACACCGGCACGACCGACTTTGCGCCCATCATCAACAAGATTCCCGCGGATGTGGATGCGGTCATGGGCGGCGGCCACTTTGCCGACGGCCAGCAATTTGCCAAGGCCCTGTTCGAGAAGGGCATCAGCGCCAAGTTCATCAGCCTGCTGGTCGCCCCGCCCGAACCGACCTTTGCCGAGATCGGCGACGCGGCCTTTGGCATTGTCGGCCCCAGCCAGTGGGAACCGCTGGCCGCCTTCACGCCGGATTTCGGTCCGACCGGCGCCGCGTTCATTGACGCTTACAAAGCCGCCTACGGCGAGGAACCTTCCTACCACGCGGCGGGCGGATACGTGGCCGGCTTGATCCTGCAAAAAGGCATCGAACTGGCCGGCTCGCTGGACCCCGCCGCGATCAAAGCCGCGCTGGATAGTGTGGATATGATGACCTTCTACGGCCACATCCAGTTCGACACCTCGGCTGAGAATCACGGCCTGCAAATCGGCCACTCGATGGTCTACATCCAGTGGCAGAGGGACGCCAGCGGCGCGCTGGTGAAACAAGTGGTCTGGCCCGCCGAAGGCAAGACGGCGGAACCCGTCTATCCCATCAAATAACGTTTCCCGCCGAGTCCCCGCAGGCACGTTGTCCGCTTGCGGGGACTTCGTTTTTATTATCTTGCTACCGTACATGTGGAAAAACAGCCTCAGTAGATGAAAATTGACGATTGAAATCGTCACTACATGGCTTGCGTTCCCTCCACGTAGTAATGACTTTAGTCATCCGCCTGACGCCAGGAAGCGCCGCTATAGCGCAATTCTTCATCTACTGAGCCTCAATTTTTTATCGCGAATTACGCAAATTGGCGAATTTTGTAACTACATTTTGCAAATGGCTTATAAAATAATTCGCGGTATTCGCTCACATCGTACCCGAAGGGTATTCGCGGCATTCGCGTTGATGAAATGTACGGTATAGAATCTTATTATTGTTGTGTGAGGAGGCATTATCGAATGAATGCGGTCACTCTACTCACCTCACTCGTGGACGGCCTGCTGATCGGGGTGGTCTACGGGATCGCGGCCATGGGGCTGAACCTGATCTGGGGCGTAATGCGCGTGATCAACCTGGCGCACGGCGCGCTGATCGCGCTGGGCATGTTCGGCGTGTACCTGCTGTTCAGCGTGCTTGGATTGAATCCCTACGCGGCGCTTTTGCTGGTGGCGCTGCTTGGATTGCTGGCGGGGGTCGTCATTTACCTGGTTGCCATTGCGCGGGTCATCAACGCGCCGCACCTTTCCACCCTGCTGGCGACGTTCGCAGTCAACATGATCATTATCGGACTGGCGACCGCCGTGTTTACCACCACGCCGCGCGATCTTGGTTTTTCGCTGGGCAGTATCCGGGCCGGCCCTCTCACGCTGCTTGGCACGCGGCTGGTGGCGGCGGCCGTGACCCTGCTGGTGACGGGACTGCTGTACGCGTTCCTCTACCGCACGCGCGCCGGCAAATACATCCGGGCCGTATCGAATAATCGCTCTGCCGCCGAGTTGATGGGCATTCCCTCCTCGCGCATCCTGGCGCTGAGTTTCGGCATCGGCGCCATGCTGGCGGCCATTGCAGGAGGCCTGATCGCCACCTTCTTTTCATTCACCATTCTCTCCGGCAGCGTCTATGAATTGAAGAGCTTCATCATCAGCGTGTTGGGCGGGCTGGGAAACCCGCTGGGCGCGCTGGTGGGCGGGCTGATCCTCGGCGTGCTGGAGGGCGTCCTGCCGCTGGCCATGCCCAATACCTGGGTGCCGGTGATCGAATTCCTGCTGTTCATCCTGATCCTGCTGATCAAACCCAGCGGCTTGCTTGGAGGCAAACAATGAAACACTGGCTTCAACCGGGCTTCTGGTTTGCTTTGCTGATCGTGTTGGGATTGGGGCTATGGCCGGTCTTTACACGGGAGGCCTCCACGCGTGAGGTGGGCTTTACGATTTTGCTGGCCATGACCATGGCGGTCAGCCTGAACATCATCATGGGTTACACGGGCTACGTCTCGTTCGGCCACGTTGTTTTCTACGGGCTGGGCGGCTACGTGGGCATGTACCTGATCGGAACGTGGAACGCGTCCCTGCCGCTGGCCGTCCTCGGCGGCGGCGCGGCGGCGGCCATCCTGGCATTTCTGTTGGGCAAAGCCATCCTGCGGCTGCGCGGCGCGTACTTTGCGCTGGCAACCATCGGCGTAAATGAAGCGGTTCGTACCTTCATCTCCAACTTTAAACCGTTCGGCGGCCCGACGGGAATCGAATTGCAGTTCAGCGTCTACAAACCCTATGGCGGCGCGACGCAGGCTTTGTGGCTGACCTATTATGCCGTGGTCGGGATTGCCGCTTTTGCGGTGATCTTCAGTTACTATCTCAAAACCAGCAAGTTTGGGCTGGGGCTGATGGCCATTCGCGAGGACGAGGATGCCGCCGAAGTGCTGGGTGTGGCGACTCCCAATATCAAGACGCTGGCGTTCGTCTTTTCCGCGTTGTTGCCTGGGATGCTCGGCGTGTTGTTCTTTTTCAAGAACGGCAACGTGGAACCCGGCGACGCTTTTCGTCTCCACTTTTCCATTGAATCGCTGGTGATGATCATGCTCGGCGGGCAGGGGACATTGCTCGGCCCCATCATCGGCGCGCTGGGCTACCAGCGCTTGCGCGGCGCGTTGCTTACCAATAATGTAATGATCGGCGCGCTTCCGCTCAAGGATTTCCAACTGGTGATCGCCGGCCTGCTGATGCTGCTGATCATCCTGTTCATTCCCGCCGGGCTGGTCGGTTGGCTGCGGCAGCGCTTCCCGCGTTCGCGGAGGATCCTGGTATGAGCAACCTCCTACAAGTTCAGGGTGTGACCAAACATTTTGGCGGCCTGCTGGCCTTGTCGCAAGTGACGTTCGACCTGCCCGAGGGACAAATCCTGGGGCTGATCGGCCCGAACGGCGCGGGCAAGACCACGCTCTTCAATATCATCAACGGCGTGTACAAACCGGATGAGGGGCGCATCTTCTTTCGCGGGCAGGACGTGAGCGGAAAAAAACCGTACCAGCTCGCCAAAATGGGGATGGCGCGCACGCACCAGGTCGTCCGTCCGTTGAACGAACTGACGGTGCGCGAGAACGTGATGGCGGGCGCCTGCTTCGGACACGAAAACCAGCCCCTCGGCCGCGCCGCCTCCATTGCGGGGGAGGTGCTGGAATTCGTCGGTTTGGCCGCGCGCGCCGGTCAATTGGCAAGCAGCCTCAACGTCGCGCAGAAGAAGCGGCTGGAAATGGCGCGGGCGCTGGCCGCGCGTCCCTATCTGCTCCTGCTGGATGAGGTGCTGGCGGGACTCAATTCCTCCGAAATTGACGGCATGGTGCAGACCGTTTTGAAGATCCGCGAACAGGGCGTGACCATCCTGATGATCGAGCACGTGATGAAGGCCGTGATGAACGTCTCGGACCGCATCATGGTGCTGGATTACGGATTGCAGATCGCGGAAGGAAGTCCGCAGGAAATCGCCAAGAACGAGCGCGTCATTGAAGCCTATCTTGGCGACCCGAAACTGGCCGAGCGGCTGATGGAGGAGGCATAACATGGCGGTACTGGAAATTCGCGACCTGGCCTCGGGCTATGGCGAAGTGCAGGTATTGTGGGGCGTCAGCCTGTCTTTGCAGGAAAAGAAGTTGACCTGCCTGGTGGGCGGCAACGGCGTGGGCAAGACCACCATGCTGCGTTCGGTGATGGGTCTCCTGCATCCGCTGGGCGGTTCGATCTGGTTCGATGGCCGGGATGTCAGCCGACTGCCCGCCCACGTCAAAGCCGAAATGGGACTGACGCTCGTCCCCGAAGGGCGCCAGTTGTTTACCGATATGACGGTCGAGGAAAACCTGGAGATGGGCGCCACCAACCGCCGAGCCCGCCCGAAGATGAAACAGAATCTCGAACAGGTGTACGTTATGTTCCCGCGCCTGAAGGAACGCCGCGCCCAAAAGTCCGGCACGTTGAGCGGCGGCGAACAGCAAATGCTGGCGGTGGGACGCGGCATCATGTCCGATCCGATTGTCTTGATGGTGGATGAACTCTCGCTGGGCTTGTCCCCCGTGCTGACCCTGCAATTGTTCGAGAGCATGCGGCAGTTGCGCGATGCGGGCATCACCGTGTTGCTGGTGGAACAGAATGTGGCGATGGCGCTGGCCATCAGCGATTACGGCTACGTGCTGGCGGAAGGCAAGGTGGAAATGGAAGGGCCTGCCAGGCAGTTGGCAAAAAACCAGCACATCCGCACGGCCTATCTGGGGTTGTGACCCGCATGGAAGCCGGGGGCGAGGGATTGGAACTAACCATCCATGAAATTCGTTTATTTGTGGCTGAATTCGTGGATGGAACTGCGCACACATCCTGAAAGGATTTTGACCGCCATTGAACAGACATCGTGAAAGTCGGCAAGTCCTTTTGTTGTCTCGCGAGCGGTGTGGTTGTATAATCCGTCTGAAGCGATCATACAATTTCGTTCCTTGCAAAAAGCGACGCTCGCAAAAGCAGAACGCGGAGGTTCAAGCATGTTAACGTATAAAGCCATGTACAAGTATCTGGACGAGGGCGTCCACGCCGAAGTACTGGATTTCCCTGGAGTAATTTCCTTTGGCGCTAATTTGGAGGAGGCTCGCCGAATGTTATCCAGCGCCCTGGTGGATATGGCGGAGACCTGTTGGCTTCATGGCGAACCGTTGCCGCAACCCGATCCGACGCCCAGTGACGCGGAGGCCGATTTAGAGGAACCGATCCATTTGTTGCTGACCGCCACGTCTCGTGTCGCTCTTCTGCCGCAAGACGCAGTCCCATGAAACGCCGCGACCTGTTGCAGCATTTACGCCAGCATGGATGCCGTTTCGTGCGCGAGGGCGCGGAACATTCGATTTGGGAGAATCCAGCGACAGGTCGCCGCACAACGGTGCCGCGGCATCGCGAAATTCCCGATTACACGGCAATCAAGATCTGCAAGCAATTGGGCATTCCTACGCCATCGTGAATCAAACCGCCAGGGACCTGCCGAAGGTGTCTCATCCGCGCCATGATTAACCGAGTCGCGTGCGTGGACATGGGCCATGATTAATCAGCCGCTCGCGGAGACACCTTCGGCAGGTCTTTTCTGCGGCGCGCTTCGCGGGGCCGTGCTATGAATCAAAATGCGAACAGGAACACCAGGTCGTTGACATTGGTGCCGCTGGGACCGGGTTTGATCAAATCGTCCAGTTTTGCGAAAAAAGAATACGCGTCATTCCGGGACAGATAATCGGCCGCGGCCATCCCCAGCGACTCGGCCCGCTGGGCGGATTCGCCCGTGGCCAACGCGCCTGCCGCGTCGGTGGGACCGTCTTCGCCGTCAGTGGCGATGGACAGCAACAGGATGTCTTGCATGCCGCGCAAAGTCTCCACCGCGCCCAACACCAACTCCTGGTTGCGCCCGCCCCGGCCGTCCCCGCGCAGGGTGACGGTGGTTTCCCCGCCTGCCAGCAGGCAAAATGGGCGTGGGCGGATTCGGACGGTCTCTTTCAATCGTTCTGCGAGTCTTCGCCCAACTTCACGCGCTTCGCCTTGCATTTCCGTTTCGATGATCTCGGCGAAAAATCCCCCGGCCTCCGCCTGTTTTTTGGCCGCGCGCAAAGCCGTCTCATTGCTGGCGATGATGTGGTTGCGGACATTCCGAAAGAGAGGCGCGCCGGGCTTGAGCGTTTCGCGGAATTGGTAGGTCGAATTACTAATTCGACCTACGATTGCCATCGCATCCTGGCGCGTGGACGGGTCGGGGGCGGTCGGCCCGGATGCGATGGCTTCCAGCGCATCGCCCACCACGTCCGAAAGAATCAGGCTGACGATTTGCGCGCCGTTGGCCGCCTGTGCCAGCCCGCCGCCTTTGAGGGAATCAAGATGGCGCCGCACGGTGTTGATCTCTTCGATGCGCGCGCCGGAGGCGAGCAGGGCCGAGGTGAGCGCTTGCAAATCCGGGAGGGGGATGACGGGCGCGGCCATCAAAGCCGAGCCGCCGCCGGAGACCAGGCAGATGAGCAGGTCGCGGGGGCTGAGGCGCGCGACGAATTCCCGCGCGGCGCGTCCCGCCGCCAGGCTCGCCTCGCCGGGGATGGGGTGATCCCCCTCGATCACGGTGACCGGCCCAAAGTCGAGGCGCGCAGCGTGTTTGGTAATGATGAGCGCCTCGGCCAGGCGGGTCGAGTCCGCCAGGGCGGAGGTCATCGCGCAGGCGGCTTTTCCCAATCCCAATGCATACGTTCGTTTTGCGGCAGGCAGTGGATTCGTCCGCAGGAATTTTCTCAGCGCTTCGCCCGCGTGGACGGATTGGAAGGCGCAGGCAACCATGCGCGCAACCGCGCCGCCGCGCGGATGGTTTTGGAGCAGGGGTGTGAGAAAGCGTTCCGGCGTGAACATGCCCCCAGTATATTTCAAAAACCGGCATCCACCTGTAGGACAAATTGCCAATTTGTCCCTGCCAATTTGTTCTATTCTTCGGATTATAATATTACAGTGCAAGGTTGCCATTTTTAGCCTGTTTTGGATGCAGTTGGACTGCATCCTGCTCGCACACTTGCCCTGGTACGGCTTAAGCCGCACAGTGCCAGGGGTGCAACTGCTCGCGAACGAAAAGTTGCCTGACTTTGCGCTGTAATAATAATGACCTCACCTGTCCGGCCATCATTTTCCCCTGGAGAGAGCGATGAATTTTCCTTTCCTCAAATTCCCCATCCGCGATTTCGACAAGATCGAGAGCCTGCAACAACTGCGCCTGCAACTCCTGAATTTACTGCTGCTCATTGCGTTTGCTGTGGGGAGCGTTCTCTATGTCGTCGCGCTCTTTCCGGTACAGGGTAAAGGCCTCGCCTCAGTCCCCCTAATCTACAGCCTGCTTTATGTTTGGCTGGCGCTGGTGGCGTTCCTGCGCCGCCTGCCGTACCCGGTGCGCGCCGGCAGTTGGCTGCTCTTCTTTTATCTCTTGGGGACGATCAACCTGGTTTTGAGCGGATTCAACGTGGACGCGGGGTTGTGCTTCCTGACTTTTGTCTCGATGACCGCCCTGCTTTTCGACCTGCGGCGGGGCATGGTCGCCCTGGGGATCAGCAGCGCCACCATCCTTCTGGCGGGCTATGCCGTGGTCGCTGGGGACATGCGTTTGCAATTGGGACTGCCGCAATCCGAGCCTCTCTTGTGGGTCATCGGCGGGCTGATCTTTTTGGCCACGGGCATTCTTCTGATCCTTTCGCTGACCGTGCTGGTGCGCGGCCTGCTGGTTAACCTGACCAAAGCCACAACCGAGGCCGAACAACTGGAAGAGACGAACCAGGCGTTGCGCGCCAGCGAGGAACGCTATCGCTCCCTGGTGGAAATTTCCCCCGACCTGGTGACCCTGATCGGGCTGGACGGGAAAATCATCCTGACGAATCAGCCGGGACTGGCGCTCTTCCGATATGAGACAGTGGAGCAGGTGGCCGGTGACGATTTCCTGTCCTTTATCGCTCCCGAAGATCGCCCGCGCCTGGCGCAGGCATTTCAACAGACGCTGGACAGCGGATCAGCCGGGGAGATTATCGCCCAGTGCATTCGGAAGGACGGCACACTTTTCCATGCAGAGTTCAGCGCCTCCCGCATCCTGGACGGGAACGGGGCGCCCCAGGCGGTGATCAGCGTGGGCCGCGATATCACCGAGCGCAAGCTGGCCGAACAGGCCTTGCAGAATGTCAAAGAGCAGCTGGAACGCAGGGTTCTGGAAAGGACCGCCGAACTGCAAAGCGCCAGCGAACGGCTGCGCGAACTGGTATCCCGCAGTCCGGCCGTCATCTTTGCCGCGCGGGTCGGCAAAAATTACCCCGCCACCTTTTACAGCGAAAACGTCCGCGACCTGCTGGGCTACTCGCCGCGCGATTTCACCGCGGACCCAAATTTCTGGGCGGAGCGCATCCACCCGCAGGATGCCGAACGCGTTTTCACCGAAATTGAGCGCATCTTCGAGACGGGCGAAGTGACGCTCGAGTATCGCTTCCTGCACCAGGATGGCGAATATTGCTGGATGCGCGACGCCGTCCGCTTGGTGCGTGATCCGGACGGGACGCCGCGCGAACTGGTCGGTTCGCGGATTGATGTCACCGCGCAAAAACAGGCCGAGGTCGCCCGGATCGAGAGCGAGGAAAAATACAAGTCGCTGGTCGAGAATGTCAACATCGGCATCTTCCAATCCACGCTGGATGGAAAATTCATCCACGCCAATTCTGCGGTGGCCGCCATGGCGGGGTATGCCAACCGGGAGGAATTCCTGCGACTCCCGGCGCAAACCCTGTACGCCGACCTGAAGGATCGGGAGTTTGCCGTTCGCCAGTTGCGCCAGGATGGATTCGTGAAAAATTTCGAAGCGCGCTCGCGCAGGCAGGATGGCTCGCTCTATTGGATTTCGATGAACGCCGTCCTGCTGCCGGATAAGGATGGCAACCTCGCCTCCATCCTGGGGAGCGTGACAGACATCACCGACCGCAAACGCATGCAGCAATCCCTGGCGGATGCCAAAGACGAACTGGAGGCCCGCGTGGCCGAGCGCACCCGCGAACTGACCGAGAGCCGCGAACAGTTGCGAGACCTGACCACGGAAGTCGTCCACGCGCAGGAAGAGGAACGCCGCAAGGTTTCCCGCGAATTGCACGACGAGGCCGGGCAGGCGCTGGTCAGCATGAAGTATGGGCTTGAATCCATTCTGTCGGAACTGCCAAAGGCCAATGCGCCCATCCGCAGCCGCCTGGCCCTGGCTATCCAGCAACTCGACCAGACCATGGAGCAGATCCGCCACCTGGCGCACAGCCTGCGCCCGCCGCTGTTCGACATCGCCGACCTCGACCTGACCTTGAAGGACTATTGCCGCGAATTCGGCGAAGCCACCGGCCTGCGGATCGAATACCGCGGCGTCCCCGTCCCGGGCCTGCCGGAGCAGGCCGGGCTGAGTTTCTTCCGCTTCCTGCAAGAGGCGCTGACCAACGTGGTCAAGCACGCCAACGCCAGCCGCGCGCAGGTGGAATTGGAAAAGGACGCTGGAAATTTGTCCCTGACTGTGGCGGATAACGGCGCGGGAAAGACAGGCAACCTGGGCGAAGGGCAGGGACATCGCGGCATGCGCGAACGCTTCCGCATGTTGGACGGCCAGGTGCAGGTCCGCTCGCGCGGGCGCGCGGGATTCGTCATCACCGCCAGCATCCCGTGGACGGAAGCACCGGGTAAAAACGCAGGAGATGCAGGTACGTTCGTTTGAGTGCGGTTCCTGATACAATCCCGCACCCAAAAAGCGGCGAGCCTATAGCTCGCCGCTTTTTTCATTGTTCAACCTTCTGCCTTCCGCCATCTGCTTCCCGCCTTCCGCGTTCTTCTAACTCATCCACACCACGCGGTCATCCACCGGGGGACGCTCGGTGAATTTCGTCTCTCCTTCGGGAACTCCCACATAGAGAAACGCGATCAGGTGCTGTTCAGGGGGGAAGCCAAAGAAGGCCTTCACTTTCGGGTCGCGCGCCCACTCCCCCGTCCGCCACATGGCGCCGAGGCCCAGGTCATGCGCGGCCAGCAGGATGTTCTGGCAGGCGGCCGCGGCCGCGCAAACGTTCTCGATCTCGATGGCCTTGGAATCGGGCGCGGGAATATCCACACCCACCGCGATCACCACGGGCGCGCGCAGGGGCAAGGCGCGGGTCTTTTCGTACGCGCCAGGCGGCAGGTCCGGCCGACGGTCCCGCTGCGAAGCGGCCATCACGTCGCCCAATCGTTCGCGCGCCGCGCCCGTCAAAACAAAGAAACGCCACGGGCGCACGCGGTGATGGTTCGGGGCCTGGTTTCCGGCGTCCAATAATTTTTCGATCACATTCCGCGGCAGGGCGTCGGCTTTCACCTTCGGCACCGAGATGCGGGTGTGAATGGCGGTTAGCAGTTCCATGGTTTCCTCCGAGTGCGAGATTGTGCGTCGCACCGTTTTTAACGGGAATCATCCCAGCGAAAGCAAATCCCGTTTAATCGGTTCTCTCTCACGGGGCAGGTGCGACGCACTCGCGCAGCCGCCCGTGGTTATAATAGCACAGATGGAGCAACATGAAAATATATTTCTCGGAAACCCATCGCCTGCGCAACCCGGCCTTCGAAGTCTTCGACGGCGGACAGCGCGTGCCGTACCTCGAATCACCCGAACGCATGGATCGCATTTTGGCCGCGCTCCGCAAAACGGACTGGGCCGAAATCGAGCCGCCGCGCGACTTTGGACTCGACCCGCTCCGCACGGTGCATTCCGAGAAATATCCCGCCTTTCTCGCCTCTGCCTGGACCGAGTGGCTGGCCGCCGATCCTGACAGCCCCGCGGCGGCTGAGAAGATCGCGCTCATGCCCGCCACCTTCGCCGCCAAGCGCGACCAACTGCCCGAGACGATTCTCGGCAAGGCGGGATTCTTCCTGCTCGACCTGAGCGTGCCCATTGTGGAAGGCACCTACGCCGCCGCCCTCTCCTCTACCAACTGCGCCCTCTCCGCCGCAGAATCCATCACCCAGTCTTCCGTCTCCCGTCCTCCGTCCGCGTTTGCTCTTTGCCGCCCTCCCGGCCACCACGCAGGACGCGAGATCGCGGGCGGATACTGTTTCCTCAACAACGCCGCCATCGCCGCGCAGTGGTTGACTCGTTTCGGCAATGTCGCGATCCTCGACGTGGACTATCACACGGGCAACGGCACGCAGGATGTTTTCTATAACCGCCGCGACGTGCTGACGATTTCCATTCACGCCGACCCCGCCTTCGAGTATCCCTACTACGCGGGTTACGTTAACGAGACAGGTGCGGATGACGACCTCGGTTTCCACCACAACTTCCCCCTCCCCGCTGGCACGGACGATGCCGCGTATTTGCCAACGCTCGATCAAGCGTTGGCTCTCGTGCGCGAATTCGCGCCCGCCCATCTGGTCGTCTCTGCGGGCATGGACACCTACGAGGGCGATCCGCTCGGCAGGTTCAAGATTACGCGCCAGGGCATCGCGGAGATCGGTCGCCGAATCAACGCGCTGGGATTGCCAACGGCGATCACCATGGAAGGCGGCTACAACACCGACGCGCTCGGGGAGAACGTGGCCGCGTTTTTGGAGAATTTTGTGTAACGCAAATTGCCAATTTGCGATGGACAAATTGGCAATTTGTCCTACAGCCAAAGGAGATTACATCATGAAAAAATGGATCGTTCGCATTCTGCTCGTCATCATCGGGCTTGTCATCGTGGAAATGTTTGTGTCACCGCGCGCGCCTGAGAAAACGTATTTCGAGAACGCGCCGCGTCCGCTCGTGATCGCCCACCAGGGAGGCGACGGGCTGTGGCCGAGCAACACGCTCTTCGCCTTCGAGCGCGCCGCAGACATCGGCGTGGATGTGCTCGAAATGGACATCCACATGACGAAGGACGGCGTGCTGGTCGTCAGCCACGATGAAACGGTGGATCGCCTGACAGACGGCAAAGGCCTCATCAGGGAAAAGACGCTCGCCGAAGTTCAATCCTTCGACGCGGCCTACGACTGGTCACCGCTCGATGACGACGCAGAGTTTCCCTATCGCGGGCAGGGCATCGCCATCCCGACACTTGAATCGGTTTTCGAACGCTTTCCAGACTATCGAATGAACATCGAGATCAAACAGTCCGACCCGCCGATCGTTCAACCATTCTGTGACTTGATTCGCAAGCGCCACATGGAGAACAAGGTTTTGGTGGCATCCTTCCACGATGAAGATCTTGCAAAATTCCGCGAGACCTGTCCCGAAGTTGCCACGTCCGGGAGCCAGGGACAGATCAAAACATTTGTCTACCTGCACCTGGCCTTCCTGGGCCGGCTCTATAGCCCCGACTTTTCCGACGTGCAAGTTCCCATCGAAAGCAGTGGCATCACCATTTTGACAAGCCGCTTTGTAAAGGTGGCGCACGCCCGCGGCCTGTGGGTGGACGCGTGGACGATTGACGATCCCGCCGAAATGCAAATGCTGATCGAGATTGGCGTGGATGGGATTATTACGGATCGTCCCGATCTGTTAATGGAGGTGCTGGGGAGATAACGGTATAATGCAAAGAGAGATGTGAAAGGAAGCTGAAATGACAAAACAATTCAAGATTATCGTTGAAAAACACTCTGACGGATATGTGGCTTATCCACTTGGCGTGAAGGGAGTAATCGTTGGCGAAGGCGACACTTACGAAGACGCGCTTGCGGATGTGAAATCTGCAATCGAGTTTCACATCGAAACCTTCGGCGCGGAAGCATTTATCTCCGAGACTCCCGTTTTGGAAGCCTTCGTTGCCGAAGCGGGAATTGCCGTCTAATGCCAAAATTTCCCGTTGACGCGCCGCAAGCAAAGGTGATCAAAGCCCTCGAGAAACTTGGGTTTCGCCCGGTTCGCGAAGGCAATCACATTTCCATGTCGCGTGAAAATGCGGACGGGACACGAACTCCGCTGACCATACCCAACCATCGCACGCTTAAAAGTTCAACCTTGCGGACAATTCTTTCACAATCGGGAATTTCGAGAGAGAAATTTTTGAAAGCGTACGAAGAATAAACGAGAACAGTCTCGGTGATATTGCATCCGAGGCTGTTTTTAATTTGACCCCTCCCTGCCAGCCAAAATGCAAATGCTGATCGGCATCGGTGTGGACGGCATCATCACCGACCGCCCCGACCTGTTGCTGGAAATTTTGGGTAGATAAATCGCAATTCCGATTTCGGTTTTTGGTAGTGGTCCATCTGTAAGTGATGGCGATTTACGATTATCGGTAGATGAAAATTTTGTGGTAACTGCTTCGCGACATTCGTCTGACGGTTGAAATTATCCTACGTAGTGACGACTTTAGTCGTCTGACGATTAAAATCGTCACTACATGGACTTTGGATCGTTCGCACAAACTGGTGGTTGATTTTCGTCCCGTTTTCATGTAGGATAAAGACAGTCGCAAATATAGGTAGCCCGAAAGGAGAATTCCATGACCCGTTCATCGAAAACCAAGCGGAGCAGGAAGGCCAGAACTGTCGGCGGCGACCGGCAGACGATTGGGAACGTTTCCGGCGGCGCCATCGTGGTGCAGGGGCGCAACGCCAAAGTCACCGTTTACCAGGGGATTCAAGGCACCGAACTCGCGCCGCTGTTCGATAAAATCTACAAAAGCATCGAAACACTGCCGCAAGTTGAACCGGCCGAGAAACAGGAAATCGCCGAAAACGCGAAGCGCATCGAAACTGAAGTGGCGGAACAGGGCGGAAAGGCAAACCAGACCAGCCTGCAACGCTGGATGGACAACATCCAACAAATGGCGCCCGACATCGTGGACGTGATCCTGGCTTCGTTGGGCGGACCTGTCCCGGCGGCGGGCGCGGTGATCAAGAAGATCGCCGAACGCGCCAAACAGGCCGGCAAAGCCTGAGGAGGGTCACATGGCCCAGCCCAAAGAGACGCGCCGCCTCGCCGCGCAAAAAGTCAAAGTCCGCCGCGCCAGCCCGAAGTCACGCGAGGATCGAAACGTGATCGGACGCGTCAGCCGCGGCGGAGTCGCCATCCAGGGCGACTACAACGATGTCCAGATCCAGCAGATCACGCAAGTCTTCCAGACCGCGCCGCCGAGCGTGGAGGAGGAGGAGGAACTCGCGCGGCTGAAGAAATTTGTCCCGCAGGCGTTGGCGAATCTCAAAGCCGCCATCCGAGAAAAAAAGCCCGCCGGGGGAAATCCCTATCACCTGCTCGAGGCTCTCGATGTTCGCGAACAGGATCAACTGGCCGGGCGCAGCGCGCAGATCAAGGAGTTGACCGGCAGGCTGGAGAGAAGCCGCTTCGCGTTCCTGGTGGGCGAGAACGGCATCGGCAAGACCAGCCTGTTGCGCGCCGGTTTGATCCCCGCGCTCGCCAAAGCCGGGCACTGGCCGATTTGGGTCGAGGCAACCGGCGAGCCTCTCGACGCGGCGATCAAAAAGCGCGTGCTCGGCTCACTGAACGATTTTCCCGCGCTGGCGCGCCGCCCGCTCAAAGACGTTCTGCGTTTGTCCGCCGCATTCCTGCCGCAGGAAAGCCAACTCGTGCTGTTATTGGATAACGTGGAGGATTTTTTCCGCCAGCCCGCCGAGGCCCAGCAAACTTTCGCGGACCTATGGAGGGAATGCGTCAACGACGCGGGGCTGCGTGCGCGCTGGTTGTTCAGCACGGTGGACGTGAAGCATCATCTCAACCGCTTCCAGAGCGGCGAGAAAAATCCATTCGGCAACCTGCACCTGGCCTTCCTGGGCCGGCTCTATAGCCCCGACTTTTCCGACGTGCAAGTTCCCATCGAAAGCAGTGGCATCACCATTTTGACAAGCCGCTTTGTAAAGGTGGCGCACGCCCGCGGCCTGTGGGTGGACGCGTGGACGATTGACGATCCCGCCGAAATGCAAATGCTGATCGCTATCGGCGTGGACGGGATTATCACGGATCGTCCCGATCTGTTAATGGAGGTGTTGGGGAGGTAAAAGCGTTCAATGGCGGAAAGTTTGGGAGTATACTTAACGCATGGAAGACCCAAAAGAAAACTACCGCCTTTATATGCAAAACGCGCAGGAAATGCTGGAAGTTGCGAAGGAAAACCTGGACAACAACCGCGTCAATTCGGCTTGCAACCGCGCTTACTATGGGGGGTTTTACGCGGCAAGCGCCCTGTTGTTTTCAAAGGGAAAGTCCTACGGCAAACACAGCGCCGTGCTTGCCGCCTTTCGCCAGTACTTTATCAAGACAGGCGAATTCGATAAGAAGTGGAGCGACGATTACGAGTTCATAATGGACAACAGACACACAGCCGACTACGATCTATACGATGCGATAGATCGTGAAGATGCCGTTCTCGTTATGGCAAAGGCACAGGAATTTGTAGAGGAAGTAAAGAAATGGTTGCAAAAGCAGGATCTACTATAAAGCCATTAATCCCCAGGGAAAAAAAGGCCGTCCAAGAGTTCATCAGGACGATTCGCACGACTTACGGCGACAAAATTCAACGCGCCGCCTTGTTCGGATCCAAAGTACGAGGAGACGATACAAAATACTCCGACGTTGATATTCTCTTGATCGTCACAGACGACAAATGGAAATATCGCCAACCCATCAGCGTCATTCTCTCTGACATTGCGCTGAAATTTGATGTGCAACTGGACGTCCGAGTAATTAGCGAGACTCGCTGGCAATACATGGAGCGCATCCAGGCGGGACTGTATCAAAACATCACCCGCGACGCCGTGCCGATACGCTTTCGTAAAAAAGTGACAACGATCAGCGCATGACACAAATTTCACACGCCGCGCATAGGGAAACGGATGCTCAAAAAAGGACAAGTCCTAAACAATCGTTATCAAATTCATGCCGTGCTTGGAGAGGGCGGATTCGGCGCGGTCTACAAAGTATGGGACGATAA
>Ga0210053_1002324_pt1 | contig 16434 bp, 17 predicted proteins | sample CryGeymeta201512_FD_185467 | JGI IMG/M metagenome (GOLD analysis project Ga0210053, IMG submission 185467) | Groundwater microbial communities from Crystal Geyser aquifers in Utah, USA - Crystal Geyser metaG 2015-12 (SPAdes) (version 2) | ecosystem: Environmental > Aquatic > Deep subsurface >... | reverse complement strand
AAAAAACAACCTCTTCCCGGCCCCACCACAATACCCCTTTCTTTTGCCCAAATCACGAAATCCTGGACAATCAAAAAATAATCGGCAAAACCGGTTTTCTTAATCACTTCCAATTCATAATCCAACCTTTCCATCACCTTAGCGTCAGCCACTTCGAAACGATTAGATAATCTTTCCATTACTAATTTCCGAAGATAATCGTCAGCCGAGATTTCCTGTTCCGGTAAGGGAAAATTAGGCAAAAGAATTTGATTAAGGGTTAAATTGACATTGCAGCGCTCGGCGATTTTTTCCGTATTTTCAATCGCCTCGGGTAAATCCTTAAAAGATTCCATCATCTGTTCCTGAGAGCGCATTGAAAAGTCTTCGACTTTCATGGTCAGGCGGTTTTCATCCGATGTTTTATTATTTGTCTGGACGGCTAAAAGAATATCTTGGTATTCGGCGTCTTCGGGTTTGGCATAATGAATGTCTTGGGTAGCAACAAGCGGCGCAAAAGTAATTTTAGAAAGTTTTTTGAGGGCGTCATTGACCTTGACTGCTTCCGGAATGTTCGGGTGATGGCTGACTTCCAGAAAAAAATTTTCCGAGCCAAAAATTTCCTGATATTCTTTTATGGTTTTTTCCGCCTGCTCAAAATTATTTTTTAAAATCAATTGGGGAATTTCGCCGGCCAGACACGCCGAAAGCGCGATAATGCCTTCGTGGTATTGGCGTAAAAGTTCTTTATCAACTCTGGGCCTGTAATAAAAACCTTCCAGGTGCGACTTGGTTATCAGTTTAATCATATTTTTCCAGCCAAGATTATTTTCCGCCAAAAGAATTAAATGAAAATAATTGTCGTCGATTTTCGCCTGTTTTTCAAAACGGGAACGGGGTGCAACATAAGTTTCTACTCCCAAAATCGGCTTAATTTCGGCTTTAACGGCTTTTTTATAAAATTCAACAGCGCCGTAAAGATTACCATGGTCGGTTAAGGCCAGGGCCTTCATCCCCAATTCTTTGGCGCGGTCAATCAAATCGTCAATTTTCGCCAAGCCATCAAGGAGAGAATAATGAGAGTGAGTGTGAAGGTGGACGAATTTCATAAAAATAATCTCTAATATACGGATATTATAACCGAAAAGAGTTTTAAAACAAAGCTTTATTCTTTAGATGAGAATGAATAAAGGTGCTATAATTTTTAATGATGAAAAAATTGAGATACATCATCGGCATAGACGAAGTCGGCAGAGGAGCGCTGGCCGGACCAGTAACTGTTGCGGCAGTCGCTATAACGGTAAATCCGAAACCCAAAATTCGAAACCCAAAACCCAGACTTAAATTAAGAGATTCTAAAAAATTAACTCCTCGCCAAAGGGAAACCTGGTTTGGATATATAAAAACTCATCCCGGAATTTTTTACACGACTGCCGGTGTTTCGCCGAAAATAATTGATAAAATAAACATTTCCAATGCCGCCAATTTAGCCGCCACTCGCGCCCTCACCAAATTAGTCAAGTATCTCACGATCGTGAAATACTTGACTAAGAGTAAGGTAGAAGTTTTTCTTGACGGCGGACTTTATTTAAATAAAAATAAAATCCGCGTTAATCCGCGTAGTTATCCGCGTTTATCCGCTTTTACTATAATAAAAGGCGATGAAAAAATTCCGGCGATAATGATGGCTTCAATCGTTGCCAAAGTGACACGGGACCGAATAATGGTGAAACTTCACAAAAAATATCCCAAATATGCCTTTGACCGGCATAAAGGTTACGGCACCAAGAAGCATATTAAAGCAATTAGAAAACACGGGCCAACCAAAGTTCATCGATTGGCATTTCTTAAAAAAATCCATTAAACTTAAAATGTAATATATGCGGCGCTATTTCCTTATTGCTATTATTATTGCTATTGTGGCGGCCACTTACCTCGCTGATTTTTTTATAAAAAAGGAGCGCTCTTTTGATGAAGTTTTGCGTCTGAAACAGGAAAATGAAAATCTGCGTGCCCAAATTCAGCTGTTAAAATTTAATGGTCAAAACTCAATACTCAATACTAATTTTATTACCGCTAAAGTCTTCTCAACTTATCCTTTTAATATTAAAAACAAAATCACTATTAATGCCGGAGAAAAACAGGGGATTAAAAAATCAATGGTGGCAACGGTCGGAGAAAACATTCTACTCGGCCAAGTAACGGATGTTTTTGAGAATTTTAGCGTCATTCAGACGATTTTTGACCCCGCTTGGCAGCTGCCGGTAAGAATCGGCAAAGAAGAAATTAACGGTCTTTTCAAGGCCGGTAACGAACCGAAAGTAATTTTGATTGAAAAAGAAAAACAAATTCAAACGGACGACATTGTTTACTCGGCCAGTCAGGAATTTCCTTATGGCTTAAAGATCGGCGAAGTGGCTGAAATCAAGGAAACTGCGGCCGGTGTTTTCAAGGAAGCGGTTTTAAAGATGCCTTTTAATGTTGGGGAATTGAGGGAAATCAAAATATTAATGACCAACTAATCTATGCGAAAATTACCCATTCTTTTCCTGTCGGTCGGATTACTGAGTTTTCTTCAATCTTTTGGTTTTTCAATTTTCGGCGTTAAACCAAATTTGGCTTTAGTGGCGGTAATTGCCGCTTCTTTTTTCGTGGCTAATTTTTGGCAAGGACTTTTGTTGATCGCCTTGGCTGGTTTGATTTTGAAATTCGCGCCTGGTTTTGAAAAAGAAATTATGATTTTTTCTTTGATAGGAGCGGGAGCCGTAATTATCAAAAACCGTCTTCCTTGGCACCAATTTTTAAGCAATCTTACTTTAATTGCTTTAGGAATCCTTATCTTTTACGTTATTTTGGCGCCCAATTTAATTCTTTCTCCGATTTTTCTGAAAGAATTGTTTTTAAATCTGATTTTAGGAATATTGATTTTTGCTTTCTTTAGTTTTTTGTGGCAAAATAAAATAGCATGAACCCCGTTAGAAGTCTTAGTCAGGAAAAATTTTCTTGAAAATTTTTTCTGCTCTGCACTAACGGGGTATAACCAACAAACAAGAAACTGTCTTAAATTAACCATGAGTTATATAAAGACAGACTTCTAACGGGGTGAAGTTTTCTTATTCTCTAATTAAAAAATTAGTCCCGGCAATAAAAAGCAAAAGAGATTTAATCAATAAATTGAACCTTCACTTTTTTGAAGCCGAAGATTTAAGCGGAAATGTTCTGGATATTTCTATTCCGCCTAATCGGTTTTCCGATGCGGCCTCGCATATCGGGATTGGCCGAGAGGTCTCGGCTATTTTGGGCATTAAGATGCGGACCTACGCAGACTACACGCAGAAGTGCGCAGAAGTTTTCCGCGTAAGTCCGCGTTCAGTCCGCGCCAGTCAGCGCTTTAGGGTAGAGGTTCAAGACAAAAATCTTTGTCCTCGTTATGTGGCTCAATATTTTGAAAATATAAAAGTCGGGCCATCGCCAAAATGGGTAAAAGATGTTTTGGTTGATTGCGGTCTGCGACCGATTAACAATGTGGTGGACATTATGAATTACGTAATGCTGGAAACCGGACAGCCGCTTCACGCTTTTGATTACGATAAATTAGCGACAAGTGACAAGCGACAAGCGACAATTATTGTTAGACGGGCGAAAAAAGGAGAGAAAATTACTACGCTTGATGACAAATCTTATGAATTAAACAAAAATATTTTAGTCATTGCCGATATTAAAAGACCTTTGGCCATTGCCGGCATTAAAGGCGGAAAAGAAGCCGAGGTTGATAAAAATACCAAAAGAATTGTGGTTGAATCAGCCAATTTTAACGGAGTTAATATTTATAAGTCCTCGAAAACGCTAAAACTTTTCACTGATGCCTCTTTGCGCTTTTCTCACAATATTAGTCCGGAGTTAACGATAATTGGCCTAAATCGGGCCAGCCAATTACTGGCTGAGGTTAGCGGAGCCAAGGCCGGCCAGATTGTTGACGTCAATTTCACGAAGTCCCGTAAAAAAATTATTAAATTTAATCTGGAAAAGTTTAATCAATTTATCGGTTTGAATTTGGACGTTAAGACCGTCCGTCTTTATCTTGAACGGCTCGGCTTTAAAATAAACCAAAATCAAAAATCCCGACGCAAAGTCGGGACCCCGACTGAAACGTCGGGGCTTATAACTCAAAATTCTTTTCTGGTTGAAGCGCCTTTATTGCGCCAAGACATTAAATTATTTGAAGATTTGGCCGAGGAGGCGATAAGACTCCATGGCTATAATCGGCTCAAATCACGACCGCCTCATATTTATCTCCATCTGTCGGGTTTTGAGGACCAAATTGTTTTAAAGGATAAGATAAGAAAGGTGTTAATCGCTGCTGGTTTGAGTGAGGTTTCTAATTATACCTTCATCGGCGAGACAGATTTAGTCTTTGGAAAAAATTGGGGAGATAAAGTGGTTGAATTAGAAAATCCCATAAGCGCTCAGCTTAAATATCTTCGACCGTCTTTGGCCCCTCATCTCCTAAAAAATATTGAGGGTAATTTTCGATTTTTTGACGAAGTAAAAATTTTTGAAATTGGAAAGACCTTTTTCAGGGATAATAAGAACAAATTGAATGAAAAGTTGATTTTGGGCATCGCACTGGCTTCCAAGAATAACGGGCAGGTGTTTTTTGAACTCAAGGGCATCATCAAAGAATTTTTTGGGAAAATCGGATTGGTTGATTATTTGATGCCCGAAATGGCTGATGGCAACAATTATCTTCAGTCAAATGAAGTTTTGAAAATTGAGTCTGACGGAGCAGTTATTGGTTATCTTGGCGGGGTCAATAAGAGTTTTGTTAAAGGTGATGCGGCTTTGGCGGAAATAGACTTGGACGCTTTGTTAAAACTGGTAGTTGAGGAACACGAGTATCGACCCCTACCTAAATATCCTTCAATGATGCGGGATATTTCAATTTTGGTTGAGCCAACAGTCCGGGTCGGAGAAATAATGCAGGCAATCCAGGAAGTTGATTTAAAATATATTGAGGATGTTGATTTAATTGATGAATATGACGTGGCGTCCAAACGAAGCCTGACGTTCCGAGTTATCTTTCAGGCCCAAGACCGGACCTTAACCAACAAAGAAATTAATCAAGAAATGGAGAAAATCGTGAAAATCTTAAAGAATAAATTTAAAGTTCAGATAAGATAGATTGCACCTTACTCGGTGACGTGCATCTTATCAATACTTTTGAAACTGACTTTTTCCGGGTCAAATTTAAGTTGAACCGTGGCTAAGGGTCCGTTGCGGTGTTTGGCAATGATGATTTCGGCCGTATTCTGTTCTTCTTCCGAGGGCTGTAATTTGTCCCTGTCTTTTCTGTAAATAAACAAAACCACATCAGCTTCTTGTTCCAATGAACCCGACTCGCGAAGGTCAGATAAGCGGGGGATTTTTACTTCTCTTTGTTCCACTGCCCGGGAGAGCTGGGCCGCGGCTAAAATCGGCACTTCCAGTTCTCTGGCTAAACCTTTAAGTCCGCGGCTGACTTCGGTCATTGCCTGAACCATATTTTCAATATTGGTTCGTGGTTGAATTAATTGAAGATAATCAATCACCAATAATCCCAAACCTTGTTCGGCTTGGAGCCGCCGCGCCATTGAACGGATTTGAATGACATTGGCTGAGGGAGTGTCGTCAATAAAAATCGGTGCCTGGGAAAGCCGGTCCAAAGCTTCCTGAATCATTTCAAACTCGATATCATCGGAAAGCCGTCCGGTTCGCAGTTTCCAAAGAGTTACCTGAGCCTCAGCCGCAATTATGCGGTCGATTACCTGGTCCCTGGACATTTCAAGAGAAAAGATACCTACCGGCGTCTTGGTTTTAATAGCCGCGTTTCTGGCGATATCCAGACATAGGGCAGTTTTGCCCAATGATGGCCGGGCGCCTAAAATTATAAAATCGGAGCGCTGAAGTCCGGATAAATAATTATCCAGTTCGTCAAAGCCGGTGGAAACGCCTCGCAAGCCCCTTTTTTCTCCCTGGTGAAGTTTTTCAATTCTTTCGTAAGCGGCTTTCAGTTCGTCTTTGATGGGAACAAAACTTGAAGGTCGGGATTTTTGGCTGATGGAAAAAATTTTCTGTTCCACGTCATCCAAGAGGTCCTCGGGATTTTCGCTCGTGTCAAAAACTCTTTCCGTAATTTCTGCCGAAGCATGAATAAGGTCGCGAAGCATTTTTTTCTGGCGGACTAATTTAGCGTAGTAAGAAACATGAGCGGCGGTCGGAACAGAATTTATTAATTCAGTCAGATAAGCCGAGCCGCCGATTTCGGTCAAAAGGTTTTTATCTTTTAATTTTTTATTGACGCTTAAAATGTCAATCGGTTCACTTCTTTCAAAGAGTTCAAAAATCGCCTCAAAAATTTTTGTATTATTTGGATTATAAAAGTCGCTGGCCTTAAGAACGTCTGCTACCATGATTATGGCGTCTTTATCAAGCATTAGGGCTCCCAAAACAGAACGTTCAGCATCAATATCTTGTGGCGATAATTTTAGGTCCATAAGATGTGTCTTCTATCCTGTATCCTAAGTTTTCTATTTTTTTTCGCAAGCGATCAGCCTGAATAAACTGTTTATTAATTCTTAATATTTCGCGTTGGCTAGCCAATTGCTTGATTTTCTGCGGAATTTTTAGAGGTTTTATTTTATCCAATCCCAATCCGAGGATTTTATCAAACTTAAGAAGTAATTGTTTCTTATCTTGGGAGGAGAGACGGTTGTCTTTGATGATTTGCCAAACAACAGAAAGGGCTTTGGGAGTATCTAAATCGTCATTGATGGCGGATAAAAATTTTTTCTCGTAATAAGCAGGGGATTGAGATGAAACCTTCCGCATTGTCTCGTGTTTTATTTCGCGTAGTTTGCCGTATAGTGTGTCCAATGCATTTTGCCCTGCCTGAAGCGACCTCCACGTAAAATTTAATTTGGAACGGTAATGAGTGGTTAAGACCAAATACCGAAAAGCAAGAGGATTGAAACCTTTTTCAATTAAATAATTTAGAGTTAAAAAATTACCCTCTGATTTTGCCATTTTCCCGGTTTCAATCAACAAATGCTCGCCGTGAAGCCAGAATTTAGCCGGAACTTTTCCCAAAGCCGCTTCCGATTGCGCAACTTCATTTGTGTGGTGAACACTGATGTGGTCAACGCCGCCAGTGTGAATGTCAAATGGTTGGCCGAGATATTTCGCAGAAATGGCCGAGCATTCAATATGCCAGCCGGGAAAACCCTTGCCCCAAGGCGAATCCCATTCCATCTGGCGCTTAGTGTTTTTTGGTGAAAATTTCCAAAGAGCAAAATCAGTCGGATTTTTTTTGCCTTCAGTCATTTTTATCCGGGCGCCGGCTTTCAGCCCTTTAATATCAAGACGGGCTAAACGACCGTAATCTTTAAGTCGCGAAGTGTCAAAATAAATGCCGTCCTTTGTCTCATAAGTAAAACCTTTTTTCTCCAGAATTTTGATGAGATTAATTTGTTCTTTAATGTGGTCAGTGGCGCGGGGAGTTAAACTGGGTTTCAAAATATTTAGTGCCGCAGCATCTTTTTTAAAGGCCTTGATATAAAATTCGGCAATTTCCCAAACTGATTTGCCTTCGCGCCTCGCGCCTTTTTCCATTTTATCTTCGCCGGTGTCGGCATCAGAAGTTAAATGCCCGACATCGGTATAATTCATGACATGTTTAACCTTATAGCCGTTGTATTCTAAGACGCGCCGCAAAATGTCCTCAAAAATATATGTTCTTAAATTGCCGATATGGGCATAATCATAAACCGTTGGACCGCAAGTATATAAGCCGACTTTTTTGTCTTTGAGCGGCCGAAAAATCTGTTTTTTGCGAAGGAGAGTATTATATAGTTTAAGCATTATCATTATTCTATTAGGAACGCATTTAATTGGCAATGACCAGAATGGACCCGGCCCATTGACAACCCCAAAATAAAAGTATAACATTTTATTGACGATCGTCAGTGGTTTGTTATATTGTAAAAATGAATAAGAAACAACTGAAAAAGAAAATTAAAGAATTGCCAGTCAATTTAGGTTTTATTGGTTTAGCTCTGGTTTGCAGTTTGGCTGAAGGAGGGACAATGGCGCTTTCTGAAATCCTTGAGGGGCCAGGAAGAGGAATGAGGCGAAGTTTAAGAAGAATAGAAAATGCAAAAACTTTTTGGGACTATTATGACGAATTAAAAGATTTAAAAGAGAACAGCGCGCGAACGATTCTTTGGCGCCTAGAAAAGAAAGGGTTGGTGGCGAAAGATAAAAGTCGTTATCAATTAACTGCGCAGGGGTTAGACATGGTTAAAATTTTTAGAAAAAAGGAAAAAGAAAAAGAATCGTGGGATGGGAAATGGCGAATAGTAATGTTTGATATACCGGAGAAAAGAAAAGAGAACCGTAATTGGCTAAGGTGGCAGCTTATTGGTTTAGATTATAAACCCCTTCAAAAAAGCGTGTTTATTGGGAAGCAGCCCTTAGCGGAAGATTTTTATGAAGAAATTTTAATACGAAAATTAAATCAGTGTGTGCGTTTAATGACTATAGGGGAGATAGATGACGATGAATTTTTATAAATTTTATCTATAACAAATTGTTTGCGATCGCAAATAATTTGTTATATCTTGACAGGAGATATTTTGGCAATATAATTAATGTCAATTATATAAATGTAAATTATATAATAGATTATGGCGGAAGAAATTCAAAAAAATAACGAAGAAAAATTAGAAGAAAAAGAGAAACCGGAAGAAATCGACGAACTGTCAAAATGTCAAAAAGAACGCGATGAGTATCTTGACGGTTGGAAAAGAGCCAAAGCGGATTTAATAAATTATAAAAAAGACGAGGCCAAAAGATTTGAGGCCATTGTTAAATTTTCCAATGAATCTTTGGTTAGAGAATTAATTAATGTCTTAGATAGTTTTGATTTGGCTTTGGTTGCTTTGGAAAACGAAGCTGATTTAAAGAAAGAAAGGGGACTTTATCTTATTCGGCAGCAATTGGAAGACATTTTAAAACAAAACGGTTTGGAACGAATTATTATTTCGGTTGGTCAGCCGTTTGACCCGGCGCTTCAGGAAGCGGTGGCTGAAGTGGAATCGGATAAACCATCGAGTACAATAATAGAAGAAGTTGAAAGAGGATATCTTTTAAATGGGAAATTAATAAGGCCGGCGAGAGTAAAAGTTTCAAAATAATATAAAATTATGGCAAAAATTTTAGGCATAGATCTTGGTACAACTTTTTCGGCTATGGCCGTGGTTGAAGGAGGCGAGCCGAAAATTCTGGAAAATCACGAAGGCAATCGCACCACTCCTTCAGTGGTGGCTTTAAGTAAATCCAACGAACGCTTGGTTGGGCTTTTAGCCAAGCGTCAGGCGGTAGTCAATCCCAAAAATACCATCTCTTCGGTTAAGCGCTTGATTGGTCGCAATTTTGACGACCCGGAAGTTCAGCGGGATAAATCCTGGCTGCCCTTTGACATTCAGAAATCAGCCACCGCTGGAGTAGAAATCAAAATGGGAGATAAGTGGTATAAACCGGAGGAAATTTCCGCCATGGTTTTAGCCAAATTAAAAGCCGATGCCGAAGCAAAACTTGGCGAGAAAATTGAAGAGGCGGTGATTACAGTGCCGGCTTATTTTGATGATTCGCAAAGGCAAGCGACCAAAAACGCCGGTGAAATCGCCGGATTAAAAGTTCGAAGAATTATTAATGAACCAACCGCTGCAGCTTTGGCGTACGGTCTTAATAAAAAGAAAGACGAACAAATCATTGTTTATGATTTCGGCGGCGGCACTTTTGACATTTCAATTTTAGACGTGAGTGCGGACACGGTGGAAGTAAAAGGCACGGGCGGCGACACGCATTTGGGCGGCGACGATTTTGACAGAAAAATCATTGAATACTTGGTGGGCGAATATAAAAAACAGGAAGGCATTGATATTTCTAAAGACCCGTTGGCCTTACAGCGCCTGAAAGAAGCAGCCGAACGAGCCAAGCATGAACTTTCAACCGCGTTTGAAACAGAAATCAATTTACCGTATATCACTTCGGACGCTTCCGGTCCTAAACACTTTCTCTTTAAATTAACCCGCGCCAAACTGGAAGAATTGGTCAAACCGGAAATTGAGCGGTCCATTGAATTGGTTAAAAAAACTTTGAGTGAAGCCGGTTTCAAAATTTCCGATATTGACGAGGTGGTTTTAGTCGGCGGTCAGACCAGAATGCCGGCCATTCAGGAAGCGGTTAAAAAGTTTTTTGGCAAAGAACCGCACAAAGGCATTAATCCCGATGAAGTGGTGGCAGTCGGCGCCGCAATTCAGGCCGGTATTTTTCAGGGCGATGTCAAAGACATTTTGCTTTTGGATGTCACGCCTTTAACTTTGGGAATTGAAACTTTGGGCGGAGTAGCCACGCCGATTATTGAAAAAAATACCACTATTCCGACGGCCAAATCCCAAGTTTTTTCCACCGCGGCTGACAGCCAGACCTCAGTGGAAATTCACGTTTTACAAGGCGAACGGCCCATGGCTAACGACAATAAAACCTTAGCCAGATTTATTCTGGACGGCATTCCGCCTTCCCCCCGAGGCCTTCCCCAGATTGAAGTGACTTTTGATATTGACGCCAACGGCATTTTAAACGTTTCGGCCAAAGATAAAGCTTCGGGGAAAAGTCAGTCAATTAGAATTGAGGCCTCAACTCAGCTTTCCAAAGATGAAGTGGAGAAATTAAAACAAGAAGCAGCTAGCCATGCCGAGGAAGACAGAAAAAAGAAAGATTTGGCTGAAGCCCGCAATCAGGCGGAGCAGATGATTTATCTGGCGGAAAAATCATTGAAAGACGCCGGCGAAAAAATTTCTCAGGAGATCAAAGAGAGTGTTAATCAAAAAATTGAAGCGTTAAAATCAGTCAAAGACACTGATAATATTGAGACCATCAAATCAGCAATGGCAGAATTATCAATGGAGCTTCAAAAAATCGGCCAGTCGATGTATAATCAAGGAGATGGAAGACAGGGGACTGCTCAATAAAACAACAGACGAAATTGAAGCCGATAGGTCGGTTCCCAAGATTATTATTTTAGCGGCTATCGGAATAATTTTTTCTTTTGCCTTCGGCTATTTTCTGAAATTATTTATTCTTCATGGCCGATTGAATTTTTTGTTTTTTTGTTTTTTAGCGGCTTTAGGATTTCTGATATTTTTTCTACTTGAGGTTTTTTTTGTCAAAACTTTCTGGATAGTTAATTTGATTATTTTCCTGGAAACTTTAGGATTTTTAGCGCCGTTTTACGATAACCTTTCAAAAATCCTCGGCCTCGGAACTTTAATCAGTTTTTTGATTTTTCTTTCGGGAGTTTATGTCGGTCGGGCTGAACTGGAAAATATGTTAAAGATAAAATTCTGGCGGATTAGCAAAAAGACCTTGCCGAAAGCCATTGCCGGTCTGGCTTTATTTAGCAGTATTATTTATGTGGGAATGATTGGTTTTGGAGAAAAAGAATTTTTTATCCCGCAAGCCACCTTTACAAAGATTGTTAAATTTGTTCCAGGTATTGACCTCTCGTTGCCGGTTGAAACATTGATTAGAAATTTAGCAGTCAACCAAATTGAGGGTAATGATCAGCTTAAACTTTTGCCTGAATCGGCAAAAAAAGAATTAATTAACCAAAGCGTTAAAGAATTAGAAAAGAAAATTTCAGATTTCACCGGCCTCCCTTTAAATCCTAAGATTAAATCTTCAGAAGCCCTTTATGGTATTATGGTGGAAAAATTTACCAAGCTTCCGGAAAATGTTAGATTATTTGCTCCGGTCGCCATAGCCGCCTTAATCTTTTTAACCATTGTCAGTCTCTCGTTGCCTATCCGATTGATAACAACGGTTTTAGCATTTCTCATTTATGAGATTTGCTTGGCTTTAGGTTTTAGTACGATAATGTTGGAAGGTAAGAGCAGGGAAATTATTATATTAAAATAGAATTATGGCAAAGGATTATTATAAAATTCTCGGCATTAATAAGAATGCTTCGGAAGAGGAAATAAAAAAGGCCTTTCGTGGTCTGGCTCACAAATATCATCCGGATAAAGGCGGTGACGAAAAGAAATTCAAGGAAATCAACGAGGCCTATCAGGTTTTGTCGAATAAAGAAAAGCGGAGCCAATATGACCGGTTCGGACAGGTTTTTTCCGGCCAAGGCGGACCCGCCTATGGCGGGGAAGGCGCTGGCTTCGGTTTCAAGTGGCCCTTCGGCGGTCAGGCCGGACCATTCGGTTTTGGCGAAGACGGTCCTTTCGGAGAAGTTAAATTTGATTTTGGCGGAGATTTTGGCGACTTGGGTGATGTTTTTGATGCATTTTTTGAAGGATTGGGAGTGAGGCAGAAACGCCGCACTTACCAGCGGGGAGCCGATGTTCAGGTGATCGAGGAAATTTCGCTTGAAGAGGCATTCCGCGGCACTGAGAAAAAAATTAGATATTCCGTTTCGGTTCGTTGTGAGAAATGTAATGGCCTGGGTCATGACCCGAAAGCCGGTTTTGAAAAATGCGGAGTTTGCGGCGGTCGAGGAGAAGTAAAAGAAATCAAGAGAACTTTCTTTGGTCAGTTTGAACAGGTGAAGATCTGCGAACGCTGTTTTGGCGCGGGCGAAATTCCGAAAAAAATCTGCGATGTCTGCCGGGGCTCGGGAAAAGTGAGAGGCGAGAAAAACATTGCGTTGGAAATCAGGCCTGGAATCAGCGACGGTCAGATTATAAAAATTCCGTCAGCCGGCGAAGCGGGCGAACGCGGTACCAAAGAAGGTGACCTTTACGTCAGGATTAAAATCAAACCGCATCCGGTATTCAGGCGTCAGGGAGATGATTTAATGGTTAAAAAAGAAGTAAACTTGATTGATTTGTTGCTGGAAAAGAAGATTGAAATCTCGACTATTTCGGGAAATAAGCTGAAAATTGAAATTCCGGCTGGTTTTGATTTGAAAGAAAATTTAAGAATTTTCGGCGAAGGAATGCCGCATTTCGGTCCGCCAGCTGGCGGAAGTCGCGGCAATTTAATTGTTGAATTCACAATTAAAACCCCCAAAAAACTGAGCGCGAAAGCCAAGAAAATTCTGGAAGATTTGGAAGGAGAACTTGACTAATTTTTTAACGGCCCCGTTAGCTCAGCTGGTAGACCCGCCCGCTTCGCCTTGCAAGCCCCCATAACTCAATTGGTAGAGTAACTGCCTTTTAAGCAGTAAGTTGAAGGTTCGAGCCCTTCTGGGGGTACAAAATTGGCGAAGCAAGGCGGCCGGGGCAGCTCCCTTTTAAGGAGAAGGTCGTGGGTTCGAATCCTGGTGGGCGGACTATTTATTTAGTTCTATTGCAGCTATTTTTAAATTGGACTAAAATAAAAACAGCTCGCTAATAATAGAAAGGAGGTGTTTGAAGTGAAAGTTTTTTTTGCGGAAATTAAAGAAAAAATTCAGCGGCGCAACGAATTATTGCCGTGGCAAAGGTTGAAACTCGGTAAAGAAAGGGAGAGTATGGTTGAAAGTGCTCTCCAAAAATTAAAAGATGAGTGTTTAATTAAAGATTTTCTACCCACAAAGAATTTAAGCTGGGCAGACGTGATAAAGGGAGTAGATTTTTTTATTGTATATGTGAGTAAGAAATATAGGAAATATAGGATTTGTCGGCTTAATGTTACGGGTCGGGGCTGGGTTGAGTTGAAGAAGCGTCAGCACCCGGAAAATCAAATAATTTTTGTCGATCTTGGAGAAACTCAAGAATCGATAAAAAATAAGATTCTTCGAGCCATAGCGGCCCAAGAAAATTGGAAACACTAAAAGGCTCCTTGCATCTTTACAAGGAGCCTTTAAAAATTTAAAATTAAATTTACAATTGAATATTCCGGTGTAGCTCAATGGTAGAGCGGCTCCCTGTGAAAATTTCCGGTGAGGAATTAATCAAAGCTGTTGCCAAAAGGCGGCGCAAGATTAAACTCTTGGCCATAGAATATAAAGGCGGGAAGTGCCAAATATGCGGATACAATAAATATCCAGGCGCTTTTAACCTCCATCATATCTATGGCGATAAATCTTTTGGCATTGGCGATAAGTGTATTCTTGTATGCGCCAATTGCCACAGAGAAATTGAAGCCGGCATTACGCAGCCTTCCGAAGAAATTCGGAATGGAAAAACGAGGTGAAATCGGTGAAGCCCCATAAAGGGTAATACCGAGCCAAGCTCCGACGTGAGGTCGGAGAAGGCGTAGAGACTATCCCGAAAGGGAGTACCGAGCACATAAAATCTTATGTGCTACGGGAAGCGCCTCGCCCGAACACATAAATTTTTATATGTTCGGTGATGATATAGTCCGTGCTTTATGGAAACATAGGGATAAACGTAAGGAGATGGTTGTAGGTTCGAATCCTACCACCGGAGCCAAAAATAAAATCGCTTCAAAGGCGATTTTATTTTATGGCGCGATAAGTCTATATTAACGGTCAAGTAATTTTACTTTTATTTTTTAAAAATTTATAATAAATTATAAATAACAATTCAATACGCCTAACCCTCGTAGCTGATCTATGAGGTATGGCAGAAAAACCCCATCCTTGATACTGAGCTCCTCGTTTAGCAACTCAGGGATGGGTCATATCCGAAAGGATGTGAGCGATCAAAAGGTTGCTAGCTGGCGAGGAGCTTTGTGTTTTCACCAGCTGGCATAAATTAAAACCCATCCCTGTTATGCCTAAATTATTTGGAAAGAAACTTTTAATTTTCTTACTTTTAATAATTTTTATTATTATTGGCTCTGTATCAACTTATTTCTACTTACAAAAACAAGCCAAAGAAAAAGAAGCCGAGCAAACAAAGGCTCTTTTAGTAGAGGTAAACGAGGTTATTAACTTAATGGATGTTGTTAAAAGTGAAATGCCGACAGAATTATTAGAAACCCACGAGTATTTAATGAGCGGGGCGTTGGGAGGCAAACTTTATAGAACCGACCCGAAGTTGAAAGACCAAATAATGTATCACGGGGCAAAAACTCAGTTAGTTTATATCAACCCCGCCATAAAAATAAAAAAAGAACTCTGGATACCCATTTTTTACCACGAGGTAGCACATAATTACTGGCATAGCAAAAATCCAATAGAAACTTTTGAGGAGTTTGAGGCACAACTTTTCAACTCCGAAAATTACGCTTACACCATAAACGCTCAAGCGTGGGATTTAGTAATGAAGCATTACCCGATTACACCAGAAGAATTAAAAACCGAGCTTGAGCAGAGATTATTTAAGTCATACAGCAACGAAACCGAGATTTATAATGAGATGATTAAAGGCAATTTAGGGGCTAAAGAGCTATGGGTTAAAATTATTGAGGCAGACCTTAAAGAGCAAGAAAAATATCAGGAAGCATTACTTGAAAAATAGTGAGTTAAAGAGTAGGATAAAATAACTCTATGAGAGAGAAAATTATACGAATAATTTTTTCAATATTTTCTGGTTTTGGTATAGTTATTCTAATTTTTATTGGAGTGATGTTACTTTTTGTAAATGGATTCGGTATGAAAGAGGAAAGCGTCTTTGTGATTTTCGGGCTTATTATGGGTATTATTGCTTTTGGCGTTTTATCAGCTAAGGTCTACGACTACTTGAAGCGGATACTTGAAGCGGAAATAAAGAAATAGTGAGTAGCGGGGTAGGGTGAATTGTATTAGAATATAAAAAGACCTTGCTGTTGATATTTTAAAGGGTATCGTTTATTATTATTGTATTATGTTTAGTTTTTTTGGGAAAAAAGAGATTATTCCTCAGGTTTTAATAGCTTATAAATGGCGTTTTCCTGAAAAGCTGGAGGTTTCTATTAACTCCTCAAAAGATGGCGGTTATATTGTTTATGTAAATAGTTTCCCCGGATGTGTAACTCAAGCAGAAACGGGGCGAGAGCTTTTTGAAATGGTTCACGATGCCGTTTATACATATCTTGAAATTCCACAAGAATACCAGCCGTATATGCCAACATTTTTTCCTCCAGAGGAATTACGAGAAAAATTAAATATAAAAATCCCAGAAAAATATCTTAACGAAAAAATGGTGTTGCAACGGACATAATGAGCGAATTTTATTTTCCTTGTAAAAGAAAAAAATTAATGAGAGCCCTAAAGAAATTAGGGCTTTCTATTGAACGCGGAACAAAACACGATTTAGCTAAGTGCATTAATAATGGAAGTAAAACTACTATTCCAAGACATAAAGAAATTAAAAGAGAAATTATTGAAAGCATAGCCTTATTTTTATTAGATAAAGATTTTAAAAAAGAAAAACTACTTGATTTACTGAGATAAGTTTAAACTTATGGCGCCAAATCGGGTATGTAAATATACTCAGTTTGTCGCTGGATGATAGTTCTAATATCGTCCAGCCAGCGGAG
>Ga0210053_1002313_pt1 | contig 16481 bp, 11 predicted proteins | sample CryGeymeta201512_FD_185467 | JGI IMG/M metagenome (GOLD analysis project Ga0210053, IMG submission 185467) | Groundwater microbial communities from Crystal Geyser aquifers in Utah, USA - Crystal Geyser metaG 2015-12 (SPAdes) (version 2) | ecosystem: Environmental > Aquatic > Deep subsurface >... | reverse complement strand
AAGAATTCATTTTTCTTGTCCGTTTTACACGAAAAAAACAAAAACAGAACTAAGATTATTGTTAAATTTCTCATTTTCTCAACTTACGCACAACGTGTTTGTGTATGATTAGTGGCGTGTTTAAGCACCTAATTTAGCAAATAAAAACTGAATAGAAAATCCGCGAGGATTTTCGTAAGTAGGCGAGAACTAGCCATTAATTATACACGGTGTTAGCAAATGTACTTTTATTTATTATTTACAAAATTGTCAAGTCCGATTTGAGGCCCGAATCCTTTATGCGATTCCCATATTGGAAATGAATTAAATTCTTTTTTAATTCTGTCCGCATTTTTCTGTCTTAAAATCAAACAGTCCACTTTGCTGTTGTCAAATTTTTCAAATTCATTCGCGAATTTTGAAACAACATCCTCATATTTTACGATTCCGATTTCTTCTATTTTCTTGAATAGCTTTTTATAGTTTTTAACAAGAATAACGAAGTCAACTTTTGGCAAAATCATAGGGATACTTTGACTCCAAACTATATAGGAAAAAACATCTCTAGTCTTTTGATTCATAATCATAAAAAGATTGGGAATGTAGATGTCCTCGTCCATTTCATTTTCCAATGTGTCAATCATAGTTGTGTATTCCCAAATTTTGTCAGACTTGTCTTTTGGATAATATTTTAGTTTCAATTCCTCAAACTGCTGTTTTGACACTTGAGCGTTATGGTCAGTCCAATGTTTTACAAGTTCAGTTGCAGTCCATTTTAAAGGTCGTTCTCTTGTCTCATCGAATTCCTGTGAATTGAAAACGTATAAGTCCAATTTTTCGCAGATTTCACCAATGATTGGAAAGATTTCACGTCCAAAATAATCTGGTCGAAGAAAATTGATTGAGGCACTTATGTCTGTATTTTCAAATCCGTCAAAACTGTCAAACAGTTCAATATCTTCTTTTTCAGTATTCGGTTCATTGATATCTATTAAGAAATAAACTCCTGTACGTTCATTTTCGTAATGGATTTGAGTGTCAACTTCACTAATGTCAATTGGAATCATTTTTTTAAATTCCGCTCGAATTTTCTCTTTTGAAATTGGGTTATCTTTCTTTCTATAAAAGTATAAGTCGTAACTCATTCAGGTATATTTGCTAACGGAATGCGGCTATAAGAAGTTGGCGATTTCGAAGCTCAAAACTTTCAACCTGTACTATAGTTTGATTGAAAAACTGAACTTCATTTAACCACTGAACCGCCAATTTCTTATAGGTGCTGTTACCTGCTGGTGTTATGTCTGTCGTCATTTGTTTATTATGAACTTCCCATTTATCCGTCTGTCGCCATTGCTAAAAAGTATAAAATATATACCGCTTGTAAAGTCAGAGGTTTCAATACTTATGTTTCTACTATTTATTTTTGAAATTTTTTTTTCAACTTCCCCCAACGAATTATAGATTACTAAATCGCCATCAATTGGCTCAAACAATATTTCAATATGTATTATTTCTGTAGCTGGGTTAGGATAAATTTTGATGCTTCCTTTGGTGTACTCGTTATCTTTAATGCTTAGTGCATTGCAGGGTGAAAAATTTGCTTTTATAAGTTGGCCTATTTCTACATTTTTATTTATTACTGCTGTACTCATATTTCTAACACCGTGATGAGTCGGCCCGTCTAATCCACCTGGCCATATATAACCAATAAGTCCAATGACGCTTGTATCAGAAACTGCTAAATCGTAATAATTCTGAACTACATCAGCCATTGTGTCTTGAGTCCATCCCAGATAAGTTAGATATTCTGGAAACCATTGGTCATCGATTATGAGAATTATTTTTTGATTTGGAGAGGATAATCTTGATTTAAGAGTATCTAAATTTTCAAGAAATACAGGATCAAATTGTGGGTCAAATGTTCCATATCTATCAAATCCAACCCAATCCATTGCTTGTGGAACCTGCATACTATCTACTGTGGTATATGCTTCAACCATAAGCAATGGGATAGTTGGGAAAGCATTTTTTAATAATGCACATACCGTATCCATGTCGGAGAGCGAAATTCCGTTCCAAAACGGTTCGTCTGCAACATAAAAGCATCCGATTTTTGCAGGGTCAATCACAGATGAATTCGTTGTCATAAAGGTCGTCCACCGAGCAGTGAAATTTGGATGAAGGTCGTAGTTAACTCCGCTTGGAGCGAGTGTATCAACAATCTGAAAAAAAATTTCTTGTATATGTAAAATCGGGTTGACACAATAAGAGTTCATCAGATTGGTTCGCGCTACCACATTGTCTGTATAGTCGTACACACACATGTGGGCAATGTTAGAAAAGGAGTCAACTTCACTTATGTAATTTGTTATAGTGGATGCGTCAAGAGGGTCATCATAAAAGCAGTCAATGGCGGTAAATCCAAAATACTTTAAATGGGGAGGAGCAGTTTGTGCATGAGATTGAATTGATAAAAAAGCCCATAAAAGCCCTATAAGGAAAATGGTTTTGGAATTAGTTTTTGTTGTCATTTTATTTGTTTTTTTGTCGTTTTGCTACACTTGCAGGTAACGTTTTGCAGCTACCCGAAGGTGGCGATTTCGGAGCACTTCACTGTCAACCAAGCAGAAACTTTGATAGAAGCACAAAGCTTGATTTAACCACTGAACCGCCACTTTTGGGTAGGTGCTGTTACCTGCTGGCTTTTTCATCTTTATTCAGTTCAAGGTTTATTTCAGATAGATTAAAAAGTGTCTGCATTATGTCCCACATTGCAATTGTTGTCGTTACGAAAAGTGTAAGGTTTGCTGTCTCAGGCAACTTAATCCCTTCAACTTGCCAACCAAATGGATTTGGAATTTCCTTTGCAATTGCAAAACCAATGACTATAAGTATTGAATAAAAGATTAGCCAAATATCTCCTTTGATTTCACCAAAACCACTAACTAAACTTGAATACATTTGATTTTTTTGGTCTTCGGTTAATTTCTTGTGCGTGTCAATTTTAGATTTTATGTCTGAAACCATTGAAAGTCCAAAAGTGTATATTGTTAAAGCGAAGCCTATTAGCACACCGAAATATGTAAACAAGTTTACTGTTTCAAAAATTGAGAAAGACGAAACAGGAGTTGTCCTAACCAAATAATTGGATATAATGCCAATTACTGATACAAACAGCACTAACAAAAGTCTTCTTTTAATTTGCTTCGTCTTCATTTTCGTCTTCTCTACTTTCAAGAGTATGGATTGAATTTAACTTGTCCGAAATATTCTGAAGTTCTTCGTCTGTATATTTTTCTGTCTTTTTCCGTTCGATGTATGTTTTCGCTGTATCAGTTTCACTTGTTTTAGTCTCTCTGATACCGTTTCTCTTAAATTTAAGCAAATATTTTCCGCCAACCTCTCTTACATAGTCAATGTAGCCGCCAAGTGCTTCTCTTAAAACTTTCAGCCTACCTTCTTTATTTTTAAATGATATGTCAAAGACCTCATTATTGGTCGTTTCCTTAATTTGCTGGAGAACGTCTCTAGTATCTGAATTGCCAAATAGAGCCATATTTGGAGCATTCATTTCTAATGAGAGTTCATAAATTTCCTCTGCGGAATCAACGTAATTCCAAAATTTCTTTTTAGATACTAAAGGATAAATATTTACCACATAATCAAAGTTTCTCATCTGGTTTCTAAAAAAGTCCGCAAGAATATTTACAGAACTTTCGATTTGTTGAAATACAGAAACATTCCTTTCGATTAGTATTATTTGATGCTTTGTATCTATAATCAGGTAAACATATTTGGCTTCCTTTATTCCTCTGATTTCAATATCCTCATCACCCTCAATATAGATATTTTCGTTCGTCTCTCTTGCGAATTTTATTATGTAGATGTCGTCTTTATGTTGAAAGCCGTAAAAAAGAAAACGTTTACTTCCTTTTGTCCATTCTGACTTAACATTAATAGCAAGGTCTTTAATGATGTCAGTCATTAATTCTTCTTTGCTTTTGTTTAATTGTTGAATAATAGAAATTTGTTCACTTGTCGGAGTGACTAAATATCTATATGCAAAAAATGGTGACCTTTTATCTATCATTGGCTGTGTCGTTGTTTAAGCTTGCAGGTAACGGTTTGTGTATGAATAGTAGCGGATTTAACACACTAACTTTTCGGTTTTTAACTTAACAGTAAAGATAAAGAAGTAACTTCGGATAAGCACTAAAACCGCTATTATTTATACACGTTGTTACCCAACGTATTTTTATTTTTGCCTTTTTATTTGCATATTTACAAATTATTAGTCAAATTTGCAACAAGACAAATCTATTATTATGTCAGATTGGAATGATAAAGTCAAGCGTTTATTAAAGTCAGAATTGGTTCGTAGAGGGATTTCAAATTCAGACTTGGCAAATATGCTTGAACAAATAGGAATTGAAGAAACTAAATCGAGTATCGATAGTAAAATCAGTCGTGGTTCATTTAGTGCAGCCTTTTTTTTACAATGCTTAACAGTAATTGGATGTGAAAAGATAGAAATTGAAGAATACGAAAGTCAATTGGCAATTGCGGCTGAACCTCAAGTCGATTATAACCTAAAAAAACAATAAAATGCAGAAAGTAAAATTCATAGATTTATTTGCTGGTCTTGGTGGAATTAGATTAGGTTTTGAAAAGTCATTTCAAGATTTAGGTTTTGAAACAGAATGTGTAATGACTTCTGAAATTAAGCCTTACGCAGTTGAAACTTTATCTAAAAACTTTAATCACGATTATTTTGTAGGCGATATTTTTCAAGTTGATAATAAGCAAATCCCTGATTTTGATTTTCTATTAGGTGGATTTCCTTGTCAACCGTTCAGTGCTGGCGGGAAACGTCAAGGATTTATTGATACAAGAGGAACATTGTTTTTTGAAATAGAAAGAATATTGAGAGATAAGAAGCCTTATGGTTTTATTTTAGAGAATGTTGAAGGACTTGTAAAACACGATTTAGAAAACAAAAATGATGAAATTGGAAGAACATTATCTACGATACTTTACAAGCTTGAAAACGAATTAGGTTATGAAGTTTCTTGGGAAGTTTTGGACTCCATTGATTTTGGATTACCACAATCAAGAAAAAGGATATTTATCGTAGGAACAAAAGATAAAAAGCCAAATTTAAAAACCGAAGCTAAAAGCTTTAAATCTTTAAAGTCCATATTGGAAAATGGTCTTGAAACAATGGATTCTGATTTGACAAAAAAACTTTTAAGTCATTTTGATATTGAAGATTTGTACGGTAAATCTATTAAAGATAAAAGAGGTGGAAATAACAATATCCATAGTTGGGATATTGGAATTAAAGGCGAAGTTTCTGATGAACAAATTATTTTATTAAATAAATTGTTTAAAGAAAGACGGAAAAAGCATTGGGCTGAAAAAATTGGTATTGATTGGATGGATGGAATGCCATTAAATCTTGAGCAAATATCAACATTCTATCAATCTCAAAATTTAGAAGAAATGTTGAATGATTTAGTTGAGAAAGGATATTTAAGATTTGAACATCCTAAAAAACTGGTTCGTGAGATTACAGAAAACGGTGAGAAGAAATATAGGGATTATGATACAACAAAACCTAAAGGCTACAATATTGTTACTGGAAAATTAAGTTTTGAAATCAATAAAATTCTTGACCCAAATGATATTGCTCCTACACTCGTAGCAACTGATGTTTCGAGGTTAGCCGTTCCTGATAATGGTGGATTAAGAAGATTAACTATAAGAGAAGGTTTGCGACTGTTTGGCTATCCTGAATGGTACGAAATACCTGTAAAAGAAACTGAAGCTTTTGACTTATTAGGGAATACGGTTGCAGTACCTGTTGTGGAACACGTTGCAAAAGAGGTTGCCAAAATTTATGAGAGTAATTTGGTTTATTCTACTGTCAAAGAAACTCCTGTATGTTCTTGATAATTTTTTAAGACGTTTCTTAACCAATGTCCGTTTGTATGTCTTGTTTGAGGATATTGGTATCGTGTATTGTTTAAAGCGGATAAAAACTCTTCTTTGCTATTAAATGGTTTGAATTTAGCTCTTTCTGAATACCAAATACTTGGTCTTATGTTGTAAATAACACTTTTCTTTTCTTGAACTTTTAAAGGATACGTGCTACTTGGACAAGCTAATTCCCAAATCTTTTTTAGCCAAACATTTTTGATGCTAATAACTCCGTTATTCATTTGATATGCCAAAATTAGATAATCAGAGTCTATTCGATAAGCATTATCTAAAAGAGAATTACAATATGAGTCAAAGTTTGCTAAATCAAATCCCGGTCCTCTATCGAAATCAAATGATTTTACTTCTAAAAGTCCTTTTTTGTGGTCGTCTTTATCTAGTAAGAAATCTGGAAATGTTTGAGAATTTGTGTTTTCCTCAAAGTCAATTTGTTCTTTCTGAAACCAAGCCTTTAGCCATTCTTGAAGCAAATTTCCAACGGTGTCCTTTGTTTGTATTAAAATACTTAAATCCTTAACTGTAAATTTAATGTTACCTGTTTCTCCGATTAATTTATAATCTTCTACAAGCTTTTTATAGAGTTGTTCCGCTGTTAATTTCATTCAATCTTGTTGGTTTTCATAATTTTCAAAGATATAAAATTTTATCTCGGAATCTCGTTTTTTATATGTTGGGTAACGTGTTTGTGTAAGGAACGTTGCGTGTTTGAGTGCGAGGATTTTCCGCAGGAAAATCAGAGCTGGCAAACGGGCAACGACCAAACGGTTTAACTAAAATAAGCAATGTTTTTTACACGGTGTTGCCCACTGGTTTTTATTCGGTCAATTTAATTTTCTTTTTATTCTCGAAACTAAATTCTTCCAATTCTTTTAATTCAGTCGCAATCTTTTTTTTCCATTCCTCAACTTTTTCCTCATTTCTACCGCTTTTAGTTTCTTTCATAAATTCTAGTCTAATTTCAGATAATTCGGTCATGATTTCGTTATTGATTTTATTTACAATATCAAAACCTTTAGCTATTTGACTTTTATCTTTTAGTACTTGTTTTCTAAATTTTCGTGCCTCAATTTCGGCAAGGTCAAATTGCATTTGTTGAAAGTCAATTTGTTTTTGAATATTTTCAACTTTGGTAGTATCTATCCAGGACGCATTTCCTAAAAATATGTTTCCGATTTTTTGGTTCAGATTCCGCTTCATAAAGTCAAAACCGCCAATTGAGTGAGAAATCATAAATTGACTAAAAGCAGCATCATTATTCTGGTCACTAATTTTGATTTTAAAGTCATTAAGAGTGAGTTTATTATCCGAACTCCACCTTTTTTGACCTTCTTGTAATTCTTGTCCAAAACTTAAATTCGAGCAAATTACACTTACTATAATTCCTAAAAATATTCTATTCATTTCTTTTTTTCTCAACTTGTGGGCAACGGCTCGGCTATGCGTAGTGCGGGATTTCAAGGCACTTCACTTTCCGAATACCGATATGTTTGTTAATGTTCAATTACTTTAAATTTAGCACCAAAACCCGCATTACGTATAGCCATTGTTGTGCTTTCGTGCTTTATTTTCTTTTCGTTTTATTCTCATTTTCAATGTCCACTTGTGCGGTGGGGCATTTTTTTAAATTTCTCTTTTCTTGGGCAGGGACTTGAAAGCTCTTTTGCAGGTTTTGGTCAAGCGTTGGCATTGTGCGACCTGCAAATGTGCTTACAAGTGTGCGCTAGCTATGCTAATTTTGCTTCAACACGTTTTTTCAAATCATACCAATCCATATAATCCTCAGGTCTGTATTTAGTAGTTGAACGTCTTAATTTAATATCGTAACAAAGGACTAGGTTCTTATCAGAAAGATATTTCAGGAGAACATCTTTTCTTACTTTTAAAGTAAATCCTTCTGATGTTGGTTTATATCTTCTTCTTCCAGAAGATGTGTAAGCATTTTGCCATCTGAATGCCTCGATAGGATAGTCTTTCTTTCCTTGCATAATCTCTAAGAGGTTTGCTTCTTCAATTCCTAAGTCAGTAAAAATATCAGAGAGTAAGTTTGCATGTACCAAATCAGACTCACCACGAAATCTGTTTTGAGAAATTTCTAAAAGGGGCTTTATTTCTTTAATTGGAAAGCTTGTCGAAGTATAATTTGACGATGAAATTTCATAAGCGTTTAAATTTTCTTCCTTAATAAACGGAATAATCTTTCTTGTTCCTTTGTCTAAAATGGAATCATCAAAATCTTTCCTTTTTAAGTAAGCGAAAATTTCAAAGTAGCAGGTAAATTGATTTTCTGAATAATCTTTATTGGGTCGTTGACTTCCAATTTCAACTAATGTCAAGTAATCAGTTTCTCTATTGGTAAAGAGATTAACCAAATTGTCAAAGTCCTTAAATTCTGTAAAATCACTTTCTGAAATCTCCCTTGGCAACCAGTTTATATAATCAGGTTTTAGCACAATTGCATAAAGCAACTTTGACGGGTCATAAACACGAAACATTGTTTTGATTGCTTCAATAAAATTTTCTTCAAAACAACCTTGTTTGATTTTTGAATTGAATATTCTGTTTATACTACTTTTTGTTTCATCATAATAAGGGGATTGAATTTCAATTGTGTCAAAATTCGTATTGATGTTATATCTACGATGAATAGAACCTTCTTTGTCTACATTATAATCTCCAAAATCTTTTGAAACTAAATCTGAATAGACATCATCTTGAATTTCAGTTTCATCATCCTCATTGTCGTATAATTTTTTTAAAAGGTCAACTTGGAATGTTGAGTAAACAAAATTCTTTCCTCTTCTTGGGTTGAGAATTTTATTGTTGAATAAGATTGGGCTTTTGGAGTTGAGTTTGTTTACAACGGCAAGTTCATCAATATTTAGAAAGTCTTTCTCAAAATGATTCAAACGCAACAATAATTCCTTTATAGATTCTAAAATATTGAAATGGTTTTTATTTGTTATTGCAATCAAATCTTTCTTAAATGGTCGAAGTATTGAAGGATTGTTTAACGAAATAGAATGTAGCACAATCAAACAGTGTTCGATTTGATTATCTGTTCCTGACTCAACACCAAATTTAAATAGAGGTTTTAAATATTCAGGCTTCTCATTCATCAAGTCATGTACTGATTGAAGAGTTAGTTCACGAACTTTAACAACAGGATAATTAAATATGCTGACAAGGTATTTGATTATACATTCTGATAATGTAAGCTTCTCCTTGTGATGCACAATAAATTCGTAATCAGTTTCTTTTTCAGGAAGCCCTTCTGCTAATTCCTTGTTGTATTGAAGATTGTATTCATAGAAAACCTCAATAGCTTTTTTATCGTCAAAATATTCTTGGTATTTTAGAAGTCTATCAAGTGCCGCAATTAAGTCGTCACTATATCTGCCCTTCTGAGAAATGTAGCTTCTAAGTAAGAATTTTTTACCAAACTCTCTATCGCTTTTAATGAATGTTTCAATAATATCGAAACCCAATTTTTCGGAATCATCCCTTCTAGGGAATAATAAATTATCTGTTTCATCTTGTGCTACTTTAAATAGAATGTCCTTAGCCTTTGAGGGATTAAGAAATGCCAATCTATTGGCAATCTTTAAGGAACAAATTGAATTGCTTTTTCCAGAAGTCCATTTATTTACAAAGGCAGTTAGGTTATCAATATGAAGTAGAGAAACATTCTCAATCAAGTAGAAAACATTTTCTTCGGATATAACTTTTGAAAACACGAAATCACGATGCTCATTTATAAACTGCAAAATATTTTCAATCCATTTATCCTTTTCAAATTCCTTTTCTACAAAATTCTTTAAAGCATCATTAGGAAATAAGCTGTTTGAGGTTGTGACGAACTCGTTGAAAAAGCCTTCAAGTTCCGCTGACTTTAAAAACGAATTAGGATTGAAATCAATTACTTGCTTTTTAAGGTCTATATAATTTCTAATAACACGCTTTAAATTTTTCTCTGAACTTAATTGAATATCCTCTGGAAGCGATTTAAAGAACTTTTCAAATGTTGATTTGGAACGATAATACTCGTTCCTAAAAGTCTGAATGCGTCTGTTCCTTAAACAGATTTCATATTGTAACTGAATAAATTTTTCAAACTCTGAATAGTCACTTTCAAAAAGTTCTATCAAGGTTGTAATATTCGGAGCAGAAAATTTTATTGCAAATTTTTCATCTTGTGGTAGCCGCTTTTCCTTCGGGGTTTCTTCCGCTTTCTTTTTTGGTGTTGGTAATGAGTATTCATTGTAATCTTTCCCTGCTTCAATAAACACTTCTGAAAATTTTTCCAATTCAGTAATATCTTCAAGTTCTACTATTGTGTTTTGTTTCACTACTTTCAAAATGTCGGCAATGAAAGAATCTTCTTGAAGTTGAATTGCTCTTTTAAGTAATTGAAGCGAAAGAGTTAAAAAGAAATTGTCTCTTGTTCCTCCTTTATCCCATCGTGGCAAAGTCTTTATAATGCTAAAGAGAAGTGGAAGGTTTTCTTTTGTAGATGCTTTTATGAGAGGTTCAAAAACTATGTCAATAGCTTCTTCTCTCCACAAGTTTTTTTCTTCTTTCTCTAACAAAATGAAAGCTAATTCAGGAAAGCGTTCAGCCGTAAACTCAATGAGTTCAGATAAACAAATATGAAGCATCCTGCCATTACCGGCATCACTTAACCGATGTTGAACATCCAATACTTCTGATAATCGTGTAAGTGTATTATTAGGGTCGGTTTTGTGAAGCAACTGTAAAGGAGAAATGATGTATGAGGCTTGATAATCTTTTTTGTATCCTAAACCAAAAGCTATTTCAATTAGTTGATTATAGATTCTTTTAAAGTCGTCATTGAAACCACAAATTCCGTAGGTCTCTGCAACTTTACCGATGTAGGAAGTCAGTGTTGCAGTTTCTTCTTCTTGTCTTGCAATTTCTTCTGAATGCTTAATTAGTTTAAGTGTTAGCTCTGTTAAGTTTTTATGCTGACTTTCATTAATTACTTCAGCTATGCCCAATGCAATTGTATAATGTCTATATCCATCTTCTCCATCTTCAAGCGTAAACCAATAACTGACTAATTCTTCAATATTTTCCTTTGAAAATAAGTTAGTAGTGAAACTGAAAATAGTATTGAAAAGATTTTTGATACTACTTGCAATAAATACAGGGTCGCTATCATGGTCAAATAATCCTTGATTAGTTTTTCTGTATTCCCTATGTCTTGGCACATACAATTCCTTTATTGCTTGCTTGGCTAAATTGACTTTTGCGTCCTCTGTCAAATTCAGGGTTCTATTTTTATTCCACAACTCAGATAAGTAGAATGTGGAATCGTAGATATTTTTGGCAGGACTTGATAAACTGGAAACCCTCAGTAAAAGTTGGTTTACCATTTCGGGTTTGAAAATCCAAATTGGTTTTAAATCATCGAACAAGTTAATAATGTCCTTATGAATTGCGTAGTTCATGTGTTCATGATTAACTACTTTCTCATACAGGGTCGGTTGAATTATCTCTCTCTTTGTGAAAAGTTGAACAACTTCTTCGTTTGTCAAATAATCACTGCAATATGCTATTAACTTGAAGTAGGATTTATCGGGAATAACAGCAAAATCAATTTCTCCGATTAGCTTGTAAGCAGAAGCTTTATCACTTGGGAGTATGAGTTTCACAAGTGCGATTTTAATTTTAGTTAAGAGTTTTTTGTCTGCTTCAAATGCCTTTGATAGTTTTATTAATTCGTCATATTTTTTGCACTCGAATAAATAATCAATGACTTTCAATTTGATTTTCAAATTCGTCTTTGCGTTTGCTTCTTCACTGAAATTTTCTTTGTGATAACCAACTTGATGTTTGTCAGATTTCACCCATTTGATTGTGTCAATTTCATCGAACATTTCCTTTACTTCTCCAAAAGCAAGTGCTTGTGCTTGCATAAGTATTGTCAGGTTATCAGAGTTGCTTTCCCTTAGGGATTTTGAAAATCCCAGTTCAATTATATTATGCGGCAGTAGATTTCCTGTTTTTAAATAAAACCTTTTCAAATAATAGCAGAAATATTCTTTGCTGGTTAATACGAAATCACCGTCCCAAACTGAACGCAAACTATTCGCGGTTTCTCCTGCGTTTAAAAATAGTGTAGGGAAATCAATATCTGAATTTTCAAGATTCCAACTTAGTCGCGAAAATTGAGTTTTAAGAAAAGCAATTCTTATAAAGTCTGAAAGCGAAAGAGTTTCAACGCAGGCATTCAAAGCAATTTCTAAATTGCTTTTTATTTCTTCGATCGCTCTGAAGTTATTCCAAGCAGATTTCATCCAGTCTAATGTTGTTGAAGAAATAATCTTCTGATAATCTCCAATTTCATTTAAGTGATTGAAATAGTTTCTGTATGCCTCATCCGTATATGGAGATTGCTCATAGAACAACACTAAAGCTGTATTGAATTTTTCCTTTAGCGATTCTGTTTTGGAGATAATAAATTCTCTAAAACTATTGTGAAATATTGAGTAAACTCTTCCGTCTGTTTGTCTTAAAAGGTGTGAGAAATTATTTATGACATCAGAAACATCAGTTAAGGTTTTATTCAATCCTGCCAATTTCAGAATTTCAAAAATGGTTTCAGCTGTGCTGTTTTCCTTTCGATAGGCAAAAACCGCTAGTACCCACTTAGTAAATTCATCACTACTTATCTTTTGAAATAAATATTCGTGGTAAGAATTTATCTTTCCATCAATAAGGTTTGGAAGATTATTGAGGACATCTTCAAAATATCGCTTTTCTGATTTAAGTAATAGTTCAGAAATGTAATGAAGATACAGGGGGATTCCTCCTGACACTCTTTCAATTTGATCAAGAATATCAACAGCATCAATTCCTTTATTATTTAGGTATTGCTTTATCTCTTGTTGATTAAATTTAGTGACAACAATGTGTCGCTTGGTTTCAGAATCAATTTGCGTAGCAACAGAAGCGGAGAGGACCGCCCTGTATTGAGAACTCAATACAAAGAAAATTCCATCGGGAAGATTTCCTTTAATTTGATTTAAAAGAGAGTTTTCATTAAGTGAAGTATCTCTATGAACATGGTCTAATCCGTCAATGAGGAAGATTATTTTCTTTTTTAGTGTTCCTAATTTGTCAATATAGGAGGCAAATTTTTCTTCAAACTTGTCAGAGTATTTGTTTGGTAAATCAATATCAGGAAATTGATTTTCAATTGAGATACACAAGGACTTTAAAAAGTAGTTTGACTTGTGTCGTAATTCTCCAAAATCATTTTTAGCATCTGGGATAAAACAATAATAAGCTAAAGTAATTTCAGGATTGGTCTCTTTGAATTTTGTGAGTGCTGTGGATTTGCCAATTCCTGGCAACCCTTCAATAAAAATATAACCGCCATTTAGTTCTGTTAAGGCGGTTTTTAGTTTGGTTAATAAATCATTATTCGGGATATAGAACTTTTCATCAACAACTTTAAAGTGATGGGAAAGTTTGTCTTCAAATCTATCAGTAATTCCAAGTTGTCCTAATACTAAACTCTTGGTTATTTGTTCACCTGTGATACTCCAGTTTACAACTCCGTCAAGAAGCTTTTCAAATAGATTTGCTTCAATACCGAGTCTGCTAAACTTAAATTTAATGGCACTTTGAATTTGGTCAATCGGTTCTTGACTGAAACTAAATTCAAGTTTTCTAATAAAGTCATTGAAAGAATCTTGATCTAATAAACATTCAGTCCTGATAGCTTCCAATGTATCTCGATAATCCGCATATTCAGGTAACCTGTCATACCTAACAGATGCCTGTTGCAATGGCTCAAAAATCTTTGTTCTTATTTCGGTTAAGCCATGATTCAATCCTTCACTTGGTCGTTTTTGAGAGCTTTCCCGTTTGGTAGTGAAAAGGGTTATTGTAAAATCCTCACTTAAATTTTTTACACTTTTGTAACCCTCTGCAAGTTGTTTGAATAATGACTTTTTTCCTTCTTCTGCCGTTAGCAAATTATAAAGCGAATAAGCTTTCTCTCCATCGTTTGACCATTTTACTTGATAGTAGTCAATCTTATATTTTCGGTAAATAATAACATCATCGATATGATTTCCTTTATCATAGTTTTCCAGTCTGATATGGGAAATGTCGGAATCAAAAAATAAGCACTCTATAATTTTCAGTGCAGCGACATTATTTTGGTAGTAAAACCCTGCTTGTGATGTTGAACCTTCCATATTAACGATTTATGAGGTTGGTAAAATTTGGCTCTTTTGTAAAGCTTTGGTTGTATGATGGCTTGTGCGGCTTTACAAATGTGCCAAATGCGGGTTGGCAGAGAAATTTAAAAAAATGCGAAGCGGGGGCATTCAGATTATTAAGTCTGTCAGTTTGATTTTGTCCTATTTCAATTCGGTTAGCATTCAAAGTTCAGTTCTCTCTTTTTTTTGCATGAAGCACAACGTGTTTGTGTAAGGAACGTTGCGTGTTTGCGTGCGAGGATTTTCCGCAGGAAAATCAGAGCTGGCAAACAAAGCAACGACCAAACGGTTTAACTAAAATAAGCAATGTTTTTTACACGGTGTTGTGCTTAGTTTTTTTTAAATCTCGCAATAAAATTGTCAAAACTTCCGGTGTTTTCTGGTAAATCAAAATCACCATTTCTTATGGCTGTTGTTTGTCCAAATACATTATAATAGTTTTCAGATTCGTAGATATTAAATATAATAGTCTCCCCGCTATTCTGAATATTTGAGAATAAACCAAAATTCTTTTGATAAATTAAACCGTCAAAATTTGAGTCCAAAATTTTAAAATCTAAAGTCTTATCAGAATTACTATGTGATAGATAGATAAACTGTTCTTTAGAATTATAAATAAAATTATAAGGATAATAGTCAAGGGTTAATGTTTTTAAAAGCTCACCGTCAGGGTTAAATAACTCTATGTCATTTGTATTGCTAGAAAAATTTAATCTATGGATTTTGTTGTTTAAAACATTATAAACTGTTTTTAACGGATTGCTGTCTTTTTCCCAAATGATGGAATTCAATTTGTTTCCATTAGAATCAAATTGGTAGCAAAATTCTTTTTGGAAACCTAAACCAAGTTCAAATTCACTATTTCCAGTAAGATAAAAGTAGCCATCGTTAATAAAAAGGTCGTTAATTATTAAATCATTAATGCCCAAAAATGTATTTCGGGATTCCGCTAGCATACCATCAAAATTGTATTTTGTGTAATTTAGTGAATACCCAGAATTACTTTCGAATAATAAATTATAGATAAAAAACCCATCTTTTGTTAGCTTTAGGTCAGTTATAGAGTGGTTAGTTTCGATAGTTTTTTGGCTAATTAAATTGCCCTCATAGTCAAAAGTAATGGAAAATAAATCTTTTTGAGGTTGTCTAAAATAAACTAATACTACTTGGTTATTCCATTCATAAAGTAGGGAAAGTGTATGAATATACCCATTTGGATTAATGATATTTGTAATATTCTTGTTGACAGTTATTTCATCGTATTCATTTATTCTTACAAACATTACATTGGTATTGAGTTCATCTGCATATATATAAACCAAATTGTCATTTTCTATATTAACGAATCCAAAGTCATTTATTCCGGGGAACATTTTTATATAGAAATCATTTTTAGTTTTCTTGTTGTCAATAGTGTTATTTGTGTCGCTACAAGCAATATTTAATATGCAAAATAATACAACTATAAACGGAAAGAGTTTTTTCATAAATTATAAATTTTATTAACTGTTATAGAATTAAAGTTGGTTTCCAAAATTAAGCACAACGTTTTTGTGTAAGGAACGTTGCGTGTTTGAGTGCGAGGATTTTCCGCAGGAAAATCAGAGCTGGCAAACGGGCAACGACCAAACGGCTAAACTAAAATAAGCAATGTTTTTTACACGGTGTTACCCAACGTTTTTATTTCGGTTATATAATTCCGTTTCTTTTCTTTCAAATGCAGGGTTGGCTATAATTCCTTCCCAATTTTTGTCAATCTGTGGAAATTCAATTAGCAGTTTATTCATAAAAATCCGCCAACCTTCGAATTCCTCTGTCGCATAAGATGTTTTTTTGTTAGATTCTATTTTTAAACAAATATCATCTGTTGTAATTCTGTCAACTTTAAATCCAGTAAGTTTTTCAATCTCTGACCATTGGAATTGAGTAATTACTTCATCGTAATTGACTTGAAATCCTTTTTTGGTCAGTTCAATTTTTTCAATCCGTTTTGCTTTTTTTCTTTTTCCAAGAACATTATTTGCATTTTTTATGAAAATCAGACACGAAATAATAGTCAAAATCAAAATTCCAATTGTTCCGTAAATAATTAAATTCAGCCACATTCCAACATTGTGAATTCCGGACGCAAATTTATTTAGTAAAGGTTCGGATGTGAAAAACATTAGTAAGGTCAGAAGTATAAATACCGCTAAATGAATTACTATAATTTTCCTTTTAGTCATGCTGTTCAAATGTTGGGTAACGTTT
>Ga0210053_1002296_pt1 | contig 16560 bp, 15 predicted proteins | sample CryGeymeta201512_FD_185467 | JGI IMG/M metagenome (GOLD analysis project Ga0210053, IMG submission 185467) | Groundwater microbial communities from Crystal Geyser aquifers in Utah, USA - Crystal Geyser metaG 2015-12 (SPAdes) (version 2) | ecosystem: Environmental > Aquatic > Deep subsurface >... | reverse complement strand
TCATTTCCCGGAAAGGCATGGCATAAGGATGATCGATTATCCTCTTCAAATGTTTCTTGAGTCCTCTGGCGCAGAAAATATTGAATTTATTCCTAAATTTGAAACTGGGCAATATATGCAAGCCGAAGATGTGATCCAGATGCAAATGGCTCAAGAAAAGAAAAATTGGCTTTTCTGACTTTATAAAACTTGGCAACTTATAAATTCCGTTTCCGGCGTCAAAGATAATATAATATTTTTCGCTTTCCAGCAAGACACAAACCGTGTTTCCTATTTTATTATCAAACCAGCCGTTTGTTCCAAGAAATATCAACTTCATATAGAACAGCTTATTTTTTATAATTCCTAGAGAGTCCGCAAACAAAAGCTTTGCTTTTATTTGGGACGAGCGACGGAATTTCAAGCGCTGCGACAGCGCTTATATTTCCTCTCGTTCGTCCTGTAACCATTGTCCTCCGACCAGACGAGAAATATTTTTTTCTTGAAGCCGCCTTTTTTGACAAAGTTTTCTTTTTGCTTCGTCCGAAGACAAGAGGGTTTGATTTTCCAATGCCGCCTCACTTCTTCAACCACGTCCAAAACATCTGCCAATTCTTCAATAATCTCCTCTTTCTTTTTCGCTTTTGGCAAGCCACTCGCCTCTTCGCCGACTTTTTTGAGAAGTTCTTTCTCGAATTCTTTCTTGCCGAGATGCCGAATCTCAAACGCCGCGCCAACCCGCGTCATTTTTTCGGGGATCTTGTCGCGGATCAATTTTTGATAAAAGATTTTTTTCATATTTACCTTCAGACTATCTATTTCTTCCGTAAAAATCAAATTTGCGAACAACTTGCAGGTATATATCTATAACTTGCCTTTCTCCCGCCGGGCGTGCTGGGTTGGGAAAAAGAAAAAAATCTAAAAATTAAGGAGGAACAGCCCATGTTATCTTCTTTTTTGGTTATTTTGGTTCACGGTATTTCGGAGGGCGAAGATCACAAGAAAACCGTTGCCGTAAAGAAGAAATTGAAGCAGTTGATTGAGGTAGCCTCCGGTTTCCCTACCATAAACATGATGGTTTTTTTCCAGCAGAATATTCGCTTTCAAGATACTAGCGAAGGCATCTACTGCGAAGTGAAGTGGCCGCAGGTAAAAACACTCCCACGTGAGCCAAAAAATCTTAAGAAGGATATCTCCGGGCTTCTTAAAGAGATTTTTGGCATCACAAAAGTGCGTGTTGATTTCAAAGCCTAATCTGTTCCTTAACCAAGAGGGCCGGTAGAGTACAGCGCTCCTCCGGCCTCTATTTTTTTACGTAAAAAATTCTATTTTGATTTCTTCTTCGCCAGATGCTTGAAAAATTCAATCTGCCGGAGCCTTTTTTTGGCTTCGGCGAGGGTTTTATAGGTTCCGAAACGCCGTCCGGTTTTTTCGGAAAGCACCACGTACAAGCCTTTGATCTTTTTAATCATCGAAACCCTATAATTTCGTTATTCTTTTGTACCACTTTTTCGCAAATTTATTCGAAGCGCCGTAATTTTTGATGTATTTCGTGTCGCCGCTTCCTGCGGAAAGAAAGCCACAGTGGTTTTTGGTGATTATTTTCGGGAGTGATTTTTTCTTGGTCTTGGCAGTCACGTTTTGAAAAACAAAAAGTCCCAGCGACAACGCCAAAATCACCAGGACCGTGATGAAGAGTCATTTTTTCCTGCCCGAAATGCTTTGGTTGTTCTTTTTTCTGCACATATTTTTGTTTTTAATTTAATTTATCTAATCTTTATGTTTGGATATTTCCCCGCATTTCAAAGCAGGCGGGCATTTTTTTGTTTTAGGATTTATAATTTTATTATATCCCAATACAGAAAAATCCCGCAAATAAAGACCACTAAGGGGATAGGCGACTAATTCCCACCAAGACTTAATCTTAGCAAAGTCTTAATTCGGCGGGCAGATTTCTTCCCAGCTCCGGAGGCACTTTTGTTTTGTTTCGCACCAGCTGTAGCCGGCGGGGGTAAGACAGCCGTGCTCATCTCGGTCGCCTCCAATCAGTTTTTTGCCACCATTTTCTTCAATGGCGCCGTCATTGAAGAATTGTTCCCCAAAAGACCAGCGAGACTCCCAAGATTAGGTATGTCTCCCGAAGTTCCCGGAGGCGTACCCGGCGGAGTTGAAGTGGTACCGCTTCCCGATCCTGTTCCTGGCTGCGAACCGGAACCGCCGGAAGGGGGATTTCCGGAAACGCTCACTGATGAGCCATTGCCGAGATTAGTTCCCGGAGGTCCGATGACGACGCCCGGGTCGTCCGGATCGGGATAGTTTTCAATCGGCGATTCGTCAATGGGAGTGATGGAAATATCCGTGTCTTTTTCAAGCGAACCAGGGCCGATGTTCAGGGTAAAATACAGCCCGCTCGCGGTTTGCGCCGTAATTTGCCCGCCGTTTTTGGCGGTGATTCTTTTAATGATAGTCTTAGAAGGATCGATGAGGCTGGCAAGATTTTTTCCCTTGAGCGTTCCTTTGGAGGTTTCAAAAGTTTTTGAGAGCGAAAAATCCCCGCTTCTCAAGTCCATAAAAAAAGAAAATATGAACGGCCACATCCAGATGAGAAGAAAAATGCCTACGAGAAGAAAAATTATTCCAACGATAGCCAGCGGCAGGCAGACACTGCTTTTCTTCTTTTCGGGCCGATTGTTTTGATCAGCAGCGTCATTTGGAGGCGGAGCGCTTTTTATTTCATTTTTCGTTTTGTTTTCTTTTTTGTTTTTGGCCATTATTTTGAAGTTAGAGAATTTCCTTCATTATACCCCAAAACAAAAAACCCCGCGAATAGCGAGATTTTTTGATTCAACGCGAAATATGTTTAGACTCGCTTCACTTGAGTCGCGTTTGGCCCCTTGGGGCTTTCGCTAACTTCAAATTCGACTTTATCGCCTTCTTTCAAATCGTTGAACTCCACACCCTGGAGCTCATTCTGATGAAAGAAGAGATCCTTGTCACTGCCTTCCTGGGCAATGAAGCCGAATCCGCGGTCTGTCAGCCTCTTGATTGTTCCTTGTTGCATTTTTGGTAGAACGATTATTTAATTCACATTAGACACGATGCAAAAATGAGCTCGACGACACTGCTATTGCATACTTCTGTGACACTTCAATTATAGCATTTGGGGATTTTGTGTCAATCAGAAGGCATTTTGGGAATAAAAAACACTGGGTTATAGTACCAGCCGCGGGCCGGCCAAATTTTCACGAAAAGAAAAAACCCCGAAAAACGCGGGGCTGTTTTTGGCGGGGCCGCACCCGATGCCGTCGCAACCGGCGGGTTTTTTTCCCTTTACGGAACCTTTTTTTCAGATGTCAAATTTCAACGCTATCTTATATCCAACCCAAATGCCCGCGAATCCGCCGATGGCGGCAAGAAAAACAGAAGACATCGAAAAAACGCTCCCGCCCCAGAGCGCGGGAGCGTATCCGCCCGCGAGAGAACCGACGATCATACCGAATATCACAAACGTTTTCATCATATATAATGAAACTAAACCCAAACTAAAAAGGCAATGGGCTTTCTGCGAAGTTTGATTCCGGCAAACCCCATACCACAGATTGACGTCTGTAGTTTTATAGCAACAGTCTTTTGGGATTTTGACGTTCGTCTTCAGGTTCGTGTGTTGTAGGGTTTTCTGTGATACGGGGTAAACGTGCTATAATGAACCAAGATAAAAACTAAGCAAAAAACTATGGACTAGCCAACTGGAACGCAACCCCAGACGCCGCAGGCGCCTGTTCAGCCGGTGATGCCTCCTCTGCCAATGCCGCCGGTGCAGGGGCCGCCGCCCGTTCAGCCGGGACAAACACCGCCGACCCAAAAGAAAAGCAATGCCTGGATCTGGATTCTGGGCGGATGCCTTGGAATTGTCATTCTCGGAATTATTGTCTTTGTGGCATTGGGATGGTGGGGAGCGAGAAAAGTGAAGAAAGAAATGGAAAAATATACTCCATCGGCTCAAAAAATCCAGGAAAACATCAACCGGATGAACAAGGAAGCGGAAGGATGGGAAAAGAAATCGCAGGAATTTCAGGAAAATCTCCCGAATCCGGAAGATTTTCCCGCTGGAACGCAGAATCCGCAATAAAGATTCCGGTGCCGGAGTTGAATTTTCTAGTAGAGTACGTTTATTCCCGTAATATCTCCCGATTCAAGAGTTCGTTTTTTGGTTTCGCCGTAATTTGCGTATCCGTACATAGTCTGTTCGGAGCAATAAGAGTTATACAAGTCTCCCATTCCCATGCTGTGGCCGAGTTCGTGAGTGGCGATGTTTTCGAAGTCCATTTTTCCCGCTTCGCCGGAAGATGACCAGTCAAAATCAACATCGTCATAGACCTGATCCCATTCAACCAGTTTTCTCTTGGAAGCAGGCCCGCTGAAAATTCCCCAGACAATAGTCACAGCAATCGCATTGGGACTGTCAATGTCGGCAAAAAGCACCTCGTTTTTTGCATCAGGCGCGGTTTCGTCGGGAAAAAGTGTTTCTTGCGACAAGCTTCCGTCGCCCAGAATATTATATTTTGCGGCATTTTCCCATTTTGATATATCAGAGGAAATGTTATTTAGAATGAAGCTCGCCTTCAGACCGCTTGCATTTTGAGGATCGGCGAGCCAGGGTTCCAAAGTTTTCCATTTTGCTCCTTGAGCGAGAAGCGCGTAGCAAATCCTTTTTGCGTTAGGTTTTAGCGCCTTGCCGTAATTTTTGGCGTAGTGGACGATCGCCACGCCCTCAACGGTTTCAGAAGTTTTTTTGTCTTTTGCCTTCCCCAGGGAAATAATGGGGTTTTCAGGGGAGGCTCCCTTCAGCTCAACGTGTCTTTTGGGAAGTTTGCTTTTTAGAAATTTGGCTTTTGCCTGGCCGGTTTGGTCAGTTATCACCGCGCTTGCCAAAAAGATCGTGATGACAAGGATGAAGATTTTTTTCATTGCGCTTTTGTTTAAGGATTAGCAAGTTTATTATACAGTTGTTTGCAAAAATAGCCAAAATGGCTCCCGATAAAAAACAGCAACAAACTTTTGAAATTATTTTACCGAATTTAATCCACAAATCTAAAAAACGAAACCTGACCTGACGAATTGGCCCGCCGCCTTAAATTATTTTGCTGTCCAATTTCCTGCTTCGTCAAAATTATATGATCTCTTGAAACCGCAAGCGTTCCACACAAGATCAAACATTGGACGTAAAATGTCTTTTGGCTCAGTGTTGTATGATTCTATAAGCGTTTCCGGCAACTGCAAAATATCCTTGTCAATTTTGTAATAATCACCCCAAAATCTCATTCTATCAACCGCCATTTCGTATCCATTAACTCCGATTAGTGTTAAAAATATAACGATCGGCATGTTAATTCCTAACTCTTTGGTTAAATTCAAAAATTCACGGAGAGATTTTATTAATTCTATCTCGTAAGCTACGCTCGGAATATATTTTTTCTCTCTTTCCGCGCTTAACATTAAACCCTCAACGGCTTCAATGATCCCATTCCGATACAACTGAATATACGAGTGGGATTTGTCGTTTCTGCCTCAAGAATAGGATAAAACGCCTTCAAGATTGATACGATAACTCCAGCCAGAAGCATAAATCGACTTTAATTTAGCGGGTTCATTAATTATTGGATTTAAATCGATTCTATAATTAGGACTAAAAGATTCTAATGGTATAAGATGTAAAACAATTTTACCACCGTCATAAAATGGGAGTGGTAAATTGTCAGAAATAAGCTGAGTGATTCTCTCTGTTTTGAATTTGTTTATTTGTTCGGTTAATGTTTGGGAAAGATTAAAAGCACTTTTTAATTCATTTGTATCCAGCGCGTATTTACCGGCAGAATTTCTTGAATAAAACTTATCGTGCCCTTCATAAATTACGCGATGTGGTCCCACCCAGCTTTTATTTACTCTGAAAATAAAAATGTTCTTTTTACCAGAAACATTGACGGCTCGCGTTGCAAAAATAATTCTCGGCTCAATCCCGTCTCGGATAATATTTTCGTATTTTCTGATTTCCTCATCAACATTTTCTATTTCCAAGCCGTCAATACTCTTTGGACTTCCGTTTTCTTCCAAAATACCGAAAATCAAATCACCACCAGAAGCGTTAGAAAAAGACGAAATATCGGCTAAAAATTCTTTTCTATCTGCATAGGAATTGGTCGGTAGTAGTTTTTTATATTCAATCGTTTTGCCTTCTGACACAGCGTTGCTTTGCAACTGCTTCAAATCGCTAATGTCAATTTTATCAAGATGTTTGTTAATCATAAATTCACTTATGCTGTTCATTAAATTCCGGCTGTCCTTTCTTTATAATCGACTTTTCAATTTTGCTGGCTATTTCCTTTGTCTTAACCTGTGCATATTGGAACCCTGTTTCTTCCGGAATCTTTTCTTTTTTAATTTCCTTATGCTCTAACAATCTTTCTTGAGGGCGACCGCGTCCAGCAATTCCGGTATAAAGATTTTCCCCGCCCTTGCTCTTTATTTTGTAAATTATTGCCTTATTCTGGGGAACATTGGCAATATTGGTTTTTGTGAACTTTTGGGTTCTGCTAAATTTTGGCATATTGTTTTAGTTAATTTTTATAAGTGTTGACGACATTTTTAAATTCATTTATACTGGTAGTGTAATCGAAAATAAATCGAAAATCAACAGCTATAAAATTATGCCTACAAAAAGACAAAAACAAATACTGAATTTTATTACTTCTTTCCAAAAAAAGAAGGGTTTTGCCCCTTCTCTGGAAGAAATCAAAAAACATCTAAAACTATCCTCTGTTTCTACGATACATTTTCACATAAAAAAATTACAAGACGAGGGTTTTTTAAACAAAGAGGAAAATAGCCCAAGATCAATATCAGTTTATGAAAGCCAGCAAATGGTAAAAATTCCTTTAATGGGGGTTATCGCCGCCGGTCAGCCGATTGAAGCCATTCAAGAAAAAGAAACGATTGCTATACCAAAAACAAAAATAATGAGGGGCGGACACTTTTTTGCTTTGCGAGTGGCTGGAAATAGCATGATTGATGAAAATATCAACGACGGCGATGTTGTTTTGGTAAAAGAACAGCAAGCTGCTGGAAATGGTCAAAAGGTTGTTGCCTTAATTGATAATTACGAGGCAACATTAAAAACGTTTTACAAAGAAAGAAACCAAATTCGCCTGCAACCAGCTAATAAAGAATATGAGCCGATTGTTATAAAAAAAGGAGAACGAGAGATTGTCATTCAAGGGCTTGTTGTTGATGTGATTAAAAATGAAATTTCACCAAAAGAAGCCACGGAAGAAGAAAAAAAATGGGAAAGGATGGAAAAATATACGAAACTACCATTAAATGAAATCATTCATGGAGATGCAATTGAAGTAATGAAACGTATGCCAGATTGTTCAATTGATCTAACGGTAACGTCTCCTCCATATGACGAATTGAGAAATTATAATGGATATCATTTTGACTTTAGGGGCATCGCAACAAATTTATTTAGAATAACCAAAAAAGGAGGAGCTCTGGTTTGGGTTGTAGGCGACAAAATTAAAAATAGCAATAAAAGTCTTACGAGTTTCAAACAAGCGATACTCTTTCAGGAAATTGGGTTTAATGTTCACGACGTAATGATTTATAAGAAAAAAAATACGCCCTTCATGAGGACGAATGCTTACACAAATTGTTTTGAATTTATGTTCGTTTTAAGTAAGGGTAAACCGAAAACATTTAATCCACTGAGGGTTAAAACAATAAGACAAGGTCAAGAAATGTTACCTTTTAATAAAGGAGCGGACGGAATAAATAAAAAAATTTTGGGAGAACTTAAACCAGAAAAAACAATGACTAACATCTGGGAATATGCCGTAGGTTTGCACGGGACGACGAGCGATAGAATCGCATTTAAACATCCTGCAGTTTTCCCAGAAAAATTAGCTGAAGATCATATACTTTCTTGGACCAACGAAAAGGATATTATTTTCGATCCGATGTGTGGCTCCGGAACAACCTGCAAAATGGCGGCGATAAATAAACGCCACTATATTGGGTGTGATATCTCGAAAAAATACGTAGAGCTTACAAAGAAAAGATTAAAACACTTTAATCTTTAATAATTTTTTTTGAGAAATTTAATCGCGCTTTTTAGTATTCCTATATTGTCCCTAAATCGTCCTAGTCCTGTATTGCAACTATCACAAATCCAACCGCCAGCCTTTCCGGTGTGATGATCGTGCTCCAGAACGACCTTGTTTGTTATGCCAGCAATTGTTCTCTTTTTACATACAGGGCATTCAAAAGGTTCGTTTGCTGGTTTTTTCTTAAGCCACTTGAGTTTATTAGTTCTGGATATTCCAACTCCCTCCATCTTTACTCGACAATCTTTACATGATGGCCGTCTCACTGGCCTATTATTCTTTGCGTTTTGATTCTTGGCAAAATCTGTAGTCTTTTTAAGTTTGTGACAAACGTTACAAATTTTCTTAGAAAATCCGTCTCCTATTTTTTTAACATCAAAAACCTGAAAATCATTTCTATTTAATTTGATTTCTTGCCAAATTCTGATGAAAAAGATTAAAGCATAATCTTTTGATTCAGAGCTTATAATGCCAACATCTTTTTTTTTCGACAACTATGCTGTGCGAAATATTTATTTTTTTCTTTGCAAAAGCAAACTTATTTTTACTGGATTCCATATTTTAATTAAGGAAAAAGTTAGCATCCTTTTTATAAAGTTTTGCAATTTTTTTCAGTTCTACCACATCTAGCCTTCTTTCTCCTTTTTCGATTTTAGAAATATAAGATCGCGGCTTTCCTAATTTCAAAGCGACATACAATTTGGCTTCGGGGGTGGGATTTTCACCCCGCACCAAAATTATCATGAAGTGAACTCCTTCGCTCCGGGGGTGGGATTCGAACCCACGACCAAGTGCTTAACAGGCACCTGCGCTACCGCTGCGCTACCCCGGAGAGAAAAAGTCCAAAAATTTTCAATATTTTGGTGCGGGGCAGGCCCACGACCAACTTTAGAACACGTTGGGATTATATTGCAATTTTTCGCGTTTGGCAAGAATGGACTTTTCTCCAAAAACGTGCTAAACTATAATATACTCGCAAGTTGCTAAGTTTTGGGTATAAATGAAAAGAAAAACTGGCATAAAAACGATTTTTTTGCCCCTGCTTATCGCGGTGATTGTCGCGGTGAGCGGTTTTTGTTTTTCGGTAGATCTCGCCGAAGCCAAAAAGAAAAAAACGAAATCCAAAGTGACCAAATGGCAGAGCATGCTTGAGCGAAACGGAATTGACCGTGCCCTGTGGGAGAAATATCTCCCCAAAGTGAGCCGGGGGGAATACAAAAAAGTGAAAAAAGCGCTCAAGAAGATGGGCATTGCGAACAGCGGATCGCTGGGGGCGAGCATGCGGATAGGTTTGTTCAGCCTGGATCCGGATGCCGAAAGCTCGGACAGGAAAGTTGAGCTGAAAACCGTTTCGGGCAGCTATACCTTAAAAGATATTAATGGTACGCCGATAACCACTATTTCTTCGACGGGATCGACGGCAATTAGAATCGGCAAGGATAAAATTTTTGAAGTGCGTCTGGGCGATTTGGGCAGCTTCGAGGACTACGGGAAAAAAATCGTAGCGGAGCCTTCGGGAAGCGATGGAGTTATAAAAATAGACAATTGCAAGAACGACAAATACGATACTGATGGAAACGGAAATCGCTTTGCAATCGGCTGTTACGGAAGCTACGACGAATTCCGCGGGAAAATAGAGTTAAGTCTGGATGACAACGAAACGCCTTGGGTAATAAATGAACTTCCGCTTGAGCAATATACGTGGGGGACGGGCGAGATCGGAGATCTGGATTATGAATATTACAAACTTTTCTCGATTATTTACCGCACTTACGGGTACTACAATCTGCAGCACAAAAAGAAAACCCACAAAGATCACAATTTTGATTTGAGCGATACTTCTTCCGATCAGATTTACAAGGGATATAAAATTGAAAGCAACTATCCCAATATGAAAAAAGCGACGGAAGACACGAGAGGGAAAATCGTAACCTACAAGGGAGAGGCGGCTCTCACTCCTTATTGTTCATGGTCGGACGGACATACCCGGGATTATCCCGGAGATGATTTTTCTTACATCAAAGGCAGAAAAGACAAATACGGGAAGCATCCTTCAAAAAGCGCGAAAAAGCTGGAAGACTCCGGCAATCATATGTACGGGCTGATTGCCAACGGGGCGAGAAAGATGGTTAAAAAGGGAAAGAACTATGGTGATGTGATAAATTATTACTATACGGGAGTGAAAATTGAAGGAATATATTAGTATTTGGCCTGCCTGCCGGCAGGCAGGTATCTGGCGTTTCGTATTTTGTATAAAAAAATTCCGGCGTGATGCCGGAATTTTTTGTTGAGAAGCTTTAGTAGGTCGCCGCAAGCGTCAGCGCTTTCTGAAAATTCACTTTTCCGCTAGTTGAAACTTTTCCGGCAAAGCTCGGTGATGCATCCACCGAGTTTTTTATTATTTCAATCACCTGTAGGCTTGATAAATTCGGATATTTGGAAATAATGAGCCCCGCTTCGGCCGAAACAAAAGCGGCGGAAAGAGAACTGCCTACGGCGCTGGTGTAGCGGCTTTTCTTTTTGTCCGGACCGATAAGTTCGTTGCCGTCCGTTCCTCCCGGAGCGGCAACATCCACGGATGCCGCTCCGTAATCGGAATAATCAGTCAGATTCCCGTCCCGGTCAGACGCACCGACACAAATGATATTAGCAAGATCAAAATCGCAAGGGTACATTTTGTAATTGGGATTTGGGTCGTCGTGGTTAAAACCTTCGTTTCCGGATGCGGTGACGAAAATGCCCGGATAACTTGCAATCGTATCCTTCAAGGCCAAATCCAGCCCTTCGTCGCCATAACTTCCCCAACTGGCGTTGATGACTGGTACGCTTTTGCTCTTGGCGTAATTGACGGCGGTGATGGCTTGAGCGGTAGTGAAATCAAACCGCAGGGCCATTACCCGAAGATGATTGTAAAAACTTCCTCCGGATACTCCCCGCTTATTATTTGTTTTCGCGGCGATTATTCCGGAAATAAAACTCCCGTGCCCGTCGCCGTCGGAGAGCTTTTTTTTCGGATATTCAAAATTCTTTCCTTTAGCCGAACCCTTGGTCAGATTTTTTTTCAGGTCTTTGTGCTTGGGGTTGACTCCAGTATCAATGACGGCGATAGCCACGTTGCGCTGGCCTTTTTTTGTTTCCGTATCCCAGGCCGAGAAAGCGCTCACGCCCCCGGCCGAACTCTCGGTGTCAAAAAGAGACCATTGTTCGGAAGCGTAGGAATCATTCGGGGTTCTGGAGAGGATTGCGTAGCGAAAATTTTTCTGAACTGATTTTACGAGCGGGTCGCGGCGCAATTCGCGAATGAGCTTTTGAACGCTTTTCCCGCTGATGCTTTTTGCGAGAAAAAAAGTGTCTTCGTCTGATGAGTTGAGGGGAGTGACGGTCAGGTTATATTTTCTTTCCAGGGCCGCCGCGTCGCTTGAGCTGGCAACTTCAAAAATCACTTCGTTGTCCGTATAGCCTTTTATCATTTGGGGCGGAGCACCGGCTGATTTTGACGATGCCGGCTGGAAAAGCAAAAAAAAGACCGCTGAAAGAATGACAGCAAAAAATTTTTTTCCGATCGGGTGTTTCTTTTCCATAGAACTATTTTAAGAGATTTTTCGGGGGTTGGCAATGTTCAGCTTGTCATAACTTAATAAAAAAGATATAGTAAAATCAGAAAAATAAACAAGAATTATGCGTATTGGAATCGATGCGAGAGCCATTTTGAATCCGGAAAAGTCGGTCCCTTCAGGAGTCGCTCATTATGTTTGGCATCTTGTGAAAAATATTCTTGAAATAGATAAAAACAACCAGTATGTGCTCTTTTTTGACTTCAAAGTCCGCGACAAAGACGTCAAAAAATTCACCCGGCCGAACGTGAAAATCAAATTTTTCCCCTTTTCGGACTACAAAAAATATATGCCGGGGGCTTACAGCGAGATTCTGGGCCTGGCGACCTACGCGCGGGAAAAACTGGATGTTCTCCATATCACTTCGCCGCTTTATCGTGTGCCAGCGGCCTATCGCAGAAAAGTTGTCACGACTTTTTATGATTTCGCGCCCTATCGCGTTCCCGATCTTTTCCCGAGGCTCTCAAACGCCAAAATCAAAGCCCTCTATAAGTTCGCGGCCAAAAAGTCGGACCAGATAATCGCCGTTTCCCACTCGACCAAAAAAGACGCGCGGGAATTTCTGGGGTTCGCGGAGGATAAAATTGACGTTGTCTGGAACGGTCTTGACAAAAGATTTCTGGAAGAGTGTGAATATTCGAAAGAGGATCTTAAAAAGTTATACAATATATCGGACAAGTACGCTCTCTTTTTGGGAACACTCGAGCCGAGGAAAAATTTGGCAAGGATTCTGGAAGGATTTGCGAGATTCAAAAAATCGTTTCAGGGGAAATTCGATTATCAGCTGGTCATCGCCGGAAAACGCGGCTGGCTGTTTAGGGAATATTTCCAGATGGCCGAAGACTTAGGCATCAAAGATGATGTAATTTTCACCGGCTACGTCGGGGGGGATGAACTCAAGCCGCTTTATACTTATTGCGAGTTTTTTGTGATGCCGTCTCTTTATGAAGGTTTCGGCCAGACGATTGTCGAAGCGATGGCCTGCGGCGCGCCGTGCCTGGTTTCAAAAGTTTCTTCCATTCCGGAGATTGCGGGCGACGCGGTCTGTTATGTCAACCCGCACGACACCGAAGGAATTGGAAAAGCAATGGCGGAGTTGGCGAGAGACAAAAAATTAAGAGAAAAATTGTCAAACGCCGGGAGAGAGCAAGCCAGAAAATTCAGCTGGGAAAAATGCGCAAGGGAAACCTTGGAAGTTTATAAAAGTGTATAGCGTATAGTATTTAGAGTCCCTTATTTATAAAATATTTGCAGGATAATTTTCAATGTTCAATTTACAATTTTCAATCAATGATCAATTTTCAATTATCAAATGTTTGAAAATCTAGTCATTGGAAATTTATTGAAAGTTGAAAATTGGTAATTGAAAATTTTTTATTTTATGTTCAATCCCGTCAATCCCAAGCAATCTCTTCCTGAAATGGAGGAAAAAATTCTCAAATTTTGGAAAGAGAATAAGGTATTTGAGAAATCTTTGGAGCTTCGTGAAGACGCTCCGCTTTATTCTTTCTACGACGGGCCGCCGTTTGCGACGGGTTCGCCGCACTACGGCCATATTGTCGCAAGCACTATGAAAGACGTGGTTCCTCGTTATTGGACTATGCGCGGATTTCACGTTCCGCGAGTCTGGGGGTGGGACTGCCACGGGCTTCCGATTGAAAATATCGCTGAGCAAGAACTGGGCATCAAGCGCAAAAAAGAAATCTTGGAAAAATATGGAGTTCAGAAATTCAACGAAATATGCCGCTCGAAAGTTTTGGAATATGTTGAAGAGTGGAAAAAAGTGATCAAGAGACTCGGCCGCTGGGCGGATATGGAAAACGCTTACAAAACGATGGATTTACCCTTTATGGAATCGGTTTGGTGGGTTTTCAAGCGGTTGTGGGATAAGGGACTTGTCTATGAAGGCTACCGCTCAATGCACATTTGCCCGCGGTGCGAAACGACGCTTTCTCAATCGGAAGTGGCGGAGGGGTACAAAATGACCAAAGATTTGTCGGTGGTCGTGAAATTTGAGCTGGAGGACAAACCCGGAACGTATTTACTGGCTTGGACGACAACTCCGTGGACGTTGATTGGGAATGTGGCGTTGGCAATAAACAACAAAATTGTTTATTGCAAGTTAAAAGTTTCCGCCAAAGGCGGATCTGCCTCGAGCGGAAAAAGCGAAAAGCTAAAAGTTGAGGAAAGTAAATATTATGTTTTAGCCAAAGATAGATTAGATAAAATTTTAGAAGATACGGATTATGAAATAATTGAAGAATTCGAGGGATCAGAACTTGTCGGTAGAAAATACAAGCCGCTTTTCGACTATTATTCAAATCAGGGAAATTTGGAAAATTGCGAAAATGGTTGGAAAATATACTCGGCTGATTTTGTGACGACCAAAGAGGGGACGGGGATCGTGCACATCGCGCCGGCTTTCGGAGAAGACGATTTGAATTTAGGAAAAGAACAGAATCTCCCATTTGTTTCTCATCTTGATATGGACGGCGTCATCCGCGAGGAAGCCAAAGATTTTGCGGGACTGGATGTGAAGCCGGTCGACGACCCACAAAGGACCGATCTCAAGATCGTGAAATTCTTAGCAAAACACAAACTGATTTTTTCGAAAAAGCAGTACGAGCACAGCTATCCGTTTTGCTGGCGGTGCGAGACGCCGCTTCTCAACTATGCCACATCTTCCTGGTTCGTGAATATTTTGGAAATAAAAGGCGAGATGCTAAAACTGGCGAAAAAAATAAACTGGTCGCCGAAACACATAAAGGAAGGGCGCTTCGGCAACTGGCTCGAGGGAGCGCGGGATTGGTCGATTTCAAGACAACGTTTTTGGGCTTCGGTTATTCCAATTTGGAAGTGCGAATGCGGGGAAATCAGAGTTTTTGGTTCGGTAAAGGAGCTGGAAGAGGCAAGCGGTCAAAAAATTTCGGATCTTCACAAGCACGTTGTTGATGAAGTGACTTTTCCCTGCGAAAAATGCAAGGGGACTATGAAGCGGATCCCGGATGTTCTCGATACCTGGTTTGATTCAGGTTCGATGCCCTACGCCCAAGTCCATTATCCGTTTGAAAATAAAGAAATTTTTGAAAAATCTTTTCCGGCTGATTTTATTGCCGAGGGCGTGGATCAGACACGGACCTGGTTTTATTACTTGCATGCCATTGCGACGGCCATAAAAAATTCAATTGCTTTCAAGAATGTGATTGTCAACGGGATAGTTCTGGCTGAAGACGGAAAGAAAATGTCCAAGCGTCTTCAGAACTATCCGGATCCCGCGGAAGTGATGGGAAAATACGGAGCGGATGCTTTGCGGTTTTATCTTATGAGTTCTCCGGTAGTCGCGGCGGAGAATTTGAATTTTTCAGAGAAGGATTTGGCGGAAAACGTGCGGGGAATGTTCCGGATGTTGTGGAACACTTATTCTTTCTTCGTGCTTTACGCGAATATTGATAAGTTTGAATCACATAGCATGGAACATGGAACATGGAACATGGAGAATTTACTGGATAAGTGGATTATATCCGAGCTGCATTCGTTGATCAAAAACGTAAATCGGCATATGGAAAATTATGAGTTGAGCAAAACAGTGAGGCTTTTCCCGGTATTTATTGACAATCTCTCCAACTGGTATATCCGACGCAGTCGCAAACGTTTTTGGAAAAGCGAGAATGACGCGGATAAAAAAGAAGCTTATCAAACCTTGCATTATGTCCTTGTCGAACTTTCAAAATTGACGGCGCCATTTACGCCGTTTGTCGCGGAGGAGATATATAAAAACCTAAAAGGGTCTCCCACCCCTCCGTCCCGATTACATCGGGACACCTCCCCTCGGGCAGGGGAGGAGGTTTTGTCGGTACATCTGGCGGATTTTCCAAAAGCCAATGAAAAACTGATTGATAAAGACTTAAATGAGCAAATGCAGCTGGTGAGAAGATTTGTAAAATTGGGGCTCGCCGCGCGGGCCAAAGCCGGCATCAAAGTCCGCCAGCCGCTTTCCGAGTTGCAGATCAATCAGATTATAGATGACGAGCTGATTGTTTTAATAAAAGATGAAGTGAATGTGAAGGAAATAAGTTTTGTCGGATCAATTACCCGAGAGCCCGGAATTTATACCGAAGAAGAGGGCAACTGGATGGCGGGACTCAATATCGTGGTGCACGAGGATTTGCGCCTCGAGGGCGAGGCCCGCGAGCTCATCCGGAGAATTCAGGAGCTTCGAAAGAAAGCGGGGTATGAAGTTGACAACCGGGTAATTCTTTGTTATCAAGGAGGAAAAGAAGTTTTTGAGAAATTTGGGGATCTTATTGTCAGAGAAGTCTTAGCAACCGGTGCATACGAGGGGGGAATTCAGGACGCGGAAATATCGGAAACAATTTTTCTTGAAACCGAGCCGGTGAAAGTGTGGCTCAAGAGGATATGAGAGTTGAGATATGAAATTTGAGAAGTGAGAGATGAGAGTTTTTTGAAAAGAATTTTTTGTATAGATTCTTGACTCCGCAACGCGGAGTGAAAATATTCTTTAAAAAAACAAAGAAAGGAGTTGCTAATGGCGAAAAAGCAAAAATGTCCGCAGGATTGTCTGGATAAGACTGCTTATTTCCAGGCAATCGCCGTTTTGGTTGGGATGCTGGCTGTTTGCTTTTTCGGCCGGTCGCAGTATATTGCTTACGATTTTTTTCTTGACCTTGGGTTTTGCAGGATAACGCGAGGACCAATAATTCTGTTTGCTTTCGTGGCGGTGAATTTATTGGCGGTTATTCTTATAAAAAAATTATGGTGCCGGCGCTGTCCGGGGCCACCAAAAAAAA
>Ga0210053_1002295_pt1 | contig 16562 bp, 17 predicted proteins | sample CryGeymeta201512_FD_185467 | JGI IMG/M metagenome (GOLD analysis project Ga0210053, IMG submission 185467) | Groundwater microbial communities from Crystal Geyser aquifers in Utah, USA - Crystal Geyser metaG 2015-12 (SPAdes) (version 2) | ecosystem: Environmental > Aquatic > Deep subsurface >... | reverse complement strand
ATTCCCAAGCAATTGCTTCATCCAAGTCTGCTGATAAGCGCGCTTACGTTTTTGCTCCATCAGCTTGCGGATATGTTGTTTGGCCTGAGCGAAACCAAGCACATTGGCCTCGCTGATGGTGTCACAACGCAGCACATGGAAGCCGAGTTCAGTTTCCAACACGCCACTCACTTCACCCGCCTTCAACTCAAAGAGTGCCGCATCTAATTCCGGGAAGAGTTTGCCGCGAGGCAGGTCACCCAACTTGCCACCTTCAAGCGCGGTCGGACACTCTGAATGTTTAAGTGCCTGCTCTTCGAAACGTTGCGGTTCTTTGGCTAACCTAGAAGCGATGTCTGCGATGCGTTTGTGCGCGGCCTCCCTTGTGTTCTCGGGGATGGCGTCATTGATGGTGATGAGGATGTGACGTGCCAGCCGCGTCTCGGGGCGGCGAAACTGCTCCGGGTGGTATTGGTAATAAAGCTCGACATCCATGTCGCTCATCTTCTCTGCACGTGCACCGACCTTCTCCAGGATGGCTTCCACTTTCATCTCTCGCTCTAACGCGGCGGCAAAACCCGCTTCGTCTAGGCCGTTGCGCGCCATGTCATCGATGTATTCCTCTTCGCTTTGATAGCGCCCGCGTATCTCCTGCATGGCAAGCTCCAAGGTAGAAGTCGGTACCATCGCGCCGCGTGCCTCGGATGAGGCGAGAACGAGCGTCTCCAATTGATGTTGTTTCTGCGCCATCGTTTGTACACGCGCAGATTCTTCAGGCTGCAATGCGGCGGGGGCTTTGCCGTAGATCTTCTGTGCGGCTTTGAGGGCGAGGTAGGCCACGCCGGCTTCAATGACTTGCGGCATCGCATTTCTCCTCATCGTTGTACACGCGCATCGCTTCCAATGAAGCTTCGGGCACTTGTAATACCTGGTCGTGGAATATCACGTGGTACAACACGCCGAAGTTCTCATCGCGAAACACTTTCAATATCTCGCCTTCCATGCCGGGCGTGACGCGCACTTCTCCGCGCACCGTCAGCGTGATCTTGCTGCGCACCTTCTCGCGGCTCTCGAACTTGCTGGGTACCCAAGCATCGTCGATGCTGATGAGTTCTTCTTCGCGAAAACCGACGATCTTGTCCTGCCCAATGATGTTGACGGTGTAGATGAGTTGATCCTGCAAAAAGGTGCCGACGTTCGTGACGAAGCCGGTGGAGCCGCGACGGATCAGTAGCGTTCCAATTGGCACGCCAGGATAAGTGCCGTCATTGCGCACGTTGCGAATGATGCGGACTTCATCGCCAAATTCGTATTTAGGCAGCATCTTTCTTGTTCACCCTGATGGCTGTGAGTGGCACGAACTGGGTTTGCGGTTCGTGCATGTGGAACACTTTGAACACTTTCTCGGTGAGCGCATCAGACTTCACGAAGTCTTGATAGGCCTGCTCTAGGGCCGCGATGTATACGCTTCGACGAGCTTCTTCTGCTTCTGGCAACGCCGTCTTGGACAGGTAGTTGTGAAAGCGTTGCAAGATGTGCAGACGATTCACATGCACCACGGACGCGTCATACTCGACCCCGAAATAGTCCAAGAAGTCTTCAGCAGAGACCAGATCATCCATTGCCTCGTCTAGTGTCAGTGTGTCCATTTCGAATTCCTTTCCGCGTTCGTGTCGTTGATCATCGATTGCCGTAGTACATCCAATAGTGCCTTGCCACCGATGCGGTCATGGCTGTCTAACTCGACCAGCTTTTCCAACATCGCTTTGCCTGCGTTGTAATTACCCAAGCGCAGATTGATGTAGCCCGTTGCTTTCAACACCATGAGATAGAAGCGCACCAAGCCCATCGAGCGCATCACGCCCGCCCCGACATTCGCTTCGCGCAGGGAATGCCATGTATCAGGAAAATCCAAGCGCCTGCCCACCACGGCCAAAGTGCTCTCTGCCACCAGCAACGCATCCTCAAGGCGATGCTGATAGAAGTAGTAGCGGTACAACGCGACCAGCACCATGAGGTGTTGCGGTGCCATCAGATTTGCTCGCAGCAACAATCCCTATGCTTCTTCGCTACCGTATTTGTCCGCCGCATCCACTAATAGACGCGCAACGTCCTGCGCCAGCGGTTCGTCGAAATACAACTCGGCCTGATCGAATTCGAGCAGATCCATTTCAAGCCTTCCTCATGACGCGTGCCACTTCAGTTCCACATAGGTCATCCCCGTCGCAGGTATGGCATTGACCATCGACCGGCTCGCCTTGTTTGCGCAGCCGACCTTCGAGTACTTCGATGCGTTCCATCAGACAGGCGATGGCGCGGCCGACGGGATCGGGGATGAGGTGATGATCGAGGTTGATGCCATAGATGTTGTCGGCGCCCGCTTCTTCTGTGCGCAGCACGATCTTGGCGGGAATGCCCACCACGGTGCGGTCTGCGGGCACATCTTTGACGACTACCGAGTTAGCACCCACACGCACGTTCTTGCCGAGTGTGATCGCACCGAGGATCTTTGCGCCCGCACCCACCACCACGCCATCACCCAAGGTCGGGTGGCGCTTACCTTTGTTCCAAGTTGTTCCGCCCAATGTGACGCCGTGGTACAGCGTCACATCGTCACCGATCACCGATGTCTCACCGATCACCACGCCTGCGCCATGATCGATAAAGAAGCGACGACCGATGTTGGCACCCGGATGGATATCGATGTTGGTGAGGAAGCGCGCGAACCACGAAAGTAATCGCGCCAAATATCGCAAGCCGAAAGTCCAAAGGCTATGCGCGATACGTTGCAGCAGGATGGCGTGCACGCCAGGGTAAGTAGTGAGCACTTCGAAGCGCGAACGAGCGGCTGGATCGCGCTGGAACACGCAGCACACGTCTTCACTCAGCAAACGCAGCAATGAAGGTCGCTCTAGCTTGGGTATCACCTTGTCGGCAGTCATCACTTCTTCCACGATGATCTCCTAGTGCGCTGCACCGGGCTGGGTGCGCCCGATGTAGCGTTGATATAAGAACAATAATTCCTGATCGGCGGGGGAACGTTTGGCACGTTCGGAGAAGACGCGGATGTCCGGCAACAGCGCACGCGCTTCAGCCTGACTCAGATTGAGACCCATGGTGGCGTAAGCGGCGATGATGCCGTGCGCACCTGAATGTTTGCCCACCACCAATTTGAGCCGGCGCCCCACTTCCTCCGGCTCGAACCCTTGATAGGTGGATGGATCTTTGAGCAGACCATCCACATGTATTCCTGCCTCATGCGTGAACACGCCCTCTCCCACGACACTCTTCTGCCAAGGGATGGGGCGCCCCGATGCGGCGGCGACCATCTTCGACAACTCAGTGAAATGCGTGAGGTCGATGCCGGTGTCCATTCTGTATAGTTTCTTCAAGCCGAGTGCTACTTCTTCCAGCGGCGCGTTACCTGCGCGTTCACCCAGACCATTCACTGTCGTGTTGATGTGCGTAGCGCCAGCGACTGCTGCGGCAAGACTATTGGCTGTCGCCAGACCAAGGTCATCATGCGCGTGCATCTCGATCTCGATGTCACAAGCGGCACGCAGTGCTGCGATGGCTTTGTGCACACCGAACGGTTCCATCACGCCAAGGGTGTCGGCATAGCGGATGCGCTGCGCACCAGCTGCTTGAGCGGCCTCAGCCACTTGCAACATGAACTCGGGATCGGCGCGCGATGCATCCTCGCAACCGACGATGATCTCTAGCCCCATATGGTAGGCGCGTGGCACCACTTCGTAGATGGTATCGAGCACCCACTGGCGGTCGCGTTTGAGTTTCTTGTTGAGATGGATATCCGACACAGGGATGGAAAGATCGAGCATGTGCACATCGACTTGTTCGCACGCCTTCACGTCTTCCATGCACATACGGTTCCACGCGATCAATTTCGCATTGAGGCCGAGTGCTGCGATGGCATTGATGCCGTCACGCTCCGCCTCGCCCATCGCAGGGATACCGACTTCCAACTCCGGCACGCCGAGCGCATCGAGCTTGCGTGCGATCGCCAGTTTCTCATCCAACGTGAAAGCCACCCCGGCGGTCTGTTCGCCGTCGCGCAGGGTGGTGTCATCGATGATGATGGTGCGGGTCATTTTGTTCACTCAAGCCTCATAACAGCCAATGTAGGATGGGTGAAGCAGCGCAACGCCCAACCGACAACTACTTCTCTCACGCGGAGACGCGGAGTTCGCGGAGAAATGCTTTCCCGGTTTTCCTCCGTGTCTCCGCGTCTCCGCGTGAAAACTGATTTTGTCTCTTGAGTTCATGCGTAAGTCGGCACGAAGGCCTTTTCTGGTTCAGCCGCCGGGCCGTCACCATCCCAGTATGGAGAGAGTTTGCGCAATTGCGCAATGATCTCCGGCACGACCTGGATGACGCGATCCACCTCGGCTTCGGTGCTGTAGCGCGACAACGAGAAGCGCACCGTGCCATGTGCGGCGGTGTAAGGAATGCCCATCGCGCGCATCACATGCGAAGGTTCGAGGGAGCCAGAAGTACAGGCAGAACCCGAACTGGCCGCGATGCCAAACTTGTTGAGCAACAACAATATCGCTTCGCCTTCGATGAACTCGAACGCGATATTGCTGGTGTTGGGCAAACGATTCTCAGGATTGCCCGTGACAAAAGAGCGCGGCACTTTGGCCAGGATAGCGGCTTCCAATTTGTCGCGCAGACGCGCGACCTCGGTGTTCTCGTAAGTCATCGCTTCCATCGCCATCTCGGCAGCCTTGCCCAGACCAACGATGGAGGTGGTGTTCTCGGTACCGGCACGACGACCGCGTTCCTGGTGTCCGCCGCGCAGCAGCGGACGGAAACGCACACCGCGTTTCAGATACAACACGCCGATGCCTTTGGGGGCATGCAATTTGTGGCCCGACACGGAGAGCATGTCGATCTTGGTGTCTTTCAGATTTAATGGCACTTTGCCCACGGCCTGCACCGCATCGGTGTGGAACATCGCACCGGCGGCGTGCGCTAGCTCGGCCATCTCGACCACTGGGAAGAAGGTGCCGGTCTCATTGTTCGCCCACATCACCGACACGACGGCCACTTGGTCGGTCAGTAACTTTTTGTATTCATCCAGATCAAGGCGACCCTTGCCATCCACTTTAAGCAGATGCACTTTGTAGCCGTCTTTTTCCAACCAACTGCACAATGTCAGGATGGCCGGGTGCTCCACAGTGGTGGTGATGATCTCTTTGCGTTCCGGTTGCGCCTTCAGGGCAGAGATGAGCGCAGTGGAATCAGACTCGGTGCCGCAGGAAGTGAAGATGATCTCGGAGTCGTGTTCCGCTCCGAGCAACTCTTGCACTTGCATGCGCGCCTTCTTGATCGCTAGTCCAACCTTGTTGCCGAAGCTGTGCATCGACGAGGGGTTACCAAACTGCTCGGTGAAATACGGCAGCATGGCTTCCACCACAGCGGGGTCTACCCGTGTCGTTGCGTTGTTGTCGAAATAGATGCCTTCCATGTCCGGCTCCTCAGGGGTGACAGCTCGCACGGCTCAATGCGCCGGCTTTGGTGGGGACAATCTTGATGAACTCTTTCAACTCTTCCATCAGCTTCTGTTGGATACCTTGCAGCGTCAGTGCTTCCATCTGACAACCGGAACACGCACCGGTCATGTTGACGTAGATGGTCTTGCCGTCCACATCCACCAGTTCGATGTCACCACCGTCGCGCTTCAACTGCGGCCGCACGGATTCGAGAACCGCTTCGATCTTGCGGATGCGTTGCAAGTTAGTCATGCCGACTGGAGCAGCCTCTTCTTTGGCTGGCGTGCCTGGCTTGAAGTTCTCGCCGCGTTCAGTCATCACCTTCAACAATATCTCTTCGATACCTTCGTGGCAGGATGAACAACCGCCCCCTGCCTTGGTGTAGTTGGTCACGTCTTGGACCGACGACAAATTGTTGGCGCGAATGGTGTCTTCGATCAGCACGGCATCAATGGCGAAACATTTGCACACCAGCGCACCTTCTTCGTGATCGTCACTCCACACTTCGCCGCGATAGTTGGCGACAGCAGCTTGTAGGGCTTCGCGTCCCATCACCGAGCAGTGCATCTTTTCTGGTGGCAGGCCATCGAGGTAGTCGGCGATGTCTTGATTGCTGACTTTCAATGCTTCATCCAGTGTCTTGCCTTTGATCATCTCGGTGAGCGCGGAAGAAGAGGCGATGGCCGAACCGCAACCGAAGGTCTGGAAATGCGCGTCGAGGATAATGTCGGTCTCCGGTTCGACCTTGAGCATCAAGCGTAATGCATCGCCGCATGAGATAGAGCCCACATCGCCCACGCCGTTCGCGTCTTCCAATACGCCCGCGTTGCGAGGTTCAAAGAAGTGCTCTTTTACTTTGTCTGAGTAATCCCACATGGCGCGCTCCTTAACTTAAGCTGAGAAAGATGAACCACACGCGCAGCTAGCACTGGCGTTCGGATTTTCGAATTTGAAACCACTGCCGGTGAGACTATCGACGAAATCGACAGTCACACCATCAAGCAAGGGAGCGGATAAGGGATCGACTAACAGCGTGATGGCGCCGTATTCCAGCACCGTGTCATCTTCGTTCTTGGCTTCTTCCAGCGACATACCGTACTGGAAGCCGGAGCAACCGCCGCCCGAAATGGCGATGCGCAGTCCAACTACCGGGGTAGCCGAGCCTTTGATGAATTTATCGACAGCAGAGATTGCGTTGGGTGTGAGGTTGATCATGGTTCGCTCCTATCAGGTGGTTTGTACCTGACTGTTTGCAAGCCACGTGCCAGCACATAACTAACAACTCAACATATTGTTTAATTATGGATTTATATATTTATCACGCTCTACTCGCCTGTGCGGAACAAGACGGCAGGGGTGGGTTGTAGGGTTTGTGACAAGTGGCGACGGAGCGCTTTTGGCGAGCGAGCACACTCTATTTCCAAAATCATTCTCCAGCGTAAGCTGCCCAATCTTGGCGTGGAGTACCTTGACTTGAGGTCGGGTTCGACCGCTTTGGTTCTTGGGCCACTGCCAAAAACGTCGGCAGCCGATTCTTGCAGTTGCTGCTTCCATTCGGAGACTTGGTTGGGGTGAACCTCGAACTGTTCAGCCAGCTCCGCCAGTGTCCTGTCACCCTTGATTGCGGCGATGCCACCTTGGCCTTGAATCCCGGTGCGTGATTCCTTCTCGTCCTTCTCATGCGCTTGCTCCTCTGGTTGCCGTGATCTTCACGGCTTGGGTTGGCAAGGCTACCACTTAACGCGCTGTCCGAAATTCCGAGGCCACTTCTGTATCAAGCCGGCAGAAAATACTAGTCAATTCATTACCTCGACTTCACCCTTAATCATGGCGTCGAAGATGTTGAATACATATCTACTCCTTCGGATTCGAAAACAAATTCAAAATTTTGCGCAGCTTGTTGTTCTGACAAAACCGCCGTGCATCTGAAAGTTGCGACTGCATTCGGATCACCATCCATGGTACATAAGCCCTTAGCCGATTTTCTGGTTGGTTTATTAGATTCTGGCTCCAGAAGTATGACGGTGTCTATTTCCAATTCGTAGTGTGACAGTACGGGTTGCCTATCAACTCCGCCGGAAAATACCACCAGTTTTGTATGCCCATTTTCGTTATGCGGGAAGAGGTATTGCACTCTTCTATTTTTGAACACAAAGGTCATCATTCCGTTACATGTACCAGAGTGTACTTGTTGATCGATAGCATGCTTCATTGTGCACTGCCCATGATAGCTAACAGCATAGGCTATGTTCGGATTTTCATACTCGGCGTTGCCATAAACTGGGGCAGTGAAGAATGTAGCCAAGAGCAGAATGACTTGTTTGTTTTTAACAGTCAGACATCGCTCTCGCCAAACATTGACGGTCTCGGTAAATAACATCTTCTATCTAAGCATTTGTCAGTGAAATGTAGCGCGTCTTGGGTTAGTGCAACATTGTTTCTGTAAATTCGAATTCATCCGACCTGGCGCACGCGCAGAATGGCTCGCCAAAGTCAGCGAGGATCGCAGGCGGGTTCTTCGGGGTTATATTACCAGCAACCTTGAAGGAGTAAAATCGCTTCAGCGGATACCCAGGAATTACACAAAATTACTGACAGGCTCACTTAAGGCGACATTCACGAAATGTACCTCACTTGGCAACGTCATTCGTTGGTTCAGTGTATGTAATGTTTCCATTCAGCAGTGTGAGCAACAATCGAATTCCACAACGCGTAGTAATCTCTGCGAGAATTAATTTCTCCAATTGATTGCCTGCAAGCAGCGTCTTAATACCGCACTGCCCACCTATATTATCTACTACAAGATTGGCGGTCGCACCCATATCAACTGAGAATCCGACATCTTCATTATTATCATCGTGTAGCTCACTAGAGAGCGAGTGAGCGTAGCGTCTCTGCCGCAAAGCATTACAGTTGCATTTCGAATACGATTGGCAACCATGTACCAAGTGCCTACGAGATCGTCTTCGGTAGGTTTTTTCTTGCCAATAGATTTGTCTACCAAACTCATAAATACCTCATGCAATTGGAAGCGGGTTTAGGTTCAACACGTTCTACTTTCAATCATTCAGCAATCCACTCAACCGCCCAGTCCACTTTTTGAAACTCAGGCGAATCATTGCCTCAAGGATGTGGGCGTTGGGTGTCGATAAATAGGGCAATGATACATAAACTTTTTTATCATCCTGAGCAGTAATGAAAAGCGATCCACCTGAGCTAACGTAAGTTACTTTTCCCCAATCTCGATATTCAGTTTCGTTACCAAAAAACTTATGTTTAGTAAGCTGCAGGCCTTTATCATCGATAACCACGCCACCTATTGAAATACTTTTTCCATTCTTCAGTTCTTCCAACGTTTCTGTAAGCAGTCGGACACAAACCGCTCGCCAAAGCTTATCTGTAAAGCTACTGAATATTTCGCCCTTGCGGGTTTCTATTACAGAAGATGAACGGTTGTCCCCCACTGCGATTGTGTAGTCCGTTCCTGTTGGCACGCCGTTTACAGAGCGGCTAACAGCCCCCCATCTAACCCATGCGATCGAGTCCAGCGGGATGAGATTATTTTTCCACTCAACGCCATTTGGTGAAATACGCAATGTATCTTTAAATATAAGACCAATTTCAGCTTGGTAGGTGATTTCCCTTGCCCATTCGGCACTACGTTCTTGAGCATTCTTTCGATTCTTATGTATTTCATCAAGAGTTTCCGCATCTTGGTCAAGCTTTTCAACCATGTCTGGCAACTCGGCAAAAAGTTCTTGGAGTACATTTGTAAGCCGATTTACCGTACCAAGCATATCGTGTTTGTTAAACAGGTCCAGCCCCAAGTTACGGATAGAGTGGGCAACTTCGTAACTGAGATCATGGTCAAGCCCGCGCGCCTTCACGCTGAGCTGAATTGGCTGCGCCACACTATCCCACTTGCCGACTACTTGAATCAATTTATCGACAAGCGGTTTAACCGAGCTTTCGCCTTTGTGGGCTGCTTGGCGAATCGCTTCGGCAAGTTTTTTGATATTTCCGGCTTCGTCTTGCAGAAATTTATTTACGTTTGAGTCAGATTCGTATCGTTCAATTAAATCGTGAATAAGTGACGCCCCATGCTCTTCTCCGCTATGGGTCGTGGTCTCAACAACACGAGTAACGACATCAACCAACTTATCTGAAGAAAATCGATTCAATGCGGTTTTGATAGTATCGGTGTAGTAGCGCTGCCGCTCGCGCAATTCAACTTCAATTTGTTCTATCCCCTTCACTTCAGGGAAGCCAGATACTGAACGATCCTCATTAATCTCGCGAAGCACGTTTTCCGGCTCAATCATATCGACCGTGTAGGCAAACTCGACAATCCAGTCGCACCACGGATTGACATCCATCTCAGGATCGAGCAGCTCAATGGCGGCTGCCAGCAGATTTGCCTTGGCTAGAGCAGGCGCTGTGGTAGCCTTTTTTACTAGGTCAATATGACTGTGCAGATTACCTACCAAGACTCTTGCGCTATTGGGAGAAAGACCTGGCAGCCATGCCATTTCGACGGCGAGACGATTGCGCGGTGTCGTCAGATCGCTCCTTGCTTTGGTGCAAGCATCGCTATCAAGCGTCAGGCTTTTTTCTTCCGCCAATTCGACAATACGGCGGCGGTCGTCTCGCGTAGTGACTCCAAGAATGCTAAACGGATTATTGTGAAGAGCGGTTCTGATTTCGCCAGCTCCAACTTTCATCTGGCCTGCGGTAATTGATCTATCTGTACTGTTGGAATTACTAAATGCACTTTTAATCTCTTCTCGAATGTAACGAATTGTCATCTCGTAAACTTCTGGATATTCCTCATTCAGCGAGCATGAATTGTTCTCTGTAGCACATGTTTTTTCGTTTCGCACAAGCTCCCGGACTGCGATGAATAATTCGGGATACTCATCCTCATCCTTTACTGGAACACTTACATTTCCGTTACCCTTAAGTTGCTCAATCTCACTCTTAACTACGAGAGAAAATATTCCAGATATTTCCGGGAATTCTTTTTCAAATTCGGACAGATAATCAACACGCGAAGAGTTACTCATCACTGATATTCCTCAGTTATTGCTTCGGCTTTATTGGCACCAAAAACAGATCGAACATTGGCTAATCTCAACATCGGCACAAGATTAAAACTCTGATTCTGAAATACCGCGCATTTGCATATTTCCGTCCCGTACTTTGTAAAGAGTCATTGTCATTTTGCTATATCTGGTTCCGCCATCTTCATATACTTCATGAAGTTTGAATGCATCTGTTTTTGAAAGACCACCCGTCCGTAAGTCGCGGTAACGAACATCATAATTACCCGCAGTAACACTGCTAAATGTGAACTTGTCACCAACTTTAATGAAAACGTGACGAACTGCGCGAGGCGGTGAATCATCAAGCGAAAATAATTTCAAATAGACATTTGAGTCATTACTTGAATTGTCTATCGTCACCGATGAAAGGCCGCCAGTATTTAACTTTGCGTACCCGCTTAAGTAGCCTGATTTGACGGGCCATGGTTTACCGTTGGGTGTATGAACTATTGGATCGAGATCCTGAACGGCAGGCGCATCAAGTGTTCCGTTGAACTCCACAAAGCCGTGCTTTGGCTCAACAGCAGCCTTGGCTTGACTTGATGAAAGGTACTTGATTATTTGTTGGTCGGTGTAACCATCTTTCCTTGCGCCAGCTAAATCAAAATTTGATTGCTTGGCAAGCTGTTCCACAATGTCAGAATCAGTGGCCGGTTTTGCAGAAGTTGGATCGAAAGCACCTTGGCGTGGTTTTGTCTCCGTATCTACACCGTGGTTGCTTCCATTAAAGCCACCGCCAAGCCAAGTAATAACGAGGGCGGCGGCTATCAACCCCACATAGAACTTTCCAGATTTGAATGGTTGTCGATGTACTTGTACTGGGTGCGCGTGCACTTTATTTTCAGATGCTTTTTGCCTGCTTATTTGCTCAATATCCTTACTGACATCCGAGACAAGATCGCCGAAGCCACTAAAGCCTTTTCCGCTGGAGTTAGGTGTACTGTTCTTTTCGTAGGTCATGATGTCCAGTCGCTCTTTCAGATAAAACCGATTTTCCTGGATGCCCCCTTATCGTTGCTGCGCAATGGAGTTGCATCCATCGCCAGCAACAGGCTGGATTGATCCAGCTTGTCTTTACCCGCCCGTGCGGCCAAGCGAGCACCTTCCCTGACAGCGAACGCGACATCGGATAACGGGCGGCCTGTCAGTCGCTTTGCAAGCAGGGCCACATCAATATCATTTTCACACGGCAAGTCTTTTACCAACTTCTCTAACAAGGCATGCACCTCTTCTTCCGATGCCATTCCTACCTTGACCACATGGTCAAATCGACCTCGCCGCAAGATGGCCGCATCAATCATTTCGATTTTGTTAGTCATCGCGATAATCAGCACGCGATTCTTAATCGCCTCTGGAATGCGACGGAGGAATTCCGCGACTTCTTCTACATGATGCTGACCTGACATGCCTGATTGGCGCTCGGATAGAAAGGCTTCCATTTCGTCTATCACCAGCACTGCCGGTGCGTTTTCCATAGCTTTGTCAAAAACCTCAGCCACCTTTTTACTGGTTTCGTGAATATAGGGGCTGGCAACACTGGATGCCTTGATCTGGAAGCTCGGCCAGCCAAGATAATCAACCAGCCGTTCAACGGCGAAGGTTTTGCCGCAGCCCGGTGGGCCGTGCAGGATGATTGCTGACGGAAATTCGATGCCCAATACCTTGTAGCGCGCTTCATTCTCGATGATGTCAACAACGTGCTCATTGATGAACTGCTCAAGTTCGGGACGGCCAGCAAGTGAAAATTGTGCTGATTGTTGTCCTTCTGGCTTTGTCGCCTCTGCCGCTTCGCTTTGTTCGGATACTTTCGGTGCTGATGGCTTTGGCCCGATGATTTTTTCAGAAACTTCAAAACCACCCTTGACCACCACATCGCGCAAGTGCGACGCTCCAAGCCAGTTCGTAAGTGTTCGCAGGCGACGAAATGATTGAACGGAAACTGGCACGCCACCTGTTAGCCAAGTGCCGAATACCACGTCGTCACTGATCCGGGCCGAAAGGCTGTAGGTCGGCAGAAGCCGCGACAGCCGCTCGACGTATATGGCATCGTGAACCGAACTCGTCGCATCAATATCGCGCGTCGCCTTCAGCGATTCCGCGAATGATAGTGCCTCGTTCTTGCTCTCCGGTGAGTTACTCTCGACGACCGGCGCTAATACATGGTCAATGCCAGATGAAAATTCGCAATACTTTTCACCACCAAACTCGAAGGAACGTATCTGGCTGGCGTCGAGCAGACCGCTTTCAATCCACCGTGCCGCAAGCAACTGCTTTGTGACTAGAATTCGTCCGCCACCTTGCGCCTCATAGATTTGCCAATCCGTACCTTCATGCAAGGCGAGACGCGCTCGCTCACCATCTGGCGTGGAAAATCCAACGGGTAGCCAAGCATCAAGAGCCACGATCAACCCCGCGTGATGTTGGCGGCGGCGAGCATGTCGTCATCATCGCCAGAGGAAATGCGAATTGAATAAAGCTGCCCCACAACATTGCGCAGCTTTTCAAAGTCGTCGGCCTTGATTGCCTCTTTTCCAAAAGCAACTAATTCAGCATGTTGCCGACGATCCGCAAACTGCCAAGGCTCTTCAGACAGTCGTTTGAAGGTATCGACGACAAAGAAATCCTGCCGCCAGAGAATTTGCCAATTGCGCCCGCGCAGCTCATTCAAATGATTCTCAAAGTCGCCGCTGTTACTGTCGATTGCCCGCTGCGCTGTGCGTACAAGGTTGTCAAAAGAGCTGGCTTCCGTTGGCCGTGCAAGCTCACGAACAGCCTTATTAAAGAAGTCCACGCAGGAATCGAGGTCCATCTGACGAATCGGTTTAATATTCGATTTGCGGACATCGGCCAATAGTTTTTTGGCCTCCTGCACGTTGTCCATCGCTTGCTTGGCAGTCTCTGGATCAGACTCATTGGATTGAACCGATGATGCCTGGTCAAGCTTCTGAAGCGCTTGATCGAGCTTGGGATCATTGACCTTGTCGGCTACACCATCGATCCGTTCGCGAACGATCTCGACCTCTTCGGCAATTTGCTTTGAAGCGTCAGTAAAATCGACCTGGCTTTCCTGGCGCGAGTAAAAATTTCGATGGCTTTCAAAGTGCCCGCCAACACTCGGAACAGAGATTGTTAAAACAACCTGACCAGAATCCTGAACCTCGTAATCACATATCAGCTCTGCGCCTTGACTAATAACGCCCTCATCAAAATCAGATCCCTTGATACTGAACACACCGATGGCTCTGTTCTCTCTGACTTGGTCTTCTATTTCACCTTCGCGCACAATGAAGTTGAGGGAGTTTGTTGACTGCGCGCGAAGAGATTCACCAGCTTTGAATATTTCCCTCCCCTTTTTGGGTAATGGGTCTTGCTCTTTCACCAAATAAACCAGTTCCGCACGGCCTTTATGGATAACTTCAATGCCAATGGATGATGATGATGGAATGGCATCAACCGATGCGGCGGTTCTGGCGATGACTATTTTGCTGTCACTAATACTTACTGGGCCACCCGATGCGTCAAAGACGAATACCTTAAAGGTGTTGTCCCCTGGCTTGCTAAGCACGACCTCAATTGTGGCACCGTCCTTGAGTGCGACACGGCCAGATGACCAACCAGTATCAAGACTATCTACCTGAAACTCGGCACCAGCCAACACGTTACCACCGAGCTTGACCAATATCTTGGCGCGCGAATCAGGGGTTCTGGCGATAAAGTTAAAAGCCAGGTCGAGCTTGCCGCCGGCACTGATAGCACCACGAGCACTCTTCCGCCCTCGGCTCTGTGAACCCCAATCAATTGATTCAGCGAACACAGCGGCGCCCTCAGCTACCGCTGTCATTGGATTCACCTCGGTTGATGCTGCTATACACAATTCAGAAGCAACCTTGTCGCGGAGGGGTTTGTAGTGTGTTGGCCCGCCAACAAACACGATGCGCTCCACATCATTCGGGCTGAGCCCGGCCTTGTCGAGAGTTTCACGAGCGGCATTGATTGACTCGATCATCTTGTCTTCGATCAAGCTGTTCAGGACGCTGCGTGTAATAGCAATATCCAAGTAGATATCTTCGCCGGTTTCATCAACAATATTGAGATCAGGCAAAGTGATTACCCCCTCTTCCTTGCTTGACAGTTCAATTTTCGCGCGCTCGGCAGCGTGCAATGAAAGGTGTAACAGTGCCTTATATTTTGGATTGACAGTCAGATCGTCAGGGAGCTTGAAGTTTTCAAAAAGCCAAGGCTTGATGACGTTATCACGGATAAGCCGGTCAAAATCAGCCCCGCCACACATTGCAACACCACCATGCGCAAGCAGGCTGACCCGCCCTGATATGCTTTCGGCGATAGCAATGTCGAGTGTGCCTCCACCTAAATCAAATACGAGAAACACTCCATCACTTTTGCGCTGCTTCATAACGCTCATTACCGCAGCAACTGGTTCTTGCATCAATGCAACCTTGCCGATGCCAGCCATCTCAGCCGCCGCCATAGTCGCGTCTTTTTGCATTTGGTTGAAGGCCGCAGGTACCGTAATGACGGTTCCCGTATCTGGATTGTTCCGAATCTCCTCAGGCAGATAGCCGAAGCAAAGCTTTAGTATCTCTGCCGAACATTCCTCCGGCGTCATGGTTATATCAACAGCAGCAAGTCTGATTGGCGTGCTTGTACCCATCATCCGCTTAAATTTTGTCGCTGCGTTGTCTGGATTTTTTGCGGCGTTATCGTAAGCGGTTTTACCAAGATATTTCTTGCCCCGCTTATCAATGAATATCGCCGAAGGCGTAACATCATTCTGTTCTGGGCTTTTGAAAATCCGCAGATCCTCTCCATCGTAGGAACAAATAGCGCTGTTGGTGGTTCCGAGGTCAATTCCAACGTAATTCTTCACAATTCCACCTTTCTTAACATCACTGTTCCACGACGAACCAGACCCCCTGCACTCATGATAATGGGCTCAATCATTTGTTCGACGACAAGAACATCGTCAGCGCCGAAATCTCCAATATTCAGTGCAGTCGCAGCAACCCCCGGATCGTATGGTTGCCCCTCCACATTCACCAGAGTCAAACTTGCGCTTTCCAGGGTTTCTTCAAGTCGCTTCAGATAATAACGATATTGACTGGTGTACCGGTCACCTTCACCAGCATCCAGCTTGGAGAGAAGTCGCGCAAACAACCGGCTGAATCGCCAGCTTTCGACAGATATGTCGATTAAGGATTTGAACAGCACTTCGGTATTATTCTGAATCGGCTCCAAGAAAGTCCTCCCTATTACTTGTTACTGCCTCTCATCACTCATAGCCTTTTAACTCTAACATTCTTGGCGCGCTTCCTGACTGAAAGCATACCGATCATTATTGCAGTAGCAGCCTTCTGAACAGTCGTCTGATTCATTGCTTTAAGACTGGCCGTTTTTGCAAATGTCGCCGGTTACAGCCGTCGGCATTCTTGTTGAGTAACTTACACCTCTACCGTCAGCATTTTGCATAGATTACCAATACCGCCATGCTACCGCAAAGCGGCTATAGTTGGAGAGGGAATGACATTTTGCACGCGAGGGAGCGACTGACCGTAGGCCAGTCGCGAAGCCATTGGCTATATCTCGGTTTGTTCGGAACTCTCCAGTGCGTCGTCAACTTCAATCCCCAAGTACCGGGTCAGTTTTCGGTCAGCGACAACACTCTTTGATTCAAGCGGGGCGTTCCTGCATTTTCATACAACGATGAATCCGGCAACCACTGGATTAACATAGAAAAAGGTGGGCATTGATAATGTATGCACATTATATGTATAATTAACAATGAGCATTGAATTTGACCAAAAGAAAGCCGCCTCAAATCTAAAAAAACATGGCGTGTCTTTTGATGATGCTGCAACTGCGCTATTGGATCCGATGGCGCTGGTGCAGGAAGATGAGGATGCCACAGATGAGGCAAGATTCCTGTTGGTCGGGATGTCGACAACAGGGC